>ERZ1026963.118-NODE-118-length-56764-cov-11.624240_pt1 | contig 56764 bp, 83 predicted proteins | sample MGYA00519566_ERZ1026963 | MGnify/ENA primary metagenome ERZ1026963 (study PRJEB26926, sample SAMN06164512) | human gut metagenome | biome: ENVO:00009003; feature: ENVO:2100002; material: ENVO:00002003 | host: Homo sapiens | place: USA | collected 2012 ... | reverse complement strand
TACGAGATGTAGCTCCGTCTCGTGGGCTCGGAGATGTGTATAAGAGACAGTTTGAGGATTGAACTCGGCAAAAAGTTAATGGAAATTCAAAAAGCAATATATTAAGGAGCAAAGGATTATGAAAGATAACGATAAAAGAGCATTAAAATTTTTGGCTGGCTTTTCATCAAATATGTTATCTTTGCTGGGCTGGGCTTGTGCTGGTATTATGAGTTCAAACAAATATGCTTGGTTACTTGTAATTCCTATCCTTTTGCTTTGTGCCTATATAAATTCCCTTGCTTTAACAGATTGGATAAATAAATAAGGAGCGTTTTAAATGAAAAAGAAAACAGTTGTAAGAAAAATCTCTTGGAAAGATTATGTTACTGTTTTGTGGATTTTAGAACACCGCAAACAGTATGAGGAAGGTGAGATTTGTGATTTGTCTATGTTTCCGCAAGAACAATTAGAGTCGGTGGAAAAAAGATGTCTTTATGTTGATGATGAAGAAAATGAGATTATCCGAGAGTATCTTGGGGCAAGACGAAAGAAGAATACTTTTGAAAGCATGGTCAAAGATGTGCCAAAAGACCCAAAATATGTCACAAAGGTTGTTGGTTCTACTATTAGATATAAGACAGTCAATGCCGTTGCAAATCCGATAGTATCAAACCCAACAACACCGACACCTATGAGCAAAGACGATATTGCAGAGGCTCGCAAAGGTATTGACGGAAACAAACCTGTTATGCCTGTTTATTCTGATATGGAGCGTTGGTCGCTTGCTTTGCAATTAGATAAAACAAAAATAGATAACGATACTATTGATTATAATAATTTCTTCAACACTATAAACATGTCCGATTACCTGTTTATAAAAAATATGAACGAGATTGCGGACACTATGGAAAAAATTGATTGGCGAGTCCTGTTTTATATGCTTGAAACAGGCAAGGTCGGGGTCGTTGAGGCTAAACTCGTTATTGAACACTTTGGGGCTACAAACTTTGCCGACAAAGAGCCTCGCCAATTCTTGTATTTAGGCATACCAGATTTCTATAAAGATGATAGTACAATAGTTGCGGCTATGATTAAAGCGGAAGATTATAGTTGTAAGTATGAGTTAGCCCTGCAAGACCCAGAACCGACCAGCGAGGATATTCTCAAAAGGTTCAAAGAATACGCTTTACGCAATAGATTTACTAAAATCTTAAACCAAGACCTTTTCTCCGACCCGATTACAGACCAGATTAAAAGTATTAAAGGCAAAAAGGTTGTGTTGCAGAGCGAGGAACAAGACGACCCTTATACCAATGAATACACCTATGTTGACAAAAATATGATGATAAATGATTTTGTCTGCTTTGAGAAGGCATTTAAACTTGACCCGAACAAAGTTTATGATGTGTTCGGTACAAAAATGTCTATCAATGGCTACATTGAGCAACTTTATCAAGAATATCCGCATGGATTTAATGATGACTTCTATCGCACTCGTATAGAGGCTTACAATGCTGGTGCGGCTCAAATTTGCGATTTATAAAAATATATATTAGTATGAATAGAGAGGTTTACTATGACAAACACAATGACTCAAATAAAATGCGTATATGATTTATTGAATAATAATAAAGCATTCTTTGGTAAATATGTCAATTATGCTGACGGCTATTGGGGTTTAGACGATAATGATAACGATTATCAATTAGATACAAGATTGTTTAATTGTCTTGATGAAAATGTCAGACTCTTTAATTTCCGATATAGTTCAAGAGGCGGCAAAAGACATTATTATATAGAACCGAACGATATTAAAAGGTTTGCGTACTATGATAAATTTCTACTTGATTTAATGCACATTATGGCTGGTAAAACCTTCAAAACCCTGTCGCAGTTAGCGTCACATTGTATTGACCACAATTTTACTTGCGTGACATCAAAAGTCCGCTTTCCACTTGGTTTTCAAGGTCGCTATGACGACATTATGTGCGTGATTATTAGAGGCAGAGGCAAACACCAAGACCATAGTATATTTATTCCTTATTGGGGGCATTCACCAAGCGTGTTGCAACACAATAGAATGTTTAAAAATCTGGTGCGTATATTTATATTGTTATATAGACCCGACCTTGACTATCCTTACAGTTTTGAGGGCGACAAACGCAGTTTTGAAAAGATTTTGACTAATCTGTATTTAAGAATTTGTGAGGATTTTCAAGATGAGTAATGAAAACAGAAGTGACGAACAATGGCTACAACATGCCGAAGACAAGTTGTGGGAAATGATTGAGGGTGCGGAAATCACCCAAGAAAAGTTAGACAAAGACGGTTGCGTACACGAATTGAGAGCGAAATTACCGCCGAATGTTGACGCTATCAAATTTGCTCTTAAAAACCGTTCAAAAGGTAAATGGGCGGACAAAACAGAAGTCACAAATACTCAAATCAATGTCAACCTTACCGCCTCTTACAATGAGGTTAAAGAGATTATGGCTCGCAAAAAAGCCAAAATCCAAGAGCAACAACACTTACAAAGTTTACCGATTATTGAAGGGGAAATCGTAAATGAGAGCGAAACCAACGGCGATACAATATAATATGTGTCTGCATTTGTGCCAGATTTTAAACCAGAATGGCGGTCGTCTTGCGTGTGATGAGGCTATGTATTATAACTTTTTAGACGCTTATAGAGTCACGCATGAGGCTATGTTAAAGGCTATTCAAATCTGCAATCCGTTGTTTCGTGAATGCCGATACCCTTATATACATATTAGGTCTGAAAAGGAAAGCGGTCACGCTGACGGTGAGTTTTACCTTACAAAGAGCGGTCTTGATTGGGCTAAAAACCTGCCTGCGAGCGACTTCCCTGCTTATGCAGAATTGCCAAAAGAAGAAAAACCGCCAATCAGTCGTGAAGAATTACATGCCGCATTCAACCCCGAACCGCCAAAGCCTAAAAAAGAAAAGCCGACATGGACAAAAGAAGAAGTCATACATCTTATGACCAACGAGGCTCATATTGTCGGTCACATGCTTGGTACAGGCTATGACCTGCTTGAAGAAATCCATAGCACTTGGATTAACGGCTGGATTTTAAACCCTTATGATTTAAGGGTTGCAATACACCAAGCCCACCGTGACTCTTACAAGACGACCTGTTTGAGATTGTTTATTGCTGAAATGATGTTACTACAACCACTTACAACCATTGTGCTTTTGCGTAAATCAGAAGACGCAGTAAAAGAAGTTGTAAACGGTGTAAGCAAAATTCTTGATACACCTTTATTTCAAACATTTGCGGCAATTCTTTACCCAGATGTCGGACTCAAAGGCGGACTCAAAAAGACGACAGACACGGCTCTTGCCATAGATACAAACCTAAACACTTCTTTATCTGGTGAATTTCAATTAAGAGCGTTGGGTCTTGGCTCACCGTTGACAGGTAAACACGCTAAAATCATTATTACAGACGATATTGTTACCACAGACGACCGTGAGAGTGAGGCAGAGCGTAAAAATACGATTGCCAAGTATCAAGAGTTGATGAATGTCCTGTCAAATAATAAAGGTTTTAGTGATACCCGAATAATCAATATCGGTACACCGTGGCATGAGGAAGACGCTTTTAAACTTATGGAGCGTGGTCTTAAACCAAAGAACGATAATTACAAGCATTATGAAGAAATGCTGGAAGACCCAAAATTTTCGGAAAAAAGAAAAGCCCATTTTAGGGAAATGATACGAAAACTTGATATGCAGAGGGGTAAATCAGTTTATAATTGTTATCAGACAGGCTTGATGACAGAGGAAGACATTGAATGGAAAAAGCAAGTATTGAATGATGATGTGCTTTTTGCCGCAAACTATTTATTGTCTTTGGTATCTGATGACGAAAAGCCGTTTAAGCGTATAAATAATGTCGGAAACTACTCTCTATCATTCTTTGAGGACTGTTGGGAAGTTATCGGACACATAGATTGTGCGTATGGCGGTGATGATAGCACTTCTCTATCTATTGGCGGATTTGATTATGACAATTTCAATACCGTTGTTTATGGAAGACGCTGGGATAAAATACCGATAGACAAAAATTATCTTGAAGTCGCAGAAATCCTTTGGTCTTGCGGTTGCACAAAGTTATGGCTTGAAAAGAACGCAGACAAAGGGCTTATGGGCGATAAGTTTAGAGAATTAGGCTTTGATGTGGAAAGTTACCACGAAAGTATGAATAAACATACAAAAATTGTTAGTACGATACGACCGTTTTGGCGAGAGAGCGGTAATGAGGTCTTGCCGTGTGTGCAATTTGTTGAAGAAACTGACGAAAATTATTTGTCACAGATTTACGACTACAAGAAGGGTGTAGCCCATGATGATTGCCCCGATAATTTGGCATGCCTCTTGATTAAAGCCAAATTTGGAAATTTGGCAGTTAGGGTCACATAAAATGAAGAAAAAGCGTAAAAATCAACCTAAAAAGAGCAATAAAGGAAAAACATGGAATTGGTCAAGCAACCCTCACGGTGTTATTAAAACAGGGGATAAATGGACTCTGCTTGCGGCTGAATGCTATATCAGAAAAGAGTGTTACGGTTGCATTTATTGGCGATATTGTAAGCAAAATTCTTACGAGGATTATCCGATTATGAGGCAGGTCGTAAGAGAGTTATACCGCAAGTTTGGAATGCCGCCAAAGAACCTGCTTGACACCGCAAAGGAATATTATTATAATAATTATCAATAGTGGCAGACGAGGCTATGGCTACCGAAAGTCATCTTTGAATGAAAGTCGGGCTATCCTAAAAGAGTCTGTCCCATGAGTCGCTTAATCTAATAAACAGGGTATCTTAACCTCTTTCCGCAAGCCGATAGCATGCGTTGGCAAGAGTCTTATAGGTTACGAGTGTCGCTCACTCAATAGGCTCAAAGATAAACTGATGATTAAGTCTGCGTAAGCCCTACGCAACAACAATCTGGGTCGCTCCCAGATAACAGGGCAAATTAAATTGTTGAAATAAAAATTAAAATCGGGTATTATCAATAACAAAGGGGGAAATTCTATGTCCTTTGTTAGTAGAGTAATGAGCCACATGGGCTTTAAAAAGCAAATGGAAGACGCAAGCGAGGCGAGTGCTTGCGGTGGCGAAGTATATATCAAAGACGGTCAGATTGTCGGAAATCCTTATGCTGAATTTTGTAGCACTAAACAGACTTTAACCGACACCGAACTTGCGAGAGCATACGAAAAGGTTGCATGTATTGCGACCAGCGTTGATTTGATTTCTAACAATTTTCAAATGATAGAGCCTGTTATATATAACGACTCTAAAAGAGAATTTGTAGAAATGCCGAGCGACCGCAAGATAAAAAACTTTTTAAAACTTTTACGCAAACCAAACGCTACCGATAGCCGCTCAAAATTCTTTGACAAAGCGGTTAAAAGTTATATCGTATATGGTGTTGCGTATTTTGCATTTACCATATTAAATAATGAAATTACATCAATGAGGGTGCTTGATAATGGTAATGTTAGCATGCTTGAAGATGTTGTAAATAATCGTATTGGCTCTTATTTGGTTACAAATTCTGGCGGATATACGGGTCAATACGAGTTTAATGGTACATATTACGCAAAAGACGGCGAAAGTTCAATGATTATCGCTCCTTTTGTTAATCCTTCAACAGAATGCTCATATATGCCAGCCTCTTTGCTTTTGGGTGCTGGGCTTGAAACCTTGATGTATTGGTATGGTTGTTTTCACAATAAATCGTTACTTCAAAATGGGGCAAGACCTTCTATGGTCTTCTTAATCAAGAGTCTTTTAAATCCGAAACACCGTGAGCAATTACGAAATGAAATTAGAATTAAGCATGGCGGTGCTGGCAACGCTGGAAGTGCCATAATTATTGACGGTGCGGCAGACAAAGATGTCAAACAATTTTCACAAAATAATAAAGACATGGAATTTTCAACCGTATTAAAAGCGGCGGAAGACGCTATTTATAAACGACTCGGTGTAAATTGGGTGCTTGGCGAAAAGGTTACAACAAAGGATTTGCAAACAGGGCGAGAAATGATGTATGATAACACCATTTGCCCTTTGTTTAATGCGGTCTATAACCATTTATTTGATGTGTGCAAGTATTTTTCAATGGGTTTAACCGATTATAGCGTTTTCTATCTTGAACAAGATGTGCCAGCATTGGAAAGCCGCTTTTTAAAGAAAATGAAAGACCTGCCGAGTCTTGGTATATTTACTATCAAGGAAAGAAGGGCTATGTATAACTATCAACCTCTTGGCGACATGCGTGATGACGAATTGACCGTACAAACCGTTCAAGTTAATCAAACAGGCAAAGACGGCAAGGAAAATACAACAACTTTCTCTGGTGATAATAAGGGCGAAGGTCAAGCGGCAAGCGAGGAAGACGAAGAATAAAAGTAAATTGTTGCAAAAATAAAAAGGATAGTTTATTATTAAAATCAAAGAGGGTAAAATTATGGCGGATAAAATTGACGCAAAACGCATATTTTTAAAACTTGAAAGAGTCAACGAAAACGAAGTTAAATTGGAATTTGACTTTGAGCGTGATGACGAAAAGAATGTCTATATCATGGGCATAGCAAGTACACCAGACATCAATAGTGCTGGTTTTATTATGGAAAATAAAGCCGTATTTGACGCTTGGCTTGATTGCAAAAAATCTGGTAAAAATATCGCAGTTTACGAAAAACACGACATGCCAATAGGTAAAGTTGTGGCTTGTGAAGAAATGGGCGGAAAAATCTTAATCGTTATGGAAATTCCGAAAAGCGGAAACGAAAGATTTTTGGCGGTTTACGAACAAGGTATTTATGTCGGTTTATCAGTTGGGGGCTGGACTCTTGACGGTGAGTGGATTGACGACATATTTCATGTTACTGAATTTGAGTGGTACGAAGTGTCTGTCACCGACATACCTGCCAATGAAAATGCTCTCTTGCTTGAATTTGCAAATAGCAAAAAAGACCCTCAAAAGGAAATTAAACAAGAGGCAAGCAGGGGAATTTCTGACAAAGAAATCGGTATTGCACTTGAAAATATTACAAACAGAATAAGGGGGATAAACTAATGAAATCAGAAGACAAAAACAGACTTTTCAAGGTTGCACTTGAAGGTACACCGTCAAACCAAGACGGAAAACAAGACCCTGCTGGCAACAATGTTGATTTAACAAAGTTAGAGAAAGATATTGTATCAGCAGTTGAAACAAAGTTAGAAGAAAAAACCAACTCTATGAAAGACGGTTTAAAATCTGACTTAAAAGACGGTTTAAAAACCGAACTTGAAACAATGATTACTGAAAAGATTGACCAAGCAAAAAAAGAAATGGTTGAACTTTCAAAATCAAACAAACAATCTGCTGATGACGCAACAGAGATTGAAAAAATCCAATTACAAAAATTAAATTCTTGCGTTAAAGACGGTGCTGAAAAGGTTACACTTCAACAGTATAGAGAATATATGGATAAGTTGAACCTTCAAGTACGCACGGCTTTAAGAGGCGGAAAGATTGAACTTGACGCAACAATCGCTGGTTTTGCTGGCTTTGATGACGCAAGAGGCGGAGCATTGATAATCCCAGAAGTGGATAAAACAATCCGCCAAGACTTTGTGGACTATGACGAAGGTTTAATGAACTCAATCACTTTTGAACCTGCTATGTCAAGAACAAAAAGATGTGTTGTTGATGTTGTTGAACCAGACGAAAACACACAGGCTACAAAGGAAACTTTGGAAAAAATCGGCTACACTCTTGATGACGGTTGCTTTGTATCTGCTACATTGAACCTTAAAGACTATGATAGCCCAGCGAGAATTACTTATGACCAGATTGAAGACGAGGCTTTTAGAATTGAGCCTTACATCAACGGCAAATTAGTTCAAGGTTCACGCAGAAAAGTAGCGAAAGACCTTTGGATTGGTAATTCTGCTGATAAAATTAAAGGTATCATCAATTATCCGCAAGGTAATAAATACGGTCAAGTTGCAGTTAAGCATGTTGCTACATCTGGCAAAATCACAATGACTGATATTATGAACCTTTGTATTGCTAACAAGAATAAAGGTGTTTTATTCATTGACAGAGCAACTTGGGGTACATTGATAACAGAAAAAGACGAAAACGGCAGATACTTATTTGAATTAGGCTCTGTTGCACAAGGGGCAGGTACACAACCGTTCCATGTTGACGCAGTTGTGCCTCTTTTAAATGTTCCTGTTGTTTTTGATGACGCTTTCATTTTACCAGAAATGGTTGCGGCTAACATCAAGGCGGCTATTTTACCACCTTCTGCTATTGCTGGTTACAAAAGACCTGTTGCAAGATTTATGGTAAAAGACCACTTAAAGAACAGAGATATGCTATTGACAGAACGCTATGACGCAGTTCTTACTCAATTTAAGTATGTTAAACTTCTTTCTGGGGTTGCAGAATAATTGGGATAGAGATTTGGGGTGGGTTCGCCCACCCTCTCTTTCAATCAGAATAATACTTTAAATAATATAAGGGGAAACGAAAATGAAACTAATTGACAAATTACAACCTATCTCTGCAATATCAAATGTTGCAACAGTAGGCTACCAAACCCTTTTCGCAGTATTCACAAATGGTGCGTCTGGGGCAAGCAACTACACAGGCACAAAGGCAGAGGCAGACGCTATTAAAGCCGCTTTGGTAATCAAATTGGCTGAAACTTCAAGTGATGAAGGTTATGACGCTGATAAACAATATTTATCTGTAAGAACTATTGCAGGTACAAAAATGTTTATTGCTGAATTATCTTTGTCTGATGTATTGGTTAAGAGCATGACACTTACAGACGCTACTCTTGCAAGTGCATTCTTGACTTTACCGTCACAAAGCGAAGTGTAATATAGAGTAGGGAAGGTGAGGTAAGAAATGAAAATTAAACTAAACACAGACCAACACTATATTGCGGCAGACGGCGGCATACACTTTGGCAAAAAGGGCGAAGTTGTTAATATTGACCCTCTTTTCGCAAAACTTATTAGAGATAAATTTTCAATAGTTAAAAACGAAGAAGAAGACGAAGACAACAAACCCGAAAAACCACTTGACAGAATGAATAAGGCTGAATTGACGGCTAAAATTAAAGAGTTAGGAATTGACATTACTGACGAAGAAATTGAGGCTATGTCAAAGGCAGAACTTATAAAAATTATTGTCAATGCTCAAAACGCATAGTGCATTTTATTTACATAGTATGTTCAACATGATGAAAGCCTTGCCTATTATTTATAAGGCAGGGCTTTTTTAAAAAAGGATTAAAAAATGAATTACTTGGCAAGAGTCAAACGCTCAAATGATTATGATTTAATAGTAAATAGTCTTTATGAAGAAATTATTGACGAAGAAACAGGCGAAACTACCCAACAACCGATTTCTGATGTTGACGGCACAACCGCTTTGTTATTAACAGACGGTACGAGTTGGGAATTGCTTGACGGTGATTGGCACAGGATAGACGAGGCGACAGACAAACTGATACAATATAGCCTTTATCCTTTTATAATGCAAGTTTGCGACTCTATCCATACTCATTTTATCAGATGTGACAAATCTCAAAAATTCAAAGAGGCTTTATTAAGCCGCAATAACGAAAATGAAACGGTTACAGTCGGCAATCTTGGCGAGGAAACACCTTTTGTGCAAGCCAATGATTTTGCTTATATTGAAACTGAATTGCAAATGTTATTAACACAGATATTAGAAAATTCTGACAATGGGCTGATTTATGACGACAAAGGCTTACATACCAGAATAACAGGCAAAAACGAATGCGTCATGGTTCATTTGGTTATGTTTCCGCCGCAGTTTTTAAACGCAGTTTTAGATATGCTCGGATATGACTTGTTTAAACGAGAAGGCAAGGAAGTTAGAACCGAAAGATTAGGAAGCTATACTTATACCAACTTTGAACCTGCGGCTTATTACGGTCTTGGCACATATCCGCAAGACATTGAAGACTGTATTAAATATTGGCAACATGTATATACATAAAGGGGGATAATATGGGAAAACACAACGAGAACCATGTAAAAGTTAAATTTGAGGCTGAAAAAGGGGCAGAGCCAAAACAGGTTGAAGAAATGACCGCAGTAAAAGAAAAGATTAAGTATTCACCAGAAATGCTTGTATCTGCTATTGAAGATGTGGCTTTGGAAGTTAATAATGCGTATTTCCGCCACCCTTTTAAAAAATGTCCGTCATGCTATAAAAACAGTTTAAATGCAGTTTTGGCTCACTTCGGGGCTGGCGGCAAAAATAAAATTGGCAACTTAAAAGGATTTCAAGCCACAATAGGTGATGTTATCGCTTGGACTTCTGACTCTTATAAAGGCATGTCAATCGTAAAAGGCAAAAATAACGGTGTATTTGAACTTGAAACAAGCCCTTTTGAAATACCACGAAAAGAGGCGGCTATTGTTGAAAGAGTTGTTATACCAGAAAAATACCGTAATATAATTGCTAAAATGGCAGATTATAAGGCTGGAAACCTGCCAGAAGGCTGGGCTGGTGAGGCAACGGTAGCAATCGGCAGAGGGGAATATCCGAATGTTATTAAAGAAGAACTATAAGACATTAAGTTGTTGGAAAAAGCCAGAGGTTGACGATTACGAAAATCGTAAATCCGAATATATCTTTGTAAAAAAGTTTAAAGGCTTGATACAATACCCAATGGGGCAGTATTATTCAAAATTGCTTGACATTTACGACAAGGAAACTTTGAGAATGTCGGGGATTTTGTTTGCCCCTAAAAATGTCAAGTTTGACGATAAAAACCTATTGAGAAATGTTGACGGCACGGCTTTCGCCTTCTTTTCAATTATTCCTATAAACCAAAATATAGGCATGATTAAAGGGGTTAAAAATGTTGACCACAACGAATATAGGATAGAATTTGTCAATAAAAATGTAAAATTCCCGACAGACGAAAACGGTAATGTAATATTTAAGAAGGTTTAATATGATAATAAATAAACTAATTGGATTTAAACCAGACACAAAACAACCTGTTTTTAAAGGCATAAGACAACAACCGAAAGTTTTTGTGCGTGAATACGGCGAAGTTACGAGAGAGAGGGGCTTTTATAAAGACAAAATTCTTGATGTATATAACGCTTATGACAAAGAAGGTCGGTTGGCTAATAAATTATACTATCTTACAGACCGAGTTGGGAATTGGTTAAAATCAAAATTAGTTTATTTTGATGAGAGCGGTAAAAAAATAAAGCAAATCACAAGCGAGGTTGGCTGATATGAAGACTTTTAATATAGACCTATGGCAAACTATCAAAAATAATTTAACAGGGCAAGACGAGGCTCTGAATGGTCGCATTTTCTTCGGGGTCGCTCCCGAAAAAACTGAAACCCCATATTGCGTCATTCATGTATTAAATGGGGGCGAGGATAGCAACGCTCAAACTTTGTGTCAAAATGACCCAGATTACAAAGCCGTTGGTTTTGCACGAATACAGTTTAACATCTATGCTACAAACGACATGTGGCTTGATGAAATAAGGGAAGACTTAAATAGACATATTAAGTCTTTAAGAGAATTGGAAAAATATCGCATTTTGTCAAGAGTCCTTTTGAGAAGTAAAAATGCGTCAAGTTTTACCAATGAAACAGGCACAGGCTTGACAGAGTTTGAGTTCAAGTATGAGCCTTTGTAATTTGTTGCAAAAAAAGAGGGTATGGTTTATTATGAAATTAAAAGATTTCATGTGACCTACAACAAAAATAAGGGGGATAAAATTATGACAGTTAAAAGAGTTATCAATGAAGACACAGGGGTCTATTTCTTTGAATTTGCTGATGAAAAGACAACAGGTGCTTTGACAGTTGGCGACCGCTATCTTGTTACCGCAAGAGGTACAGGTAATGCTTTACCGCAAGGTTTACAGGCTGGCGACATTTTCCGTTGCACATCTCAAATCACTTTGGGCGAAGGCGACAAGGTTAAACCTCTCGTAATGACAAAATTCTGCGGTTATCAGAATGTTGACGGTACATTTGACCGTGAACAAATTGATGTTACCGCAATTTGTGACACAGTTACGACTTACAGGGCTGGTCGTTTGTCTGTTGAATTAACAGGTACACTTGTAGTTGAAACATCAACAGACGCAGAACAAACCGCTACTGACATTGTATTAGGAAATTTAATCACAATGTTAGAACAACAAGCAGACGGTTCTTACAACAGAAGTACAACAGGGGAACAAGTAAACTTGGCTCTCGTACTTACAGAAGGCATTGTAGGGGCTGATGTAAGAGATTTATCTCTTTACACACCTGCTTTAATCACTTCTGGCGGATTTAGCGGTGGTACAAACTCTGCAAAAACGGCTGATATGTCTTTGGCAGTTACAACGGGCGATTTTGAACCTCAATTTGTCAAAGAAAAAAGACCGACAACATAATGTGAGTAAAATAATGCAATAACAGAAGGTGAGGTAAATTATGGCATTAAAAGCGTACATAGAACACACATTTAAAGCGAATGTAAGATTTGAAGACGACTCGGTGAAAGAGGTGACTTTTAGGTTGCCTCGTAACACCGACCTTTACACAAGTGAAGACGGTAATACAAATTTAAACACGCTTTACACTTTCGCTAATATGGCGAAACCGTTTGATAAACCTATTCAAGTTGAAACCGAAAACGGCTCTATTGTGAATTGCACGACCATGAAAGAGTTAATCAGTCTTGGTGTTGTAATGAAACTTGATGATGTTATCACGAAATGGTACGAAAAAAGACAAGAGATAGAGGCTGAAAAAGAAAAAGCCCTAAAAAAGTCCAAATCGGCTGGGAACTCTACATCAAAGGGTACACCAGAACAAAACGGTTAAGTGAAACGGAACTCTCAATGCCTATGTTTGTAGGCGACAAGAAAAATCCGATAGCGATTGATAAAAAATGGAAATTACTTACCAATCTTGATGACGAATTTTACGAAATGCTTGATGACGCTTACAACCACATAGCAGGGTTCAAAAAAATATCAATAGACGACACTTCGTTATCACCAGCCTATTTGTGTGCCACAAGATACTTGGTTTTAAAGTTAATGCAGGAATACAACATTGGCAAACTATAATACAAACTATGAAAACATAAGATTAAAGATATTTCAACGCATAGAAGGGTTGAAAAACCTTGAATTTCAAGCAGGTTCAACCCTTGCGAGAAATATCAAAGCAGAGGCTCGTAAGGCTTTCGGTGAAGGCAAAAGCGGCTATCCTTATGAATTTCATAATAGTTTTCAAAGTGACAAGGTTGTGCATTATGACGAAAACCAAAAGGCGGTCGTTATAGACCACCCAGCCGCAAGAGTTCTTGAATACGGTATCGGTACACAAGTCATAAAGGCAAAAGACGCTGAATTTATGCACTTTAAAGGGAAAGACGGCGAAGATGTTTACGCAAAAGAGGTGGTTATATCACCAAAAAAACCTGTCGGCTATGCGAGAGCCGCTATTGAAGAAACTCGCAAAGACCTAAAAAAGATTTATAAAGACAGTATTGACATGGGGTAAAAATCAATGAGTGACGCTTACGAACCGTTTTTGATACCTGTTGAGGTCATAGGTGGAAAAGACGCAGAGAGTACATTAAAAAATATAGACTCTAAACTCAAAGAGATTAGCGAAAACCTTATAGATGTAGGATATGGGGCAGACGCTATGAAGATTTTGACCGCAAATATGCGTGATTTATCCTCTGTTTCAAAGACTGTTGCCTCTGGTATATCATCATTAAACAAGGCGAACGCACAAGCCGCAAAAGACGCAGAGAGCGTTGCTTTGGCACATCAAAAAGTTGCAACAGAGGCAGGTAGAACCGCAAGGGAACTTGAAAAGGCAAAAACCCAAGTGGCTAATACCGCAGTAGCAAATCAAAAACTGTCAACCGAAATGGAAAAGACCGCAACCGCTCATGCAAGGGCTGAAATGGCGGCTTTAAGAGTTGCACAGGCACATGAAAAACAAGCCTTAAAGGCACAACAGGCGGCTCGCCCTTATAACCAACTCAATCAACAGTTAAGAGAGCAAGCCCAAAAACTTCAAGACGCAATCGCCGCAGGTAATTTGAACGAAGTTACCTTGCAGAGAATGGCGGATAAATATACTCGTCTTAATACAAAAATACAGGAAACTAACCAAAAATTTGCCGAACTAACCAAGCAAAAACAAGATAACAAGAACATTTTAGACATATTAAAAGCCTCTCTCGGCACTTTTATAGGCATGCTCGCAAGAGATTTCCTAACAAACGCTATACAAGGCTTTAAGGAATTTGCCGCCTCAATTTCAAAGGCTGGTATTGAATTAGACGCTTTGCAGAATACTATGTTAGCCGCAACAGGTGGCTGGGAAAGTGGCGGTCGTGAGATAAAATGGATTATTGATATGTCAAACCGTTTAGGGCTTTCCTTTGGTGATGTTTCCGACTCTTATGCGAAATTCATGACATCATTCACAAGGTCTGGTGGCACAATCTCACAATCAAGACAAATCTTTGAAGACCTGTCGGCGGCTATGGTATCGCTACACTTACCAGCCGAAAGAATGCAGGGGGTGTTCGTTGCCCTTGAACAAATGGCGAATAAAGGCACGGTGCAAGCCGAAGAACTCAAAAGACAGTTGTCAAATGCCTTGCCTGGTGCGTTTGAGTTAGCCGCAGAGTCTATGGGCATACTACCAGCAAGGCTTATGGACTTAATGAAAAAAGGCGAAGTCTTTTCAAAAGACTTTTTACCTGCTTTTGCGGCTACTGTTAAGGCGGCATTAGGTCAATCAATAGATATTGCCTCAATGCAATTTAACGCAAGTATAAACCGATTAGCAACGGCAACAGACCTCTTAAAAATGAATTTAGGTCAAATGGTAAACGAGGCACTTTTACCCCTCGTAAATGGGCTTGTAGGGGTCACAAATGCGTTAGCAAAAACGGCTCAATTCTTTAACGAAAATACTACCGCCTCAAATTTATTAAAAGGGGCATTGTCTGGGCTGTTGGCAACGGTTGTAGCATTTAATTGGAAAGCAATCGTATCTGGTGTCACGGCTTTCGGCACAACTATAATGACCGTTGTTATACCTGCAATCGGCTCTTTGATGAGTGAATTGTTAGTGTTGAACGCAGAATTGGCTGGCTTGCCACTAATTATTGGTGCGGTTGTAACAGGTGTAGCCGCTCTTGGCTTTAATTTGGCTGATACGGCTAAAAAGGCAGGTGACATAACCCCTTATATTGGTTTAGGTCAGCAAATTGTTAATTTGACAAAAGAAGTGACAACGCTTGATGGTACAACAGAGGAAGGCAAACAAAAACTTGAAGAATTTAAGCAATCTTTCCCTTCATTGACTCAATATTTAACCGAAACAGGTAAGAAATTTGAAGAATTATCAGACGCAGAACTTCACCATATCGCAGTATTAGGTGAGCATGACGCTAAAATGAGGGTTGTAGAAGAACGCACAAAAGAATTGGCAAGTTGGCAGTCCACTTTTGCGGCAGTTTGTCAAGTCGCTTGGGATAACATTTGCAAATGGGCTAAAATCCTTTGGGCTACGGTGGTTGATGTTTTCACAAAAATAATGAACTTTGTAAAAGGGGTCTTCAATTTCATTAAAAATGTCACCGTCAAATTTGTTGAATTTACAGGTAAAGTCGGCAAAGTTATGACCGAAGTCGGCGATAAAATGGGTGTTTTCGGAACAAATATGAAATTAACGGGGCAAGCCCTCTCGGCTGGTTCTGATTTTGTTTTGCACTTTGGCGAAAACATGGACAAAGTTAAAACTGTAATTCAAAACGCTGGTACGGCAACGGTTGAATGGGCTAAAAACACTTCTTTTGCAATAGATGTAGCCGACAAAAAGTTATCAAATGCTAATCAAAATGCAATCAAAAAACTTGAAGTCGTAAATAAGAACTCAAAAATGACTTATGACGCTTTGAAACAGGCTCAAAGTGCGGTTACAGGTTTGCAAAATGCGACAAGTGACGGTTCTAAAAAAGGAAAAGGTAAAAAGGGTTCTGCAACCAAAAAAGAAAAAACCGAATGGGATTTACTTAAAGATGAAATCAAGGCTACCGAAGACGCTATTAGAGTCAAAAAATTGCATGGCGAAAGTACGGCGGAACTTGAAAAACATTATGCAGAACTTTTAAGTAAGCAAAATGCGGTTGATGTTCAAATGAAAGCCTTAAAAGGTTCTACCACAAAGGCTACTTCGGCTTGGCAAGATTTACAAAATCAACTCAAAAAGGTATCAGAAGAATACAAAAGCATGCTTTTGCAACCAAGCAAATATACACATGCTCAAATAGAACAACAAAAACAATTACTCGGTCAACTAAAATCTCAAAGCGAATATTACAAGAATATTGAAAATCGTGAGAGCGTCATGAAAATTACAAACCGAAATGCAAAGCAACTTTCCGACACTTTGATTGACGGTATATTTGAACCTTTAAGAGAAGGCGAAACCTTGTGGTCACGATTTAAAGACGCAGGGCTTGACGCTTTAAAATCTATTGCACAACAGGCTACAAAAAGATTTTTGCAAGATATTGTAACAGGTTTTACCGCAGGGTTTAAAAACAATGCTGGCAACATCTTTCAAAGGCTTGCAAGTGGGTTCACAGGCTCTATTACAAGCGTTGCAGGTAAGACTTTGCCAACTAATATGTGGGGTCAAAATGGAAATCCGCAAGCCTCTGGTGGCTTTTGGTCAACGCTTGGAAATACTTTGTTTGGTGGAAGTGGTAAACAAGGCACACCTGTTATTAAACAAACTTCTGGCGGTTCTGGCGGTGTATTAGGCAATATCTGGTCTTCCGTTAAAAATCTGTTTGGCGGTGGTTCTAATGCAAGTCAAGCGACAAGTTCGGCGAGTCCTATCGGAACAATTAACAATGTTGGTGCGGTCGGACAATCTATTTTAGGTGGATTGAACACAAGTGCTAACACATTGACTCAAACATTACAAAATGCAACTTCGCCAGCCGTTTCGGGTGTTCTTGGAAATATTACAAATCTCGGAACTTCTGCTTTGGGAACAGGCACAAATATAATGGGCATGGCAAACTCGGCTCTTGGTGCTGGGTCAAGTATATTAGGCATGGCTAATCCTGCGATTTCTGCGGCTCAAAGCATAGCAAGTATGGCAGTTGCCGCTCCTATTGCCGCAACAGGAATGGGTGCTTTAGCGGCTACAATGGCTATGGCAAGCGGTTCATTCCAAGCGTCTGCCCCTGCTTTAATGCAAATGGCTGGGGCTATGAGTGCTTTGGCTACTTCTGCGGCAACGGCGGCAACATCTATGGCGGCTATTGCGGTTGCAAATGCGGCTAATAGTGCGGCACAGATACCTTTTGTTGGTTGGTTGCTTGCTCCCCTTGCGGCTATTATGACAGGGGCAGGGATAGCGGCTGGTACGGCTTTGACAGGTGCGGCTATCGGTGCAAGTACGGCTATGGCTGGGGCTGGTCAAATGCTCGGCGGTGCTATGGCTGGAATAGGCAATCAATTATCTGGTGTAAGCGGTTTAAGTAAAGGGTCATCAACGACAACTTCGGCGAAGGTGATACCGCATGCGAAGGGTGGCATTGTGTCCTCACCAACTATGTTTCCCATGCAGGGTGGCAATTTCGGTCTGGCTGGCGAGGCTGGCACAGAGGTTATTGCCCCTGCAAGACGCATGTCTAACGGCGATTTAGGTGTTGGTGCGGTTCAACCACAAGTCACCGTTAATAATTACACGAATGCGGCGGTTGAAGTTATTAAAAGACCTAATAATGAAATGGAAATCAAGATTTCCGAACTTAACTCAATGCTATCAAGCAGTAAGACAAATCAAGGCTGGGCTAATGCACAAAGCAGAATGGCTAAACAAGGAAGGCAGATAGGATAATGGCGGTTACTTATGATAAAAATATAATATGGGGCGACCCAAACATACTATTTAAAGTATCTGCGACAGACGGTTTATATGTCATGCCGTGGCGGTTATTGCATGACGGCTATCAAGTTACAAGGCAAGATACTGTCGTTAGAATAACGCCAGACGCAGGTGAGGTTATATCTCACTCAAAATGGTCGGCTGGCGGTCGTATAATTTCGGCAAAAATATTTGTTAATAGTGAAGAACAATTTTGGTATTGGTTGTCGGTTGCAACAAACAATACGGCGATACCTTGCTGGGTTTATGACCCGAAGGTAAATGGTTATATGAAGTGTCATATTACCGAGCAACCTTCCGCAAGTCCAGCAGGTACGAGCGTTAGAGGTATGTATATAAATCTGCAATTATACGCAAAAGCACAATCTGTAAGCGTTCTTAACTTTATTACTGAAAACACCCCAGACAGAGCGGTTGTTGAAGGTATTGAGGGCGATTATAAGTATGTATCAGAACAAGGTGAGGTGATGTACTAATGCCAATTTTGCCAATGATTAGTGCTACAAAAACCTTAAACAAAGTCCTTTTCCTTGCTTGTGATGTTTTACATAGTTCGTTTGAAAATGGGCGATATAGCATTTGTAACGACATAGTGAACCATACAAGGACAATAGAACACTCTGACGGCACGATTGAAGAAAGAGTATATGAATGTGTACCTTTTGGCTTTAATGTGCCAGCACAGAGCGAAACAGACGGCTCTCAATTCATTATTACGAATATTGGTTTAGTAAGTTCTAATATATTGAGGTCTGCGGACAATTCTATTGAAGACCTTATTGCCGATTGTTGGTTGGTTGTCGCAAATTATGACGGCAAGAATGCAAATTGGATTTCACTTGGCAAATACATTCTTGATATGAACCAAACCGAAACCATAGAGTCCGTTACCGCAAACCTTGTTATTAAAAATTGTTATGGTATAAATGCAGGTAAATACAGGGGCAAAAACCCAAGTGTATTTATAAATTTGAATTATAGGTAGGTGAGGCTATGCACGAAAATCAAATTATGCGTTATATGATGTCAAAACATTATAAAGAAAATGAGTATGTTTGCTGGGATTTTGTTATTGATGTTATTAAAGACATGTTCGGAATTGAATTGCCCGAATATCCTGTTACAGAAGTTCAAGCAGAATTTAAAAATCGTCTTTGTGCAAATTTTAAACATTCCGTAATCCCAGACGGCGAGCAACAAGAGGGTGATATTATCGGATTTTCATTATTTGCAAATCAACACGCAGGGGTTATAATAAATAAAGACTACTTCATTCATTTAAGACCAGAAGGGGTTGTCGTGACGGCTATAAGCGATTTGAGGAAAAATTATGTCATTTACAGACTTGAAGGATAAAATACTTTTTAAAATCTTTGCTCCGTCAACACTTTGCCACAGGGGGCTTGGTATAGAGCAACATGAGTTTAAGTTTTGGTCTGGCTTGCCTGTTTGTGTGGTCTTTTCTGACGAACCTTATGACAAAGACGGTTATTGCAAGACAGTTTATATAAATAATCAGCGTGTAAAGTGGTGGCAAATCATACCACGACACGCTTTTATAGAAGTTAGACATAAACCGACAGGGATTATCGCTACAATTATCGGTGCGGTTGCGGCGGCTTTGGGTGTTTCAACCGTTGCCGCAGGTGTAATTGTAGGTGTTGCCGCAGGTATAGCAGTTGGTGTTGCCGCAAGCGTTACTCTTGGTGTGACTTTGGGTGGCAGAGGTGGTGCTGGTGTTACAAACGGTCAAAATATGCCGACTTATTCATCAAAAAATACACCAGATTTGAGCGGTGCTAAAAATGAAGTTCAAGAAGGTGTTGTGCCGATTGCGTTTGGTCGTATTTTGCAAACATTTAACTTCGGTCAATACTGTTATCCGTTGGTTAAAAGTGGTTATGGTGGCAACCGTTATAGAACCTACTTTGTGGCTGGTTATAAAAATGCCAGATATGAGAAATTTAGACTCGGTGATGTTTTGCTTGAAAACTACCGTCAAGCGTCTTATTCTTTGCAACAGGCAAACGGTCAGAGTGGATTTATAGGTTGGGATAACGCTTTTACTTATTCTTATGAAAGAGAATTAACTTTTGATAAAACGCAAGCAGTATTTCAAACGGCAATAGCCTATTTTAACCAGCCCATTGTATCAACCTTGCTTGAACCTGCCGACCATTACACGCTAACTCAAAAATATGTTTTTCATAATGTGAATTATAATTATTGGACTAATAAAAGGTTTAGAGTTGGTATGACTCTTGTATTTGGCGGTACGGATATGACCATTACAAAGGATATAACCGTTACAAAAGATATGTTGTATCAAATTGAAGGCGAGCAAGGTTCAACAACTTATTATGCAGATGTAAATATTGAAGTGACCGCAGAAGATTTTGGCGAAGAAACAGAAGACAAGGTGGTTGAAGAATATAGATATACAACCACAGAACCAAGCGGACAAACCAGAGGCAACTCTTACGAAAACGAATTGACGGCTACTTTGGTTGATGAAACGCTGGTGTTTAGCGAAATTCAAATATATACCGTTGAAGTAGGGCAAGGTGTTGATAGTTATAGCGGTGATAGAAACGAGATTATAAGCCAATCGGTTCATGATTGCAGATTTTGTGACATGCACTTTGCTTTTCCGAAAGGGCTTTATAGGCTTAATAGAAATAGCGGAAATCGTGAAAGAACAACAATATCTTGTGAGATTACTTGGAAAAGCGTTGATGAAACTACTTGGCGACATGTTGACGATAGTATGATAGAGAGAATTTACACCAGAAATCTTGACGGTGTTATTGAAAATTTGTCGTCAAGAATAAGCCGAAATGGCGATACATTTACATTTGCTACACCTGCGGCTATTGATGACGCAGACGACAATTTTTACGAGGCAGTTGGTTTACAGTTTAAAGAGGCAGGGCAATACCAAGTCAGAGTCTTACCTGTTGTATTTGATAAAGACGACTATTTTGTCGGAAATATTTATTTGAATATTGTTACTTGGCGATTAAAAGAGGGTATTGATGTTATAAATCCAGACATTTTGCCGAATGTATCTCAAATTGCATGTACCTTTAATGCTACAACTCAATTAGACGGCGAGATTGATAAATTTTCGGCGATTTGCCGACCTTATATTAAAAATATCGCAACAGGTGAGCAAGAGCAAAGTAGAAATCCTGTTGATGTTATATATTACCTGCTTACAGATGAAATAAGCAACCCAGACCCTATGAGTGAAGACCAGATTGACATGGACTCTTTCTTAAAGGCTCGTCAATGGTGTGAAGAACACGAATGTAAATGTGACGGTATTATTTCGGAAGAAATTAAATATGAAAAAATTATCAACGAAATAGCAAGTAATAACCAACTTTATTTCATTCCTAACAAATGGGGCAAAGCGGTTATAAGGGTTGATACGAACGAAGACAATAGACCTATCAAAACTATGTTTAATGCAGAGAATAGTTGGGATTTGAAAATTACAAGGGTTCGTGGCAAATATGGTCGTACTTTGGCTATTAGAGGCTCTTATGTTGATGAAAACACTTGGGCTGACGCTGAAATAACAGGTTATTGGTATGACGGTGAGTGCCATTGGCAACCAGAGGCAGGGAAAGACGACACCTACTATCAACCCGAAACAAGAAATTTTAGTTATGTTAAAAACGAAAATGATGTTAAACGCAGAATTGCTTACGAATTAGAAATAATGAATGTCAAGAATGTATCTGCTACATTCAAAGTTGCAAGAGAAGTTTTAGACCTTGAAGTCCTTGACCGTGTTTTGGTTGCAGATTATACTCGTATCAATGACGGTGTAAGCGGAAACATTGAGTCTTTGCTTTATAATGACGATAAAACCGAAGTAATCGGATTTAAGACATCATCACCGTTTATTGTAACGGAAGGTATGACAATGACGATACGCTCGGTTGACACTTCGGGTGGCGGTCAAAACATTAACACATATCGCCTTAAACTAAACGAGAAAAGGGCAAGTTATATAATTCTTGAAAATCCAATAAAAGCCCATGAATGTATCGTAAGGGGTTCTGGGTTCTACAACATTGACGGTATGGATTTTTACCATTCTGGCGACTTATATATGGCTGGTACGGCTGATATATTAAGCATGGTTATAAGCAATATTGACGAAGTTGACGGCGAGCAATTTACTTCATCAATTACTTGCAGATTGTATTAAAATAGTATAGAATGATTTTAAAAGGGGGAACTCTAATATGGCTATGAATACACCAATAGGTAATATAACACAAATCACACCGATTTCTTCATTTGTGACCTTACAATCGGTTGCTCTTGACCAATATTTACTCGGTATAAATAACTTCGTGCAAGGTGACGGTTCAAAAGTTACCTTACAGAATTTAATTGCGAGCATGGTTAATACAACAAACGATAAAAACATTTTAAGTCTTGATGAAAACGGTAGATTACAAGCCATAGAGGCGGTTAATCCTTTTGGGAACGATAACGGTTGGGCGGTCGCTCCAACATTAACAGTAGATTGGACTAATAGAACCGTAAGCGGCACGGGTGGCAAGGCTTATAAAGACGGTTTTGAAATAACGGCTTTAAGCAATTTCACCAGCCCTGCCTTTCCTTCGGAAGTTGGAGCATATTATCTATATTATAACGGCACAAATCTTATATGGCAGAGTGGTTCAAAGCCAGACTCAAAATACTTAATTGCAAAAATAAGTGTTGACTCAAATGATGTCAAAATGGCGGCTGACGCTTGGGGTGTTGGCGGTGTAAATGAAACCATAAGCAATTTCTTGAATGCGGCTCTCGGCACAATAGTTTTAAGTGGCGGTGAGATTGGTAATGTTACAACAGATGTAGAAATAACCGAAGGAAACTACCTGCAACCGACTTTAACGGCTACAACGGTTGGTATGGCAGATTTTAGCAAACTTATACCTGCTTTGCCAAGCGGAAGTTACACAAGAGTTCATACGGCTAATAATCAATTAGTCTATAATACGGCTCAAAGTGGTATTGTGCCAACACATTCTGGCAATATTCCAATTATTATTGATAACGCTGGGAATGAAAATGAAATAGCGTTAGAATGTTGCACAAATGTTTGGGTTGTTGGTTTACCTCTTTTTGGTGAAGACCCTGCAAACCTGCATTATCAGTTTGTTACAGGTTCGGTTCAATATGAAGGTACAAATGACGCAAAAGCCGCAAGTCCTATGGCTGAAATTGCCATGCAGTATATAGACAATCAATACGACCGTTATGCAATTATAGCCAGATTTACAATACAAAGAACTGAAAATGGCTATATGTGTGTTGACTATGAAATTTATAATCCGTTGCAAGGCGGTGGCGGTGCTGGTGGCACAGGTATTACGGAAGTTGTATCAGACCCATTTTATTTTAGCGGTCTTGGTCTTCCGTCTTCACCCTTAACCGCAAGCCCAGCAACAGAAAGTAAATTAAAACAGGTTGTAGAAGATAAGGAAAATATTTATAAAATTTTGGAAGGTCACAAATCAGTTGACGGTAAGTTGTGGAATTTGATTGAATACCATGACGCTACCGATAAAGATAATTTGATTTTAGGCGGTGATAGCAGGTTTACATCAAATACATCTGACGCAGATTTCCACTTTGGGTTGTTGAATAGTATTGCTGGGTCAAACCAACCAGACGCTACCGCACAATTAAATGTTTACAAAGTTTTTAATAAAAGCCATTGGGATAGCCAAACTGACCCTATTTACACAACAGACGGCACTATTACAATCGCTTGTCGTAAAAAAATGCGTATTTCTCGTATTGAAATAAGAGTTTATGACACATACTATTGCATTCCGCAAACTCATATTTGCGGTTTAAATCTTGCAGAACCACTTGTGAGAGATATAACTTTAAGCGATTTTGCAAATGCTCATTATATTGGCGGTCAAAGCATTACAAAAGAGGCAAGTTACAATCAACCGACAAATGAGCGTTGGGGTTTAAATAGACCGCATTATTTGCAACTTAATGAGCGAGATTATTACAATGTGTTCTTTATTTGTTGTGATAATTGGTGTTCTGGCGAGCAGGGCTGGAATAGAAGAATAGACGGCATAAGGATATACGGTTCTGTTGAAGAAACCGAAGACGGCGACTTGACGGCTGGTTCTGATAAACTTTTGCAAGTTCTTGGCGACTATGATGTTAAAATGAATGGCAAAGGATTTAACAAGAATGCGTTTACGGTAGTTGGTAATCCTACGATAACGAGGAATGGAATTGCAACTTTATTAAATTCAGCAGGTTCACGACAGGGTTTACGGAAAGCGGTTGAGCAGTTTGTAGGTGGTAGTGATTGGGAAGTTGGTGCAAAGGTTAAAATTACGCAACAAAGAACTGACACAATACATGAAACTTTTATTTGTCTTGCTACAAATCCTCTTGGTGTAGAAACTTCAAATGGTTTTAAGGTTGGTCTTAATGCAAGTCTTACCCGTGCTGTTGTTTTGTTAAGAAATCAAGACAATACGAGTTGGCTTATACAAAATAGTGATATTTTGTTAAATAATATTCAAATCTTAAATGTTTGGCATAAGTTCAAACTAACTTATAAAAATCAACAAATTGGTTTGTATTGTGATGATATATTATTATTTCAACAAAATCTAAATTTAGACGATTATAATTTTGCGGTTGACTTTTCTTTTGGTGTAGCAACGGCACAACAAGGTATGATAGGAGAACTTGACGAAAAAGAATGTTATGTTAAACAAAACGGCGAAACTGTCCTTGACGGCGGCATAGATTACGAACCTTGCGAATGGGTGTCGTCAAACGGCACAGTTTATAATGTATCAGACCTCATTGACCAATATGGCGAAATACCACAAGAGCGTATAGAACACGACCGTTGGATTTCTTGCTTTGGTCATAGGTGGGGTTACACCGCTCCCCAAAAAGCCGTTGATAATTACTATCCTTGTTTAGTTGACGGCACAATTACTGATGTCGGGGGTTATAGTTACTCTATGACAAACATTTGTCAACAAACTCATTATATGTCACCGCCGAGAGCAGATGTTGGATATTATATATACAGTAGTATTTATAGACCAACTATTGCACAAAATGGTAATAACGTTTGGCAATACGAGGCGACTGATGTCTTCCCTGCTGGCGAATACTTTTTTGAAATGCAAGGCGGATATTATGAAGGCGGTTACACCGATTATAATTATCCTAATTGCTACAATATTAGAAGATTTAGAGTTGAATGCCTTGACGCAGAAGATAATGTCCTTTATAAACAAACATTTGCTTATGAGGGTGACGAATACGACATGAGTCCTTTATTTAGAACACCAAGATTTTATCTCGGCACAGAATTTAAAAAAGTTCGTGTCATTATTGCGAGCCAAGATTTTCCGAATGGCGACCGTTTTGTTCCGCAAATGCAAATGTATTATAGAGATATTGAAGGCACAAATCCGTTGTCTTTTGTTATGCCTTCAACTAACTTTGATTTGAACACAAATATTGTAAGGCATGTTAAAAATAAACACTTCTTTATAACACCAACAGGTGTAAGAGTAGGTTCAAATTGTTTTGTAGAAAAGACAGACCCGTACCCTCAAATGGCTTGCGTTGGCAATCGTTGGATTAACGAAAATACCAGATTATCTTATGTTTGTAACGAAAGCGGCAAATGGGAAAGAGAGGACTTTTGTGAGATTGCTTGCATGACTCTTTGGGGTAACGAACATAAGGGTATGCGTTTAAGAACGGTTGCTAATTATGAAAACCCAATTACAAAATATGTTCAAGACTACGGAAATCTCGGTGGTAATTTAAGTTTTGATGACGAGTTGCTTGTCGGTCAATACCAAGTATTTGATACTGACCCAGACGACCCCGACTTTTATTTTGTAGCAAATCATGGTTATGATGACGATTGCAAGATTAGATTTTATTATCCAGCCAGAACTTGTTGCTTAATAAATCACCGTGCTGGCATAGCAAAGAGTAGAATTTATGAAAGCGGACAACAATATGCTCATTGGTCACAATCTCAAAACTCTGGGGCAAGAATGATTGCCTATAAAACATTTGAAACAGCGGCGGCTGGCGAGTATGTGGAAGAAAGCGAGGAAATTTAAGATGAGTGATAAATTTGAAACTGAAATTGTGGAAAATTTTGATGAATACGAGTCAATTATAGAACCTGTTGTAAAACCAGAACCAGAAAAACCAAAAGATATGACTCATATAAATTTTGGATTAAATCGTGACGGTTCTATACGCTGGGTTGAACGAAATAGTGCTGAATTTGTGGAAGTCATTGGCAAGCCAGACCTAAAAAGAAGGGTTGCAAAACTTATTGCAGATGTTGATAAACTTGCAGACGAATATCTTGACTCTGCGGTATTTTACCCTGTCAATGGTAAGTCTTATAAACCGAAATGGGCTGATACGGCAGGTACATATTGGGGTTTGTTGCAACTTGATGACACCCTAATCAAAAAAGAAATGCAATCAGTATTCCCTATGGTTATCAAAGACGCTACACAGTTGCCAGAAAACTTTGTCACAATGACGAGAGCAGAATTAGAAAATCTAATCAATTACCTTGTTTTGAAAATTCAAGAAAATTATAACGACAAAACAAGCCTTATTGGCGAGTTAAGAGAAATAGAAAAGGCACTTGAAACTTGCGTGGAATACGCAGATTTTGAGCCTTTATATGAACATTATAGAGAATTACAAGAGGCTTTTGATATGCGTGATTATGTTGACCCGAATGATGTTGAATTATCACCAGAACCAGAACCAGAGGAAATTCTTGATGAAAACGAAAATAGTGATACAATAGAAGAAAACCAAGAGATAAGCGAAAATGAAAATTAGCAAAAAAATGTTTGAAGTGTATAAATGGTTGCCATTTTGCCTTATGGTAAATTGGTTCATAGAAGTTTATCACCATGTTACACACTCGGCATTTGTTTTAATCAATCTTGGTGTCTTTTTCTTAATCATAATCCCTTTTATATTCATACATAGTATGATTATTAGACACATTTATACAAAGTGTCAAAATAAAGAAGGGGGTTATTATGAACTTTAAGATTGAGGATTTAATACACTTTTTCATTTTTGGATTTTTGGGATTGCTTGGCGGTACGGCTCGCTATTTACATACGCATAGCAAAACTTACTCTTTAAAATCTTATGCGAGCATGGTTGTGACATCAATTATGGTGGCAATCATAGTCTGCTTTATTGTTATGCAAAAGACGAATACAAGCGGTTTTCTTATATCAGTCGGGATTACATCTGGCTATCTCGGCTCACGCTTGTTTGATTTGCTTGCAGAATGGTTTTTGGGGCAAGTTGAAAAGTTTTTGAACCAAACTTTTGACGGTGAGTATCATCACGAAGACTATGAGGAAGAAACCGAAGACGAGGTTGAAAATGACGATTAGTGCGGCATTACAAGCATTTTGCAATATGTTTGAGCAAGTTGCAAAAACAAAAAATACGGCTATTGAAAAACAGTCGGAAAGTACGGTGAATAAAGCCGTTAAGCGTACAACAAAGGCTATTCAAGAGGCAAATAAAGCACTTGATATAGCCGCAAAATATGTTGACTCTATGAGCAAAGACGACAAAAAGGATTTTACAAAACATAAGAAAAGATTTGATGATAATATAGGGGGTAAATAATGTTATTTGGTGAGGCATTAGGACAAACCGCTTACAAAATCGCTCAAAAAATGGGGAATAAAAAATCCACAGGCAAATGTGCATTAGCCGTTGGTGACGCACTCTCGGCGGTTTTAGGTGAGGCGGTTGCGTCAAAATATAGGGGACATGCTTACCATTGGCTTGTGCCGTTGAAGTGTGCAACTAAAAAATATTGGGAATTTGCAGGTGTGAGTAATAATACTCATAACCTGCCTGCTGGTTCTTTGGTTGTTTGGGATAGGCAAACCGCTCACCCTTACGGACATATAGAAATTGCAGACGGTCAAGGGCATTTATGCTCTGATTTTATCCGTGACGATTGGCGACCACTTTATGTGTCAAACCCAGCCAAGATTGTGCCGCAAATCTTTAAACCTTTGACTTTTGAAGTGCCAGAACAAGACAAATTGCCGTATGATGTGGTTGTTTTGTGTGATACTTTGAATATAAGGGAAAACCCAAGTGTCGGCGGTAGCGTTGTCGGACAGGCTCACAAAGGCGAGATATTGACAGTCTGGGCTATCAAGACAACGGCTGATAGAGTTTGGGGTAAAAATAGTAAGGGATATTTTGCATTGGAATTTACAAGATGTGTTTAACGATTTACAAACCATTGACTTATAAGAGTCGTATTCAACAAATAGGCGATACCAATAAGTTTTGCCTCATAGACAATGAAGTATTTGCAACGGCTAACGGCACGGTTATAGCCCCTCGTTACCTGTTTACAGACAATATAACTTTCATAAACAATACTTTCGTTGATATTAGGGCAAGCCACATTCACGACATTGGTTGTGCATATCACAAATTGATTATCTCAAATCTTGATGAAGACGATTTGCTTGAAAGAGGCTTGCTACATTTAAACGAGAAGGCTACCGAAAGAGAGCGTAAATTTTTAAAGGCTCTCAAAGACGCTGGCAAATATGACGGCGATACAGAGGTTCTGGTTATGGTTTGCGAGGATATTCCGAAAGAATATTTGTCAACGATTGATGTATCGTTTTCGGAAAATAACCGACTCTTTAAAGAAATGCTAATCAAAACAGGTGTGCCAGCCGCAAAAGCAAATATTATGGGCGGTGCGGTATATTTAAACGCTGGCTGGGCTTTGCGAAAAGTAAGACAAATGCCAGCGATAGACGATATATTTCAAGAAATCTTAATAACCTAACCTGCTATTCACCTATTTATTCTTAATTTCGGGATTTAAAGGTTGTTACAAAAAGCAACCTTTTTTATTGCAATCGGGTTGAAAGTGTGATATAGTATTAAAGAGAGTGAAAAGAAATCATTTTTCATTTTTACGCTTAAAAATTGTAGTAAGTTATTAAATGCACTATTGCTCTGGTGCATTTTTCTTTTATTTAACGAGAGGTTATTTGCAGGTCATTTAAGAGGGGTTTTATATTTTTAGGATAAATTATACCTAACCCACAAGAAAAATCCCATAGCGGTCAATTTCGCTTGGGATTTTAAATGATTTGTGATATGGTCATGGTTTTAGGATTTGTGTGCGTTGTTTAAATTTATAACAATATTCATCATAATAAATTACACATCTGGTCTTGCCCTCGCAAGTCTTGTTTAAGTTTTCGTTTTTAGTGTAACATTGACACTCATAAATATTTTGGATTTCTTTCATTAGTACGCTACCCCCAGCCAATCAAGAACTTCACCCATACCGAGTGTGTTGATGATATAATCATACTGTTTGGGGTGCGTAATTGCAAGCATTTCAAAACGGTTAGGGTGGTCTTCAAGATGACAACCAAAACCGCAAAACATACAACCTGTGCGATTGCATTTTGTTGTAAAATATCCGTCTTTGTCATGTTGAATTGTGCCGTACACTTCGGCTATGTCTAATTTGTTTTCGTACAAATATTGTAAGACATCTTGCTCTCGCCAGAATGCCAAAGGCATTGAAGTTGGTATTTTGTTTTCAAAGCCATTACACCCTTGTTTTAAATATTGTTGGGTTCGCAATCGGCTTTCTTCTGCCATAACCCCAGAAAAAGGCACTTTACCTGTCTGTCTGTGGTATAAGTGAACAGGTGTCTTTTTCATAACAGAACAACAACGATTACCGATTTTAAAAGGTGCATTCAATAAAAAAGCCCATTGTTTAAGATTGTAAGGACTCGGCTTGCCGTCTTTCGTCAACAATTTACCCATAAGTTTATCATAATGAGCCTTGTATTTCTTACCGTCTTCAATATGAATACGAGCATTAAAAACCGCCTCGCTAACTTCTTTTGAAATGACAGGAAAGCCGTATTTCTTAATAACCTCATCAAATCTCATTTTTGGTCTAATTATTGTAACATTATCAAATTTCTTCACAAATTTACGCACTTCGGGGTATTCTAACCCTGTGTCACAAAATACCGCCTCAATATTAGGGTATAGATTGCGTACAAGGTGTAAAAGAACCGTGCTATCCTTACCGCCCGAAAAGGATATGTAGCATTTATCTTCGCCGAAATGGTCAACCCATTGGTGTATTCTCTTTTCGGAAAATCTTATTTTATCTTTTAAGGTCATACCTTGACGCATTTTAAGAACCATGAAGTCCATATTACAACCTCTTACTTCCCAACATAACTTCTGCAAATTTGCGACCGTCTTCGTCTTCTGTTGTAATTACACCAGCAATTTTGTATTTTTTAGACAAATCTTTCATATCGCATTCTTTGTAATATTCCGTACCAGAGCAATAGAGTTCGCCTTTTAAATCCCATTCATTCAAAATTCTTGCGGTTGGTATGCGTAATCTTTCATTTCTATTGCTTACATAAATCATTTTATAACCCATACCTTGCCAGAGTCGGCATTTTAAGATTTGACTTGCTATAACCGTTTGCTCTGATACATGAGCAACCATATATTTAAGGCAGTCCTTACGGTCTTCTGGGCGATTATCGTACCATATTTTCTCTCGTTGTTTGATTGGTTCAATATCAACCAGAGAGTCAAAATCAACAAGTACAATCCGATTAGCCCTATATCTGTTTAGAAAACAACCGACCACGACCAATATGCCAAAAGTAATTGCCAACGATTGAGCCACAACAAAAATGAAGGCTATAAAATTATTAAACATTTCTATTAACATACTCAATTTTACCCCCTTTGAACTCAAAGAATTTTCTAACCGCTTTGAGTGCGTCTTCCGTTGTATATGTGCCATTGTTGCCGACCCCGACATAAAAGTCGCAGTCCTTTTGATTTTCCTTTTTAAAAGCAGGTTTATGGTTGCTAAATCTTACCCTAAAAGGCTTTAACGGTTGCATATTATCACGAACCGTGATGTATTTACTGTAAGTTTTCTTTGCCTCATACAAAGAGAGTGAAAAGCCCTCACCAATCAATGTTTCACAAAAAGCAATCCATTTTTGCTTTCCAAACTCTTTGCTTACTCTCGTTTTAAGATATTCAAGAGTCAGAGGCAAATCCCTCGCTCTCGTTTCCCAAAATTCTTTCGGCTTATAACTATACTTTTTATTCTTCATTAGTCCAACTTTCAAATTTTGACCAAACCTTTTTGCCAGCCTTTTGAACCGTCTGTATATCCTGTTTTACTTGGGCTTGGTCTTCTTTTGTTCCGATATTATGAAATCCCCAACTTATAATAGCCGCCATGCCCAAAATGAATAATACCAACATAACAGGTGGTAAAATTATACAAGCCGCATACATTAAACCTTCTTTAAATTTTTCCATTTTTCTTTTCCCTTCCTTTTTCATTCTGCATTCTGTAACCGTGCAAGCAGGGCAAAAACAACTTGGTTTATCGGGTCTGCTTACCCTTGCCCCAATACTGATATTCATGACTCTCTGCCTCTCTGCATTTTTCACAATTAAAATTAGTTCCGCAAATGCTACATTTGCCGCCACCAGCCTTTGCCGTTTCGTATGACCTTTTATGCAAATCTGCCGCATACTTTTCACGCAAAGCCTTGATTTCTTCTGCTGGGTATTCTCTCTTTTCGCCAGCATTCATCATTCCTACACCGTCACCGCAAGGTACGCAAACATACTCACAATATGGCAAGCAAAATGACCATAGCATAGGTTCGCCACAATGAGGGCAAACAGGGGCTTTAATGATTTCTTTGTTATCTTTTTTAGTTAAAATTTCCATAGTATTTCTTCCTTATCGTAATCTTTAATCCATTCTGCATTTATCGCCCTGTCTATGTCAACTTGGTCTGCGTAATTTTCCTTGAAGACCTTTTGAACATCATTAAGACCGTTTAAATATTTTGGTCTTAAATCAACAAATTTCGGAAATAGGTCTTGGGCTACTTCGGTTGCGTGGTCGCCAGCCGTGTCGTTATCCATTAAAATACCCATTTCGTCAAAGCGTTTCCAATTAACCTTTTGCAAACAACCGTTTGTATTTATGCTATTTGTGCCGTTTTGAACCGTGAAAATAGCCGTATATGATAATCTTTCGGGGTCAATCATTTTGAGTAATTGATAAAGATTGTAAGCGTCTTTATAACCCTCACAAAGAATGCCGCACATTGTAAATCCGCCAAAGTCATTCCAAACCCTGCAAATTCTCGGTTCATAACCGCTTATGCGTCTAACCTTCTTTTCGCCCTCATACTCACGATATTCCGCTCCGTTATCCTCGCATTCAATCATTCTTGCTTGTGTCGGGTCTGCCCCGATAGCCGTTGACGGAAATACGAGCATATCCTTTTTCGGGTCATAGCCTATCATACACTCGGTTGCAGTTCTTGGTAATATTGTGTGTTTTTCCCACATCTTTTTCAAAATATCTCTGCGTTGCATAAGAGCCACATGACAAGACCAATAATAAACCGACAACTCATTTTGCGGTATTTCTTTAACCTTTGGCGGTTCTGGCACATCTGATACAGTCGGGGCTTTACGCTCAAACTCGTAAGATTTTGGGGTGTCGTCTTCATTCCCTTGTGCCTTTTCAAATCGTCTGCGAGCAATAATAGCCGTTACCTCTTGCCCGAAATCACACGCAAAGCATTTGAGAATGTGTTTATCAAGATTAAATTTCAGATTATCACCTGTTTTGTCGCCGTTCGGACACGCAGGACACCGCCACACCAATTCTCTGCCTTGTCTTTTATAGTTTGTGCCAAGAATTGAGATAACTTCTTCCTCTGTTATCGGGTCTGTTTCAAAATCAATGTCTATCATAATTTTACCCTTAAATATAATTGTAGTATTCTCGCAGAGTCGCAACCAGCCAAGCCGAGCAAGTGCCTCTGCTTACATAGTTTTCTAATAAAGTAAGTTTAACCCCGATTTTCCTTGCAAGTTGCGGTCTTGTAATACCTTCTCTTTTGCAAACTATTTTGATAGGGTTGTCGGGCTTTTTAAGAACATTTTTAGCCCATTCAGAGCCATTAAGTGCCTCATCAAGAGTATAATTTGCAAGTTCTTGTGTTGTTAAACCCTTTGTAAATTGCTTTGTATTAACCAAAACATTTGCCTTGTAAATCTTTAAAAACAACTCTGGCTTTCCGTCTATATTTGAAACATCATAATAATTGTCGGTAGAGTCAAGTTCAAAGAAATCCATAATCGTATAAAGATTTCCCTTTTTAATGCAACCTTTTGTGTCGTAAACAACGAAAGAATGCCAAGTTTTAGTTTGTGTATTATATCCGCCGATACAAAAGCAATAACCGATTTTCTTATTAGGGTGTTTAAACTTGTAGATGTCGTTTATAGCCCCGACCGATATTGAATGCAAAATCATATCTTTTGTGCAAGTCCAAGACGGTTCTATATATTTGCCTCTGTCTATCTCTTTTAAATCTTTAAAAGATAAAAAGGTGTATCGTATGCTCGGATTATCTCGTTTTGCCATTTTGTCTTTCCTTTTCTATAATTCCATTATATCATAATTTTACGATAGGTTTGCACAACCTTATTGAAATAGTTTAGATAGTTGCATTCCAGCATTCAAAGGTATATCTTTGGCGAGTCTTCCATAAACACCGTTTGCCATTACTTTTGTTTTAAAATCCAATAATCCTGTTGTTTTGTTTAATCTTGCAAACACCATATAATCGGTCGTACCCCAATTATATGTATGTATGCCCACCCATTTTGTCTTTTCCTGTTTTTTGAATAATTTAATTTTCATTTTTACCTTCCTTCTTAAAATTGTTCACATAGTTATCTTTGTTTATTCTGTTGATAGCATTAGCGTCATAACGGATTTGCGTATTGTAGCCGTTTTTAATGCTATCGTATTTCTTGATGTATTTCTTTTCCATTTTTGAGAGTCGGGCATAGTCATCACATTCATCAACCACCGACCAAAGAAAATTCTTTAAACCAAACTCTCTCAATGCTTTGTGAAATTTATTTGTTGCGTATCGTTTAAAAGCCTCGTAAACATGGTCACGCTTTTTTTCGCAGAGAGGCTTTTTACTTTGTCCGATATAAACTTCCCCTGTGACCAGATTTTCAGCCTTATAAATTATTCCCATTGGTTTCTTCCTTTGCGGCAAATTGCGGCATTGGTAAAGCAGTTTGCCGTTTCAAAAATAATTTTTTATGTGTCAAACTTAAAATAGCGAGTACATTCCAAGCCACATGTGCCAGATGTCTATATCCGCTTTCGGGGTCAATTTCTTCCCCTTCAAGATGTGCAAATAAATGTCTTAACAAAGCGTCTGTGTATCTGCCGACACCATTTTCAACGGATTGCCAACCGTTATCGCAATACTTGTTAGCCCCGAAAGTGCCTATGCAACCAACTTCCCAGAGTGCTTTTGCAAATCCGCCCAAAACCAACCCAAGTCTAATTTTGCCGTTATCTAATTTTACACCTTTATCCGTACTCATTATTTAACCCCTCTCGCTAATAAATATTTGTGCCAACCTTTGAGATTTGCAATACGGTCGGCAACCTCTTGTCTTGAAATCCTTAACCAATCTATTTTGGTTGAACTGTTGCCCCATTGAGGATAACTACAAACAACTAAATAACAGAATTGTAGGCTATCATCAACGCAGAAATAGTGAATTATTTGCAACCAAGTAGTATCTGGTATAATCTTTCGTCTTAAATCGTAAAGCCCTGCCCCTGTGGATTTGCACTCGCAGAACCCAGCCATTCCGTTTTCCCAAGCAAGAGCGTCAAAACTACCTGCAATTCTGGGGTCTTCGTCAGAATACCAAAGCGTATGCAAGACCGTTGGTACGACCAAAGTTTGTTTTGCAATTTCGGGTAAGTTCTTGAAAATTGTTAAAATTGATGTTTCGCAATTTACCCCAAATTGAACCGCAGGGCTTTTCGCCATTTCTTCGGGCGACTTTTGGGGAAAGGGGCTTTGAACCCCTATATATTCCCTTACTGTCGTACCTGTGAGGCATGCTTTTCTTGCCTCTAACCATTCATCTTTTGTATTAAATTCAACTTTAATCATTAGTATAAACTTTCTATGCTTTTCTTTTTAGGTGTTTCCGTTTTTGTTTCAGCAGGTGGCACACTTGCCGCAGGTGGCGGTGGCGGTACGCTACCAGCCGTTTTTGGCGGTGCTACCGTTGCAGGGGGCGGTGTTACGGTTTTAGGTTGCTCCGCAGGTATTTCTTTTCCGAAAACATTTTTAGGCGGTTCAACTTTTTTCGGTTCTTCTTTTACAGGTTCTTGTTTCATTTCTTCCGTAACTTCATCATTTTGCTTTGTTTCCCCAGCCACATTGTCGTTCTTGCTATCTTGCCACGGCAGGTCAACCTTTTTATCGTCAGCAGGTTTACTCTCGTCTATGGGCTTGCTAACCGCCTCTGGTTGAATGTTTGTTGCAGGGGCAGGTGGCACAACCGTTTGAGCAGGTGGCGGTGTCATAATTGGTGCTGGTGGCACAACAGGCGGTGTTGGTATGTGTAAAGGTTCTGTATAATCAGCGTTTTCAAGAACATCAACGCTCTCTTTTGAGTTATCCTCAATTTTATACATCATCATAGCCAAGCGTCTGTTATGATATGTCATAGCCGCCCCGACTTGTTGTGCCTCACTTGCCGCCATTTTGCGTGGTATATCAAACGGACAAGATACAACTTCGGTCATTTCAAGGTTATCAAGGTCGGTTAATTCATAATAACATCTGTCTTCAACGACACTAAACTTTGAATAGAGTCTATGCTTAACTTCTTGTGCCAAGCAGAAATCTATAATTTGTTGCGGTTTGTAGTAATCATATTTTGCCCCACCGCCAGCACGACCTTTTCCAGCCTTTTCCACATCTGTTTTAGACCAAGCAACACGGATTGCGTTAATCTTCTCATAAATGTTCATTTGCTTTGTGTCAATAGGCTTTTCGTCTTCTTTCGGTTCTTCAACCTTTTTAGGTTCTGCCTTTTTCTTCGCCGTTTTAATTGGCTTTTGAGGCTCTGCCTCTTGTTTTGGTTCGTTTTTCGGTTCTTCCGCTTTCACAACAGGTGGCGGTGCAACCGTTTTCTTTTCGTCTTTTGCCATAGGTTTTGTTTCCTTTTCTTCTTTTGTATCATCAATAATAATGCCATTTTCTATGAACAGTTGCATTAAAGAGTCGTCTTGAATAACATTTGCAACAAATTCACTATTAGCCATACCTGCCTTATCCGCAGGTAAAATATGCTCACACATATTGGTTTTCTTGTAATAATATTGTATTTTGCCCTCATCAATTTCTCTTGCTAAAACAATACCCATTGTGCCGAAATTGTTTTTATAAACATCACCAACATAAAGAGGCTCATGCTTATAAGTTTGACCTGTTTGGCATTCATAAAGTCTTTCAATATCGCTTTTCTTCATATTTCTACTCCATTACTTCAACATCAAATTCAACACCAAGACCGTCTAAAAATCCTTGCAAAGCCTTAACTTTTGATTTCGGTAATTGCTTGATTTTAATGCAAATATCCAACTTCTTTTCAAAAGATGTTGATTGTTCTTGGCTGGACTCTGCGGCTATCATAGCACTAATTTCAGCCTCACTCTTAAATCTGTCTTGATAGGTTTTAATTGCCTGTGTAAGATTTAAACCGTTTTCAAGGTAAATCAGTAAAATAGCCTCTGGGTCGTCTGTGTTCGTTTTGATGAAGTTTATATCATTGTCTTTGGACTCAATAAATTCAGTCATTTGTTTTTCAATGATATTCATACTTGTAGTTTTATTAGCCATGTTCTCTTGGAAAAACATATCAAACTTTAAGTAAGTGCGATTTTGAGTTGCCTCAATTTTCAATTCCCAAAGTTGCTTAATTGTAGCCTTTTTGTCAGACTTTTCCTTTTCTTCCAATTCTTTCACTTTGGCTTTAATTTCGCTCAAACCTTTGCTACACATGTCTTCAAGTTCTTTACATTGGTTGATATAAGGTTCAATGTATTTCAAGAATGCGTTTTGGTTATCAATTCTAAATCTTGAAATACGGTCTTTTACTTTGTTGATTTCTGCAATTCCGTTTTTGACTTCTTTTTTATTTTCTTCGGTCAATTCTTTGATTGCATTTAATTTTTCAATGCGTGTAGTAAGTTCTTGTTTAACTTGTAAATACTCTGTCAAAACAGGTATTTGTGGTAAAAGTTTTTCTGTTTGTTGTTCTTTGTCTGCCATAATTTTGTTTCCTTTGCTCTTGTCTATAATTACATTATATCATAAATTCTTGATAGGTTTGCACAATTTTACAAAAACCCTCTTACTGCGTGAGGGCAACCCTTCTCACGCAGATTTTGAAATAATAATGGATTAAGTTTTGGTAGTATTTTAATGTTATCCTTCATGGTCGCCGTATCACTAAAAGAGAGTTAATTATCCAATAACTTGTAAAGATTAACAAAAGCCCTATTACTCGGACTCTTGATTTGTTCAAGAAATCTTTTTGCCTTACGCAATTTCTTTCCGTAATATCGTAATGCCCCCATTTTTGGGTCAAAGTTTGTGCAAATAGTTTTGAAAGTGTACCAGCAATTAGATTTCTTGGCATAAGTGATTACAGGATACGGATATAATTCTTGTTTATAATCCGTGCTATTCTTGAAAATAGGTGTACCGTCTGGGCGGTAGCCATAACACCATTTGCGTTCATCACTTCCGTCTTTAAGGGTCTTGCCTGTCTTCTCTAACTTAACAAGGCATGGCATACCTGCAAATTCATATATGGTGTCATGCAATTCCTTTTGTAAGGATTTTAATTTAATTAAGCGGTCAAAATCCTTTTTCTTCTTTGGCTTTCCACCGCCGCCTTCCAAGTCTTCGTCAAAGTCAAGCATAAAGCCGCATTGAGGGCATTCCTTTTCGGTGATAGGAAAAACAAATCCGCAAACAGGACATTCAATTTCGTCATAATCGTCATTGTCATTTGATTTTGGCGGTTTTGGTAAATAAGACCTTATTGCGTCAACTTCCAAGTGTCTAAAAGAATTACCAACAAAATCCAGAAAAATGCACTTTTCCTTGTTGATTTCGGGGCATAAGCGTAAGCCACGACCAGCACATTGAATGTATCTGCGTAAAATCTTTGTCGGATTTAAAAAGACAACGCATTCAATACTTGGTTCATCAAACCCTGCAACCAAAAGACCGACATTAAAAAGGCACTCAATATCGCCTGTTTTAAATCTGCCAAGAATGTTTGCTCGTTCTTGGTCGGTGTTTTGTGCCGAAACTGCCATAGCCTTAACACCGTTAAGACGGAAAAAATCAGCGTATCTCTTTGCAGACTCAACGGTTGAGCAAAATACAATCGTCTTTTTGCCTTTTGCGTATTGCAACCAACCGTCTAATACTTTATCAATTTTGTCTGTATCTATGACAATATCGTCAATCGCCCCTGTGTCATAATCGCCTGTACTTGTAACTTTAACCTTGCTAAAATCAAACAGTTCAACGGTATAATGTTCGGGTTTAACGAGATAACCCTTTTCAATTAGTTCTGATATTTCGCATACTTTCACAAAATCGTTAAAACCTTCTAATAAATACCCTTTATTATCCCACGGGGTTGCCGTTATGCCGATTATAGTTGCGTCTTCCCCTGCAAAATCGCATATTGTAGCGAAAGTTGTACCGTTATAATATTGGTGGATTTCATCAAAAAATATAAAATCAAATTCCGATAACCACTCTTGATAAAATTCCTTTTTAAGTCTTGAACCCAATGTCTGCAACATAGCGACCGTTATATTCTGTGGTCTAAAACCGTCTGCGATTAAATAGCCAAAAGGAATTTCATTTGTACCATGTTTTGTGGTTTGCTTTAACAGTTCTATTCCATCAACAATAATAAGCGTTTTGTAACCTCTCTCTGCCGTTCTTTTTGCAAAATCTGTAAACATTACCGTCTTGCCACTTCCAACAGGCGAACATAATAAAATTTTCTTATTTCCGCTTATTATTGAATTGGTTAATTGCTTATTCGCATTTATCTGATAATCTCGTAGTTGTATTGCCATTGTCTTTATTGTATTCCTTTATAAAATTATCTCTCTTTGTTACTAAAACTGTTAAATCTTTGCTTGTTGCTCTAAAAACAACCTTTTTAAGTCGTTTAATCTCGCAAACATAGGTCTGGTGTGTTTTGCTCCAATAAATGTATTTATATCCGCTTTTGTTATTTGAATAAAAACCTTTATTTTGTGCGTTAATTATTTGGTCAACACATCTTAAATTTTCCTTGCGGTTATCAAGAGTATATTTGTTTATATGGTCAACTTCTTTATTTTCGGGGCAATCCATTATTAACCTGTGTAAAAGAACCCTTTTACGGTCTTTATAGTTGCCTCTTTCCCAAGCGGTTGCGTAATAACTGTCAAGCGTTTTGTCGTATTTTAAAACCCATTTGTAACCGTTTATCTTGTCAATGTCTTCCGAGTCTATAATAAACTCAAATTGTTTGATTTTTAAAATTGCAATTTTAGGATTTTTAGAGTCCACGATTATTTCATTAAGTTTGTGTTGAAATAATGCTTTATGTTCAATGCAACAAAAATGTTGCTTTGCTCTTTCGTAATCTCGTCTGCAACGCTCTATTTCTTTGCCGCAATAAGCACATTTTGTCTTAATCATTACTTTTCATTCCTATAAATCAAAATGCGGTGGTTTGTGGTCATTTCAATATTGTATTCACGCATATAGCGACCTTTTGCCGCAAACTTCGGGCATTTTTCACCCCAATTATTGCCCTTACATTTTATGCACTCAAAACATTTTGTGCAAAGGCAATATATATCAAAATCCTGTGGTAATTCACTTCGTTTTACTATTTGTCTGTTCATTCTAATAATCCCCCTTGAATATAATCGGGTGTCGTCTTTTCTAAACGAGTGTGTGCAACATCACAAAATCGTTTAACAATTTCAATACCAACACCTATTCTATGACATTCTTCACAAGCGATTAAAGCCGCCCCAGCCCCAAGAAAAGGGTCTAATACTTTATTGTAAGCGATTGTACTTTGTTCTATCATCTTACGCATAAGTTCAACAGGCTTTTCGGTTGGGTGAAACTTTTTACCGACAGGATTTCTCACAAAAAAGATGTTTTCCATGCCCATATCGTTAATATAACGCTCCTTGCCTTTTCTTAACATCAAAATAAATTCGCCCTTTTGCATATAAAATTTGTTCGGGGTTGCGTTTTGTTTCGCCCAAACCAAAAGGTTTTGAAACTTAAAACCAACCGCCTCTGCCTTTGTTTGAAACTCTTTGAGGTGGCATGCTTTTAACATAAAATAAGCATGACTATTCTTTTTGAGAACTCTATAAACTTCGGGCAACCAAGCCTCAAATGGTGGTATTTGACCGATAAATTGCCCTGTTTCCGCAAGGACTCTATTATCCTCGTCAATGTTTTTCTTTACCCAACGATTTCTCAAACGGTCGGTAGAAGTGCCACGCTCCGTTAGTTTGGCTTTGCTACACCTTGTTTTGTATGGTGGGTCGCTTATAACCAAGTCAAAAATCTCGTCTGGCATTTCTTTTAAAACCGTCAGACAATCGCCGTTTATTATAGTTTGGTTCATTATAATACCTCTTTTTTGATAGCGTCTATTAAATCCTGTTTTGTTTCAAGAGTTCGCCAGCCTTTAAGTCCGTAATCCCAGCCTTCCGCTTTGTCTATAATTTCTCTTAAAGTGTCAAATGGATTACCTGCACTCTCTTTTAAAGCGTCTAATTCGTCTTCTAACTCACGCTTTTCGTCTTCTAATTGGTCGTTATCAGAGTCAAGGTCGTTCTTTTCGCTTTCAAGTTCTTTGTAATTATCCTCAATTATTGTAAGGTCTGCCAAGACTTGATTAAGCGTATCAATCGCCTCTTTTGCCTTGTCTTTTAAATCATCAATAATGTCTTCGGTCGTTTTAATCATTTTTACGCTCCTATCTCATTTCACTTGGCAATCTTAAACCCATAGCATAGATTATCAGATTGTCCTTTTCTGCCCTTAATTTGTATTCAGCAGGGTCGTCATCAAATAAAATTCGGACTCTGCCGTTATGCTCACAACGACAAAATTCTGTGATGTATCGTTGCATAAATCTTATTTCCTGTTTGTGTGAGTCATGGTCAACCTCACACTCAATGCAAGTTGCAAAATCTGCAAATTCCTTATTTTCTGCCTTAATTGTCAAATAACCTTTTGGCTCAAATCGTAAAATAACTTTGTCGTCAATTTTCGCACATTTTTCAAGGCATTGTAAAAACTCTTTCACATCAACTTCAAACCAATTTGAAAGTGCCTGTTTTGACAAGTTTAATAAGGCTTGTGTCGGATAACCGCTTACCGCTCTTTTTATGGTTGTCGCCAATCGCTTATCCTCGCTTACAATAATACGATAATTCGGGTTGAAATACCAAGCCCCTTGCGGAAATACATTTGTAAAAACATAATCCTCGTTGCCCAAACTTTCATTTAAAATATTGATTATTGCTATATTTGAGTCGCTTGACATTAAGTATTGACCGCTCAAACAGAACTTATTAAAATTCCCCAAATCAGACAGGATAACCAAATTATCCCTCATATTGATTTTAATTGCGTTATCAAAATCAAATTTAAAATTTACCATTTTGTTTATATCCGAGCGGAAAGTTGCACACTTAAACTTGGTCTTGCCCTCTTTAAAAAGAATTGTGCTATCCTTAACGGTTAAATCAACTATATCGGAAAACAAATCGCAGACTCTTTGAAAATCATGCCAACTTATTTGAATTTCGGGTAAAGCCGTCAAAGTCGTTGTGTCTGCGACTATTCTCGCAAAATCCTCGCCGTTACACATCACACACTCATACATTTCCGCTCCTATTGGCGAAAACCTTACAGAGAGGTCTTTTCGTGCCGAACTTGCCTGTGCGATTTTGTCAAAACATAATTTCTTTATTCGTCTTAAATCAGATACCTTAATCATTTTTCATTTTCACCTTTTCCAGCGGGTTTGACGGTACGGTTCATGGGCAAACAAACCGTACCAACCGCCTTAATCTTTAAACACAAAGTCGTCTGTCCTATTCAACAAATCCATTAAATGTTCTTGTTTTTTGAACTTAAAACAACCTGCCACAACTTCGTTTGCCACCGAGTCGGGCAAAAAATTTCTTGTTAAGAGAAAATAATTAAATTGAAGTGAGATATAGCCTAACTTGAAAAACCGTACTTGATTAGCATTTGCGGTTCTTTCGCAAAAGTTTTTAAATCCTAAATCAATATTTTTTTCACTCAATCGTTCTTCAAGTTCTTTGCACATTTTATCTCACCTCAAATTTAATTGTTTACTACTTGGGGGCTTTATAACTTGCTAAATGTTTTTTAAACCATTCTTTATATTCTTCATCAGAAGGCTTATGGTCAATTTCATTGGCGATATATTCCACTTGTGCATTTTCACACATAGGGGCATAAGAGAATAAGCCAAAACCGCATTGTGCGATTGTTTTTGTTTCGCCTTCATTGTTTTGATACTCTCTATTGATTATGCCAATAAGACCTGTCTTGCCTTCAAGTTGGTCTGTGTCGCATAAATTGTCAACCCCAAACGCTCTCGCCGTTCCGTTTAGTGCGTTTTGGTGCATTTGAACATCAAAATAATAATTTTGTTCTACGACAATTCTGCCTGTGGTTTTGTCGGGAAACGGCACATCTGAAAGAGTTTTGAATGTCAATGCGATTACTTCTCTTTGGAATGTAGAGTCGTCTTCCCTTTTAGCCTCTTTTGTAAAGGCTTTTGCGGCGGTAATTACAACAGGGTAAATACCTTCGTAAATTTCTTTTTTTGTGATTTCTGGTTGAAACCATTTTTTAATGTCTGCCATAATTTTGCTCCTTTGTTTTTGGTAACATTGTGTCTTCTACTGTATTCTTTTATTATATCATATTTTTGCGATAGGTTTGCACAAATTTAACATCTTGAAAAAACCCATAATAATTCATTTTTCATGCCTAAAAGCATTGATAAATATTGCTCAATCCTTTTTCTTTTTTGCTTGTATTTAAACGCTCTGTCCGTAAATACATCAGACCAAACACGATTAGCCTTTTGTTCTAATTTTTTGTACTTTTCATAATGCCTTAAATACATGTTGATTTGATTTTCTATGCAACATATTTTTTGTAAAACTTCTAATTCGCTACGCATTTCTTCTTTTCCTTTAACTGTTTGGAAACCTTTTGACGCTCTTTAAGATATTTTTCGTTTTCGGATTGGTCTTCGTGGTTAAAAAATTCTGCGATTTGCCAGATTGCATTCGTACTTGAAGTGCTGGTCATGACTTCAAAACCAAGACTTCTTAACCAATCGCCACAAGCATTTTGGTAAGGTGATGTCTTATTCCCCTTGACCTTATTTTCCATAAACAAAATCGTTCCTTTTCCTTTTTTTTCGCCGAAAATCATCAAATCGGGAAATCCGACATGCAACCCTTCTTTTTTAAGTAGGGCGATTTGTTTTGCATTTTGAGCCTTCAACTCGTTTGTACCTACACCATATTTACGCATTATTCCGACCGCACTACTTAAATTCATACCGTTTGGTACGGCAACGGCAATAAGGCTATGTTGCAAACACCAAGACACTATGTATTGTTGCGACTCGTCTTCTTTCATATCGCTAATCTTTTTTACTGTCATTATCCAATTCCCCTACGCCTGTTTGATACTTCCATTCTTTGCAACCCCAAATCGCCGCTTTTATGCTATTTTGAGTGTCTTCACAATGCGAGCGAGTTAATAAAGAGTGCAATCGCTCAATAGAGTTTTCACGACAAGAGCGTGAAATAAAGTAGCCAAGCGGTATGCAACCGTCAATGTGTAACTCTATCAGCGTTACAAAGTTATGCGGTTCGTAAAAGTTTAAATATTCATAAGTCCAGCATTCTTGATTTTCGTATTCTTTGTCAGAATAAAAATGTTTTCTTTTAAAATCAATATTGCAGATTTTACAGATGTCTTCCGATAGTCTTGCCATTTCTAATTCTTTTTTAATCGTCATAATCATTGTCCTCGCTCTCGTAATCGTCTTCGGGTTCGTTCGGGCGGTCGCCGTCAAGCCCTGCTTGAAATTCCTCAACATGATACATGTATTTGACAAATTCTTTTTCTTCTTCCGTAAGAGTATTATAATCTCTCTTTTCCAACTCATAGTATCTTTGCCAATCTATCATCATCATTTTTTACTTTCCTTTACTAATTTTTTGCGGTTCTTTTTGTACCATTGAGCCTGTGAGTATAAGAGTTTTGCTTGTAATTCCAAACCTTCCCAAGAGTCAAAGTGTCCGCCATAAACAAAAGTGCCTTCGCCCTTTTCTACATTTGTGATTGACGCTTTTAGAGTCGGTTGTGTCTTTCCTTTTGGACTTTTCATATCAAACCAATTCAACAGGGCAGATACCCACTCATTTTCATCAATATTTTTATATTTTTCGCAAAAGTTAGTTTTTGCGTTAGAGTCCGAGATTATTCTTGGCTCGCCTGTGATACTTGATATTGCTATGTGCAAATTTTCAAAATACTTTGGTAAGTTAATAGTCATGTTTCGCTCCTTTTTATTGTAAAGTCTAAATCATAGCCTAACAATGCAAATTGCCTTTTGATGTCTAACAAGTCTGTTTTAAGCCTTCTGCATTCGTTATCAAATTTTTTCATATTACGGATTATTCTTTTCATATCTAATTGTGCAAAATCAAGTTTTTCACGATTAGTAAGGTCTTTTTGCGTTACACACAACATTCTACACCTGCTTTCAGTATTCTTGTTTTCTTAAACAATTCGCCTTCACCCCTTGTGTGTGGCACAACCCAAGTGTAGCCATGCACTTCTCTTTTGCCTTCTCGGTCTTTTCCGATAGTTTGGTTATCAACTTTTCGCCAATGCCCCATGACTTCATAAGCATAGGCAGGTTTTGAGATTATTCTATGCGAGAGTTCGGGATTTCTCTTTTTTAATTCCCTAATACCGCTTAAATAAATCACATCAGACGGTTTATATTTTATTTTCGTAAATTCGCCGTTGACTCTGCCACGCTCTTGAAAACCCTCTGTATTTGACAAATAAGTAATTTTTGTTTTTTCAAAACGATTTAAAACAGAAAATACGGCTTTTATTAGGTTTTCTTGACCATGCCTACAATATGGATTTTCTATGTCAAAAGGTTGCATTTCAACGCTTTGAACACCGCCTAATTCAATATTTTTTTCTACATCTTTTTCAAACATTGTAGTATTGAAAATCAATATGTATCGGTTCGGTTGAACTTCAAGAAGTCCAAAACCATTTAAAAAATGTTTTCCCGATAATTTCATTCCAAGAGGTTTTTCAAAATAATTTGTAACCTTGTCATGTTCTTCGGGCAAGATAATGTCAATCGCTGGATTTAATTCAAACCAACAATTTTTAAAAGGCGGAGCAATTTTTTTGTCGCTTTTTTCTTCCAATTTCAAATCGGGAACATAGAAAAGATTTACGGTTTTTATTTCTTCAAGAACCCATTTTTTTAAAATCTGATAGTCTTTTGATTTTAACTTTTCTTTTTGCTCGCCAAAATATTTGTAGAAAAGCCTTGTGCCTGTTTCACGCACTCTGCCGTCTTGTTCTACATAACGCATGCTTTCGTCTGCGAGAATGAAATTTACCGACTCTTGTAATGTTTTCATTTTTTGCTCCTTTTGTATTCGTAACATCTTTTTATGTAGTTGATGTCTTGTTCAGTAAGTTTATAGTTTAAACATTCGGCACAAGGCAAATGATGAAATCCGCCGTTAGCCTGTTGCACTCTTTTTATTTGTTTCATAAATTTTCTGCAAGTGTTTGTTCGCCAACCTCTGTAATTGCAACGACCACAAATCGCCCTGCCGTCTGTCATTGTTTTATAATAAAGCGTTCCGCTTTCAATTTTTTTATTTAACATATACTCAAAATCTGCTTTGCTCATTTTTTAACCCTCATAAGCATAATTTTCAGATAACCAAACATGCGTTTGATTTCTCTCAATTATGTATTTACTTAAATTTGTATTGGCAAAATCAGCCAAGAGTCCGTTAAACCATTTTTTAAATTGATTATCATAGCAAAGATGAGTTCTTGCACAATAATCTTTAACAAGGGCAATAGGCACTTTTTTTCTATTGCTCCTTTGTGCCAAATGTTCTCTAATGAATGTGCAAATTTTATCGTAACTTGTCGTGTCTTTTTGCACAACATCAATAGCCAATGCTTTCATTTCTTTATAAACATTAACCATATATTGCCAATGGTATAATTTTATTTGTTCTTCAAGAGTCCATGCGGCGAGTACGGTGCTAAAAAGCAATAATAAAAATTCTTCGCCCATAGTCAAATCTGCCCCTGCTCCGTTTTTTTCTAACGCATTCTGCCAAAGTTCTTCGCTTGCAGGTATTCCCCGACCACGATACCATTTTGAATTAGCGTCAAACATATTAGTAATCGGCATGACAAATCGGTTAAAATCGGTCGGCACTCTTTTTCTATTTACATTTACTTGGTCTATCGGCGGACAGTTAATATACAATAGTCTTCGCCCCAAGCCAGCCTCTAAAACTTCTTTATATCTTTGTTGCACATTAAAATCTTTTAAAAATTCTGCGGTTGATACAAATATAAAGTTCGCTCCTATTCCGTATTGGCTTGTTATTTCTTCTTTTCTTGAAGTGCTTGATTGCCCCATAGCACAATAACCGTCAAATAATTGGTTGAGCGATTGCATAAAATCTTTTGCCGACAAAGAGGGGTTTTTTCCGCAGTATTCTTTAATCATACGGTCGCCCACTTCGTCAATGGTAAACAAAATATTATTTACCGAGTATTCTTTCATCATTCCGTAAACTTCGCATAAGGCTTTTTGCGTAATCGGGTCGTCAAAGTCGTTTACCGCTTGCCTTCCGAACTTGTGGTAAAAGTCCTCTCTCTCTGCGATTTCTTCTTTTGTAAGTGGTAGCGATTTTCTTAAAAGCAAGCCAATTCTGGTGTTTTCAAACATTTTGTATCTGCGTTGTCGTTCATCATTTATGCAAGAAAAAATTTGTTTTAAAAATTTTAGAGTTCTTGATTTTCCGCTACCTTTTTGACAAAGGATTAAACAACCGCCATTGAGTCTGATTAGTTGCCCCATTTCGTTTTGATACTTAACATCATAAGTATTCATGCAATACATTATATACGATAGGACAATTATTTTTATGCAGACTCTCGGTAGGTCAATTCCCCTAACCTTGCATATTTCGTCTGTTATTTCGTCTATAAGTTCTAAACTTGCCATTCTCTTATTATACCATTATTTTTGATAGCATTTGCACAAAGTCTATGCAAATTGCAACTCACACTCTAACCCTGCCATATTAGACAGTTTAACAATTTTCTCTATTTTTTTTCTTTCAACGATAGAGTCCATTTTGCGTGGTATAGTGATTTTTTTACAACCTTTTGAGCAAACACCGACCACAAACATTTTTACAAGCAATTCATAATCGTTACAAAAATAGAGAAGTCTTAAAGACAACACATTGATTATGTTTGCCGTTTCGCTTGTTTTTTGCTCTTTGTAATACATTGGCACACGATTTTGGCTTAAAACATTACAAACGGTTCTTCTGCTTACACCGCACTTTTCAGCGATTTTGTTTTGAGTCAAACCCTCTTGATGTAATTGTAGTATTTCATTTTCCGTTTTTGTACTAATTTTTTTGCCCATGATTTTTGCCCTTTTTTCTTATTACACTATATCACAAAATTTGATTATTGCAAATTTTTATTTTATCGGTGGCAACGGCGGTAATTCAACGATTTCAAATTCCACCTCGCCTGTTTTTTCTTCATTATTAACCGTGCATATATCGGGCGGACATAACATTTTTTCTTCGTTGATTTTATTTTCTTTATATTTTGCGACCGCCAATTTTATGCCGTCATTTATTGCAATATTTACCTGTGCAATAACACTAATAAAAATTATTACCATTATTAAATTTTTAATCCAATTTGTATTTTTTTTCATTTTTCCTTTTCCTTTTATTCAATTTGCAGTGGATAGCAAACCGATAGAGAAGACTTTTTATTTTTAGATATAAGTTATCGGGTTTTTTATTTTATCCGCCTTCTTGGTCATTCTCGCAGGGCTATTATAATTCCCTGTAATAGTAATCGCTTTCGCCCAATTTTTTATAAACGGATAGACAACCGCCGACCTCGTATGAGTCAATATCATCTTTTGAGTAGCCATTTTCTTCGTTGACAAAATCCAAATCGTTTTCTTCGGCTTGTTCTTTTGTTACGACTTCAATTTGATTTGCATAATCGCCGTCATAGGTTAGTAAACCAAATTCGTCTATTTGTTCGTTTAAATCAAGCGTAATTCTTTCAATGTCGCTTGGCTTTAAGTCCTCATCAATGAGTAAAGATAGATTTTTTTCTATGGCTTGTGTCTTTAAAAAAACCTCGCCCAAATCCATTTGTTCATTGACTCTTAAATTGTAACTTGGCATTTCAACATCTAATATCATTTTTTTGCTCCTTATATTTTTTCTTGTAGTATTCAGCAGTTTTCTTGTAATAATAAACTTTTCCGTTAAGTTTATTTATTGTTTCATTCTTTTGTTTTATTACTTCTATGAGTTCTATTTTGAGATAGTTTGAGTATTTTTTCATCAAACCCCCTCTTGTTCTTTCCTATCGCAATAATTATCTGCAAAGGTTTTTTCTTCGGTTCGGGTGAAAGATACTTTATTTTCTTTTTTGTATTCAACCTCTAAACAAAATACAAGTTCAATAAAATATTTTCCTTTTGCGGTTTTTCGCTCTTTATTAAAAAACTTTAAAGCGGTTTTATAGGTCTTGAAAGTGTTTGAGTATTCAATTTCGTATGCAAATTCCATGTCTTTATAAGTGTTTACCGTAAAGATAGGTGTAATATTTATTGGTATTGTAGGATTATTTTTGCTCATTTTTTGCTCCTTTTTTTTAAAATGGTAATTCTAAATCGTTGTAGATTTCATCAACGGCGGTAAAAACCGTATCACATAGCGGTATTTCGCCTTGTTCTTCGCCATTTAAAAGGTTTATCATATCTCTTATACCCTTTAAATAGTCGGTTAATTCATCATAAGGTACGGCATAAACATAATCTGCAATTTTGTCTAATTGTCTAATAATCGTCAATTTATCTTTCATTTTTTCACCGCCTTTAATTTCTTGGTATTACTTGCACTATATCAACCGTTTTTAATTTTTCTTTTATGAGTTCTTTTAACTCGTATAATTCGCTTTTTTCTTCGGGTGAAAGATAAGCCGTTGTGTATGGTCTGCCGTCTAAATCCGCTATATCGGTTATTTCTTCATCAAACAAATCAAATAAACTTTCATTCTTCGGACTAATCATTAAATAGACTTTTGTTTTTGGTTCGCTAAAAGAATAAAGCAGGTCTATTTCTTTTTTGTTGCCCTTTATTTGCGACTCGGTATAATCATGCACGATTTTATTTATTCGGTTCAGCAATTTTGTTTTCATGCCTTCGGTTGTGCGATATACCATAAAATCAGCCGTATGGATTATTTTATTTGTACCTTTTTCAATAGCCCGTATGTCAAAACTTCTTGCGTGGGGGATAATCACAAAGTCAATATCTCTTGTAAAGATTTCAACCGTTTTTGCCATTCTCATAGATACTTCTTGAAAGTTTAAAATCCGATTTTTTATTGATTTTATTTCTTGATAAAATTTTTCTTGTAAAGTTGTCATTTTTACCCCCTTTTAGTTTAAATCTGCCGTTTGATATTCACCGTTTTTTATTTTTTTGTCGGTGTCCTTTAATGTTTCACCTAAAAAATAGTTGCGGTGTTTTCCTGTGCTTGCAGAGTAATTGTAGTATCTTAAATCAATAATGACTTTTTGTTTGCCATAATGCTTTTTGGCAATAGTTTTATTGTAGGATTTCAAGATATGCCAACCGTTTGAAAGATGTATTATTACACAATTTGCGAACGGTGTATCAATATCACATCTTATATTTTCGTCAAAATCTCGGTGTTCGTATGTTTCAGCCATTTTGAACGGTGTATCGTCATTAGAAAATCGGTCATTTAAGAATTTTAAAGCCGTTTCATAATAATACAATTCCGATTTTTTATAATCGTTTACGCATTCATAATCGCCTGTTTCCTTGCATTCGTCATAGACTTTTAATGCGTATTCGGTTAATGCGTTTTCATCATACAATACAGGTTCATTACCTGTGTAGTCTGCATTTTCAACAAAGTATCTCATAATTTTTTGCTCCTTATAATTTTTGTAGTAAGTTCTTTTTTTATTTTTAGTATTTGTCAGAGTCCATTTTCAACCTTGCAATTAGCATATTAAGGTTTTCTATTTGCTCTTGGTGTAGTTTTATTTGTTCATTCGCCATGTCTATTGCCTGTTGAATGTGAGGGGGTAACGGCTTTTCTTGTGCCTGTTTTTTTAGTTTGAGTCTTGATAAATAGCATTCCTTATTCATTTTCAACCCCCTTTAATAAATCAGCCATGCCCTCTTGTGCTTTATCAAGAGTCTTTGAAACATCTTTTATTTTTGAAAACGCATTGTCAAAGTCATTTAAAACTTTTTGTGCGTGTTGTTCGGCTTGGATTTCTTCGGCGGTTTTTTCTTTTGGTTCGGGATTTTCAATAGGTGTTTCGGCAATTTTTATTTTTTCTAATAACTCATTGTCAAACACTATCGGCAATTCTTCATCTTTTGAAAAACATCTACCGCCCCCAACACAAGAGAAAACGGCATTTTGTTTAAAATCGTCTATTGACTCAAAATAAACATCATCATTCCTGTAATTATTTTCATTGATAAAATCTATCATTTCTTGCAATTTTTCTTCGGGCATAGACTCATAAAGTCTTTTTAATTCTTGTTTAAGATAATTAAAGTATGATGTGTCTTGTCCTACAAAGTCTTTGCCGTCTGCCAATTCTTCATCAACAACATTTTCAAGCCATTCGGAGAGTCCGTCAGTTGTATGTCCGCCGTGTACGCATTCTCGCCATAAATCCTCATAACCGTATTCGCCGTCTTCTCTAACAAGTCGGTTTATTTCTTCGGCTTTTTCTTTGGTAAGAACTTCAAAAATCGTACCACATGCCCCCTTAAAGCCGTCAGAGTATTTGAAAATGTCATCACACATGACGATTTCACCGTCATTGTTAATTCCTACTAATTTGTAGATTTTTTCTTCTTGTCTTGTCATAATTTGCTCCTTTTTTATTTATTGTAGTAATGTATTTATCTAATAACATTATATCAAAAAACTTGATATAATACAATCTTTTTATTAAGATTTATTAAATTTTTAGTGATAATGCCATTTGCCTTATTCTTTCGGCATTTTGCATAATTTTTTCTTCGGGTGATAATTCAAGTACCATTTCAATTAAATCATATACCGCCATTTTAAGAGTATTAAAAGTTTGCTCTTTGCGTTTTTGTTTGCCGTACTCGGTCAATTCCCTTTGTCTGTAACGACTTCTCGCAAGTTCAAGTTCGGACTCTAATTTTGCAATTTTTTCTTCGGGTGTGATTTTTTGTTCAGTAATTTTTTTTCTTGCCATTTTGTTTACCTCATTTCTTTTTTAACTTAATAATATACTATGCTCCTGTAATTTAATATTGACAATGGTTTAAATAATATCTTGCGTATTCTACGGCTTTTTGATAGACTTCGTTTATGCCCTTATAATCGGTCATAGGTATTTTTGAAGTGTCAAAAATTTTATAGTCTATTACTTCATGCCGTTTGCAATAACAAGTAACTTTGTAATACATAACTCTTTTGTTTTTGGTGTCGTAACCTGTTTCAATGAGTGCTTTTAACCTTTTACCATAATAAAATGGTGTATCGGGTGTTTCATTTATTTTTTCTATGACTTCATAACCTTTTTTATTAAAATAAATTTTTGCCGTTTTTTCTAATACCAAAAAGGTATCATAGCCGATTTTTGTTAAATAATATTGTTTAGTCATTTTTTGCCCCCTTTTTATTCAAAATTATAGTTTAAGTTTGTATCATTTTCGGACTCATTCCAATAGGGTTTCAAATCAGAGTCAAAATATACATTATTTTCTATAAATTCGGATTTTATAAAATCATCAGAAAAATAATACTCGTAATTGTCCGTCAATTCTTTACACATGTCTATACATAAGTCATAGCGGATATTTTCAATATAATCCTCTATTGTATCAAATAATATTTTGTCAATTCTTTTATGTCCATTCCCTGTGTCGTAAAAATACAAGTTAAAACGGACAGTATTTTCATGGCTATAATGAAAATCTCTTTTTTTGCACTCACACTCAACATATCCGCTATTTAAAATATCTATAATCCATTTTTTATGTGGTATGTTTAGATTTTCAAGCAATAAATTAAACTCAAAATCTTTACAAGTAAAGCATGCCCCTCTACCTTGCACATAGTTTACATCATATTCAATATTTTTTTCATGTGTCAAAAATCCTTTATCATTCAGCATAGGTACGATAGTATTTTCAATAAAATCATTCATGTAATAATCGGTATCATACATAAAATACTCACGATTTTTTTCTATTGCTTGTAATTGCAAGTCCGTTGATAATTCATTAAAAGTTCTTAATTCTTTTGTAATTGTCAATTTTTTCATTTTTTATGCTCCTTTTTTTTGTAGTAAGTTATATTCTAATAACATTATATTAAAAAGAAAATTTTTTGCAAGTGGTTTTTATGCTCCATAAATGCCATTATGTAAGATAAAATCAGCCATGCCGTTTACAGTCGTAAAGATAAATTTTTGAGTATCAGCCGTATTTGTATAAATTTTAAATTCACCTTTATTGTAGTAAATCCAATTTGATTTTTTTAATAAAGTATCAAAAATTAAGAGGGCATGCCCTGTTTCACCACTTTTACACTCGTAAAAACTGTTTTTACTTCTCAAAATTTGTTGTAATCGTTGCAATTTTTTGTGTAACATCATTTTTTTTTACGCTCCTATAATAGTTTAAGTTCTTTATATTGCTTTACTCTGTAAAAATCAATAGTATTATTTTTATTATCAAAAATAACACTTACGGGGCTTAAATAGTTAAGAAGTTTTAAAAACTCCTCATGCGTCATTTTTGTTTTGTCAAAATATAAATGATAATTGACATTAACCCCAAAATCTTTAATTTTTGCACTTTGATAAATTTGTTTTTTAGTTCTAATTTTTGCCATGTTTTTACGCTCCTATGTTTTTATATTTGCTTGATAAACTCTAATTTAAAAGAATTGTTTACAGTATCTTTTTTATAAACTTTGTATCTATAATAACCATTTTGAGAATTATACATGGTAACTATGCATGTAATATGTGCAAAATAGCATGCATTATTTGGCTTGCATAATATCTCAAAATCAATACTTTTTATGCCATGCAGGGTATTTTTTTTAAAATCCTTATGAAAAAATTTAAAATTATCATCTGCAAGAATGTATGCATTATTTAAGTATTTAAAATTTTTGTTATCAAAGTTTAATAAACACATACGCATGTATTTACCTATTGTTTTGTAAAAACTTTGTGTTTGTCCGTTGCTATTTGATAAAATAATCATGTTTTTATGCTCCTTTTTGTTTTGTCTAATACTCTATATATGCATGCCCATAAAACAGGGCATGACAATATAAAATATTAAGATACTTTTAATTTATAAGATAAACAAGTCAAAATAATTTGATGTTTTTTATTCTCATACAAATATGCGTTATTTGATGTTTTTTCGCTGATGTCGTTATCCTTTTGTAAATTATCAACAAGGCATGCAAAATCAACTTTTATTCTGATTTTATCATCATGCCATGCTTGCTTGATGTTGTTTTGGTAAATCTCATGCAAATAAATTTTTAATAGTTGTAAATCTTTTTTAATAGTCATTTTTAAATGCTCCTTATACTGTTTAATTTTTGATTAAAATATAAAACTATACGCAAATTTTAAGTTTTTAATATACCCTTTTAAAATGCTCTCATTATTTGCCATGCGTTTTTGCTCTATAACCTTTTTGATGTCGTTTATTGAGTTATAACAACCACATGCAAGAGTATCGGCAACGGCATGCCATGTTTGTGTAACCGTTGCAAAAACATCACATGAGTAACTAATTTTAACGGCTTTTTGTGTTTTAAATGCTTGCTTGCGGTATTGTCTAACAAGTTTTAAAACATCACTAAAAGAACTTTTTAAAATTGCCGTTTGTAATGGCATGGGCATGCTTGATTGCTTGATATAGTCTAAAATTTTAATGCTTGCCCCGTTTTTAAAATAAATTTTTGATTGCTCCATGCTATACTTTGGCATGTAAATTGTGTTTACTTTGTTTTGTTTTTTAGTCATGTTTTTGCTCCTTTTAATTTAATTGTAGTAACTTTTTAAAGTGTCCTATATATGCATGCCCAATAAAGCAGGGCATGACAATATAAAACATTTTAAGCAACTTTTGACAAGTCATTAAAATATATTTTGCGTTGTTTTGGTGTAAGATTAGAATAAACAAACATAATATTATATAACTTTTTGCATGCCTGTTTTAATGCCCTTGCCTGTATATCCAATAATTCAACACCATTAACCATGCTTGAATTTTCATACTTTTTGATAACACTTGCAGGGCATAAGCGTTCTAAAATATCGTAGTTATAGCATAGACTACAACCTGACCATGAATAATGCCCCCAATTATCCGCCCCATTTAATAAAATATGCTCAAATTCTTTAAAATCCTTGCTATTTGTCAATTTTACAAATAATGTAAAATCATAGTCAATAAAATCATGCATGTATTGTCTTATGCCGTTATTCCATGCACTTTTACGCATTTTCAACCTATCAATATCGGCATGAATGCAAGTTTTAACGACTTCTAATGTAACAACATTTTCAATAGTTTGATTTTTCATTGTTTACGCTCCTTTTGTTTTAAATTGTAGTAACTTGATAAAATATAAATGTTATCTTTTATCTAATAACAGTATAAACGATATTTAAAAAAATCTCAATACCTTTGTTAAGATATATTAAGTTAATTTTACCGTTATAAAATGCCCTCAATAATACATATTTGCAAATTTAAAAAATCCGTTTGTATCGTTTGTATTTGGTTATATTGCCAAAATATAACCCCTATTAAAAGAATGATAAAAAATAATAAAATGTTTTGATTTTTCATTGTTTACGCTCCTTTGTTTTGTATATTGTTATCATATATCTAATTATACAATATGACATCATACATTTAGTGTATTTTGTTAATAGATGTATTAAAAGCCTTATATATTGCTTATTTACAACTTTTTAAAGTCTAAAAGGGTTAATTTTACAAAACTTTTACAGTTTTTGATAGGGTTATAATGCTTATATAGTCTATATTTGAGCATAAAAGTATATATTTTGCACTTTTAAAAAGAAAAAATTTTCTTTTTAAATTCTTAAAGAGTCCATTTTTAAAAATACTTTTATATTAAAATATGTACTTTTGTCTTAAAACATAGATAAACAAAGGGCTTGCACCCTGTCAAAAACTGAAAAGTTCTGTAAAATCAACCATTACAGCCATTAAAAACCTGTAAACAAGCACTATACAAGGCATTGAGCAGATACGCAAAAAATAAATGTTGTTAAAATCCTTAAATATTGCAGGATTTACGACAAAAACGCACCAAAAAAGCAAGGACAAAAACACATAAAAGCGTAAAGCCTTATAAATAGTACAATGCAGGCATGCCGATAGCAGCAAAAGCAGCAGCAGCAAGCAATGCAGGCATGCAAGTAGCCTCAAAAGCACTCATATCAACGCATACGGGCAATAAAGCAGAGTATCAAAAAGATACTAAAAAATCAAAAACTCAACGGCTGAAAGCCTTATGTAGCAAGGCTTTGAGGCTTGCCCCGTTAGAATGCCCGTTAAGGCTGATAAAATAAAAAACAGGTGTAATATATCATAACTTTAAAAACAAAGCCGTTATTACATAATAAACATTATCAGTATATATCGTAACGATATATATATAAGTGTCTTAAATCCTCTATATATAGTCATCACATAACATTATATAATAAGTGTTAGTAATACACTAATAACAACAAAAGACAACAAGCCGAAAGACCGACCGCCGAAAGTCGCACTACGACTGCATTAGACACCCCCCACCCCCCGTTTTCCCTGTAAAATCAAGCCTAAAAACCCCGATAGTACCCCCAGAAAAATTTTTCAAATTTCAAATCTTTTCCCTTTTTAATCCACTCTTAATCAACTCTTAATCACAACAAATCAACTTTAAATTAAAACTTATTCATAATAAAATAAAGACTAATTGAGGCTTATTCTGTATAAAATACACAGTTAAATATCACTTAATTAAGAAGATATATACTGTAAATATCTGTCTCTTATACACATCTCCGAGCCCACGAGACGGAGCTACATCTC
>ERZ1026963.91-NODE-91-length-62046-cov-9.431063_pt1 | contig 62046 bp, 64 predicted proteins | sample MGYA00519566_ERZ1026963 | MGnify/ENA primary metagenome ERZ1026963 (study PRJEB26926, sample SAMN06164512) | human gut metagenome | biome: ENVO:00009003; feature: ENVO:2100002; material: ENVO:00002003 | host: Homo sapiens | place: USA | collected 2012 ... | reverse complement strand
TTAAAGCGGCACGCGAGCTGGGTTCAGAACGTCGTGAGACAGTTCGGTCCCTATCCGTCGCGGGCGTAGGAAATTTGAGAGGATCTGCTCCTAGTACGAGAGGACCAGAGTGGACTTACCGCTGGTGTACCAGTTGTTCTGCCAAGAGCATCGCTGGGTAGCTATGTAGGGAAGGGATAAACGCTGAAAGCATCTAAGTGTGAAGCCCACCTCAAGATGAGATTTCCCATGATTTTATATCAGTAAGAGCCCTGAGAGATGATCAGGTTGATAGGTTAGAAGTGGAAGTGTGGTGACACATGTAGCGGACTAATACTAATAGCTCGAGGACTTATCCAAAGAAAGTAACTGAGACATATTGACAACGATTTGGTTTCTTGATACAGTATAGATATTCAATTTTGAGTTGAGAATACTCAGAGTTAAGTGACGATAGCCTAGGAGATACACCTGTTCCCATGCCGAACACAGAAGTTAAGCCCTAGTACGCCTGATGTAGTTGGGGGTTGCCCCCTGTTAGATACGGTAGTCGCTTAGCGTTTATCCGCCATAGCTCAGTTGGTAGTAGCGCATGACTGTTAATCATGATGTCGTAGGTTCGAGTCCTACTGGCGGAGTATAATTCTTATTGCTAGACGCAGGTCTAGCTTTTTTTTGTTAAGTTATTTACTTGTTAAAAGTTTAAATTTCAGATATGATAATACTATATTTTAAATTGAGAGGTATTCTATGTCAAATTTTGCATCTGCTTTTACACCTATTTCTGTTTCTTCGGCTAAGGAGAATATTGATACAGCTGAAAAATTTATTTTATTTATTGGACGTCCTTCTTGTCCATATTGTCAACTTTTTGAACCTAAATTATCAAATGTGGCACGTAATTCAAATCTTACTATTTTCTATATTAATAGCGAAAATAGTGAAGAATTAGAAGATATTCAAGCTTTACGTAAAAGATATGGTATTGCTACAGTTCCTGCTCTCTTTGTTTCAGAAAATGGTGCTGCTAAGGTTGTATGTGACTCTTCTCTTTCTGAGGATGATATTTTAGATTTTATTTCTTAGTCTTTTTGGAGGTTCTTATGTTTATTTGTAAACACGAGGTCCAGTATTATGAAACAGATCGAATGGGTATTACTCATCATTCTAATTATGTTCGATGGATGGAAGAGGCGAGAACTTTTTTTCTAAGAGAGATAGGTTGGCCTTATGAAAAAATTGAAGAGGAGGGAATTATCTCTCCTGTTACTTCAATTTCCTGTGACTATAAAGCTACTTCTACTTTTGCAGATGTAATTTCTATCGAGATTAATGTTAAAAGAGTTAAATCTGCTAAACTTACTTTTGTATACAATATGGTAAATCAAAACGGAATCCTTGTTTGTACAGCTGTTTCTGAACATAGTTTCTTGTCTAAGGACGGTGGTTTTGTCAATCTTAAAAGAGATTACTCGTCATTTTTTAATCTTTTAAAAGAGCATTCAGTTATGTAATAAAAAAGAAGAAAATCAAATCGATTTTCTTCTTTTATTCGGCAAGGAGTTTTTGATAAATTGCTAAATTTTCATCATCAAATACGTTAAATATTACTTTTTTTATTATACTTGACTCGTCAATAAAGGTTTTGACTGTTTGAATGGCGATTTTGGCAGCTTCCTGTTTTGGAAAATTGAAATCTCCAGTTGATAGACATGGTATAGCAATTGATTCAATGTTATTTTTCTCAGCTAGTGCTAATACTGAAAGATAACTTTTTGCTAAAAGATCTTCATCAATTTGTGTCGGTTGGTCTACTATTTTTGGACCTACTGTATGAATGACAAAGGCAGAAGGAAGATTGTAAGCTGGGGTGATTTTAGCCATGCCAACGGGTTCTTCATATCCTTGTTCTAAGATGAGCTCGAAACAAGCTTGGCGTAACTGAACACCTGCGTATGTATGAATAGCGTTATCTACACAATCATGAAGTGGTTTCATACATCCAAGTAAGGTTTTATTAGCTGCATTTACGATTGCATCTACTTCGAGTCTTGTAATATCACCTTTCCAGAGGTAGATTCGATCATCTTGTGGAATGGGCTGGAGCGAACTGAGTTGTACAAATCCTCTTTCCCCTTTTCTAACTTGTAGGTAAAGGTCTTGGATTGTTAAGAATTGTGTTGATGCTGCCATTGGTTTACGTGTATTAAAGAGTGCTCTGAGAAGTTTTTGTTTTTCCTCGAGTTCTTCTGGGATAATCAAATCATGTAATTCTAGATTTTCTTTTTTGAGTTCACCTATGAGATAGGTAATCATTGCATCTTTATCCATATTTACTCATTTCTATTTTTATAGTTTTTTATTATTATACTCCCAAGACTGCCTGTGGGCAAGTGATGTCTATGATAGGTAATGACTAATATTTGATAAGAATTTTTTATGTATGTGTCAAATTCTTGCAATAGCCTTTAGAATCATATAGAATAGGTCTACAAAAGTTTTATAATGTCTAGGAGGATGATTAAATGACACAAGTAGTAACAGATGCTACATTTGAACAAGAAACAGCTGAAGGCCTCGTTTTGATTGATTTTTGGGCAACTTGGTGTGGGCCTTGCTTGATGCAAGCACCAATTCTTGAGCAACTTTCTGAAGAAATTTCAGAAGATGAACTTAAGATTGTTAAAATTGATGTTGATGAGAACCCAGAAACAGCTCAGAAGTTTGGAATTATGTCTATTCCAACTTTACTCTTCAAAAAAGATGGTGAGGTTGTTAAGCAAGTAGCAGGTGTACATACAAAAGAACAAATTAAAGCTATCGTTGCCGAGCTTAGCTAACTAATCGTCACAGTCCCGTTTGGGGATTTTTATTTTTAGTTTATTCAAACGACGAGGAGAATCATATGTCTTATTCATTTCAAAATCCTAGTGATGAGGTTATAGAATCTTATTTAAAATCTGCAAAGACGATTGCAATTGTTGGTTTATCTCATCGCAAGGAGGCAGCATCTTATCAGGTTGCTCATTTTCTACAAGCTGCTGGTTATCGTATTATACCAGTAAATCCCAAACTAGAAGGTCAGGAGCTTCTAGGAGAGCATGTTTATGCTCATCTTAAAGATATCCCATTTTCGATTGATATTGTTGATGTATTTAGACGAAGTGAGCTTTTACCAGATGTTGCCTATGATTTTCTTGAAACGGATGCAACAGTTTTTTGGAGTCAAATTGGTCTTGAGAATGAGGAGGCTGAGACTATTCTTCGTCAAGCGAATAGACAGGATATTGTAATGAATCGTTGTACAAAGAGAGAATATATGCGACTCTTTGTTTAATAAAATGAAAAGGTGAGTGAGCTATGCTCGCTCGTTTTTGTTATAATAGAGCTATGATTGAAATTTTTGATACGCATACCCATCTTAATGTGGATAATTTTGCAGGAAAAGAACAAGAAGAAATAGATTTTGCAGCTGAACTAGGTGTTGTTAAAATGAATATTGTTGGTTTTGATAAACCAACAATAAATAAATCTTTAGCACTATCAGAGAGATATGATCAATTATATAGTACGATTGGATGGCATCCTACGGAAGCGGGGTCCTATTCTCAGGAAATTGAGGATATGATTGTATCACAATTAGATAATCCGAAAGTAGTGGCACTTGGGGAAATCGGTTTGGATTATTATTGGATGGAAGATCCTAAAGAAACTCAGATTGATGTCTTTAAGCGTCAAATAGCTTTGTCAAAGGAACACAATTTACCTTTTGTTGTCCATACACGTGATGCACTTGAGGATACTTACGCTGTTATTAAAGAAGTTGGTGTTGGTCCTCGTGGGGGGATTATGCACTCATACTCAGGATCCCTAGAAATGGCTCAAAAATTTGTTGATCTTGGAATGATGATTTCATTTTCAGGTGTTGTAACTTTTAAGAAGGCTTTGGATGTCCAAGAAGCTGCTCAGAAGTTACCTTTAGATAAGATTCTGGTTGAAACGGATGCACCGTATTTGGCACCTGTTCCCAAACGTGGTCGTGAGAATCGTACAGGCTATACACGTTACGTAGTAGACAAGATTGCTGAGCTTCGTGGTTTAACGAGTGAAGAAGTGGCTAGGGCTACTTATGACAATGCGATGAGGATTTTTGGTCTGGATGAATAGAATAAAGATTCAAGAAGTCATCGTCGTAGAAGGTAAGGATGATACGGCAAATTTGAGACGTTTTTATGAGGTGGATACCTATGAGACTAGAGGATCCGCTATTAATGAGGATGACTTAGAGCGTATCGATAAGCTTAATGACTTACGCGGAGTGATTGTTTTTACTGATCCAGACTATAATGGTGAACGTATCCGTAAAATCATTATGGAAGCTGTTCCGACAGCAAAGCATGCTTTTTTAAACCGTGGGGAAGCAACACCAAAATCTAAGACTAAAGGTCGTTCATTGGGTGTTGAGCATGCGAGTTTTGAGGATCTTCAAAAGGCCTTATCTGGAGTTTTAGGTAGTTACGATGATGATAATCAGTTTGATATTAGTAAATCAAATCTTATGAAGTTAGGGCTACTAATGGGAGCAGATAGTCGAAAGCGTCGAGAATATTTGGGCGAGGTGCTCCGTATTGGTTATTGCAATGGGAAGCAGCTTTTAAAGCGTTTGGAATTGTTTGGAATCACATTAGAGGAGCTAGAAGAGGCTATGTCAAATTACTAGATTACCAGTGATTTTAACATCAAATCGCTACTAAGTAGCTTATTATTGAGGTTGGGATAATTAAGGGTTTGGACCTGTTTTGTGTCCAAGTATAAAAATCGTGAAAATAATAAGAAAAGAGAATAAATGAGAATTGCAGATTATAGCGTGACCAAGGCTGTCCTTGAACGCCATGGCTTTACCTTTAAGAAGTCTTTTGGACAGAACTTCTTAACAGATACAAATATTTTACAAAAAATTGTTGATACGGCAGAGATCGATAAAAATGTCAATGTAATCGAAATTGGACCTGGTATCGGAGCATTAACAGAATTCTTAGCTGAAAATGCTGCGGAAGTTATGGCTTTTGAAATTGATGATCGGTTGGTTCCGATTTTAGAGGATACATTACGTGATCATGAAAATGTTAACGTAATTAATGAAGATGTTCTCAAGGCGGATTTACAGACACGTGTCAAAGAGTTTAAAAATCCAGAACTACCAATTAAGGTAGTCGCCAATTTGCCATATTATATTACGACGCCAATCTTGATGCATTTGATTGAGAGTAAGATTGCTTTTGCAGAATTTGTTGTTATGATGCAAAAAGAGGTTGCTGACCGCATTTCTGCAGAGCCTAATAGCAAGGCTTATGGTTCTCTATCAATTGCTGTGCAGTATTATATGACTGCTAAAGTGGCATTTGTTGTCCCTCGTACAGTCTTTGTACCAGCCCCGAATGTTGACTCAGCAATTTTGAAGATGACGCGCCGTGAACAACCGTTGGTTGAAGTTAAAGATGAGGATTTCCTTTTCCGAGTGGCTAAGGCTAGCTTTGTCCATCGTCGTAAGACATTGTGGAATAATTTAACAAATCATTTTGGTAAATCTGAAGAAGTGAAAACCAAACTTGAGCAGGCTTTGGAAATTGCTGATATAAAACCTTCTATTCGTGGAGAGGCTCTATCTATTTCTGATTTTGCACACTTATCAGATGCTTTGAGTGAAGCAGGTCTATAATTCAAAAATCCCACTGAATTTCAGTGGGATTTTTAGCTATGCGGAGAAAGGGATTTGAACCCTCACGCTTGAAAAAGCACATGCGCCTGAAGCATGCGTGTCTGCCATTCCACCACCTCCGCAGTGATAGGATTATTATACTGCAAATTACTAAAAATGCAAGGAGCTTAAGGAAATGGAAATGTGGTTTGTTTTGGATCAGAAAAGCGTGTTGTTTTGTGGTATAATAGGGCTATTAAACGATTGAGGAGTTCACTTGCAAGGAAGAATTATCAAAGCACTGGCAGGTTTCTATTATGTAGAGCATGATGGTGTTGTATACCAGACGCGTGCGCGAGGAAATTTTAGAAAAAAAGGACAAACACCTTACGTTGGGGATTTTGTCGAATTTTCAGCAGAGGAAAATTCAGAAGGCTATATCCTTAAAATTGGTCAACGAATCAATAGCTTAGTGCGCCCACCCATTGTCAATATAGATCAGGCTGTGGTCATTATGTCTGCTAAGGAACCGGATTTCAATAGTAATCTTCTGGACCGTTTTTTGGTTTTACTAGAGCATAAAAATATAAAACCTGTAATTTATATTTCTAAGATGGATTTGGTTGAAGATGATTCAGAAATGAAGGCCATTCAAAAACAGTATCAAAAAATTGGTTTTGATTTTGTCTTCAGTTTGGAAGAACTATTGTCGCTCTTGACTGATAAAATAACAGTCTTTATGGGACAGACAGGTGTTGGAAAATCAACCTTGTTGAACCGTATTGCCCCAGAGTTGAAGTTGGAAACAGGTGAGATTTCAGACAGTTTAGGTCGTGGACGTCATACTACAAGGGCTGTAAGTCTTTATGATGTTCATGGAGGGAAGATTGCTGATACACCAGGATTCTCTTCGCTAGATTATGAAGTGGATAATGCCGAGGACTTGAGTGAAGCTTTTCCGGAAATCCGTCAAGCTAGTCATGGCTGTAAATTCCGTTCTTGTACCCATACCCATGAGCCTTCTTGTGCTGTTAAGGATGAGGTTGAAGATGGCCAGATCTGGCAAGTCCGTTATGATAATTACCTTCAATTTTTAAGTGAAATTGAAAATCGTCGTGAAACATATAAAAAAACTGTAAAAAGAAAGTAGGTCTCTCATGTCATATAAAATTGCTCCTTCTATCCTAGCTGCTGATTACGCTAATTTTGCTTCAGAACTAGCTCGTATTGATGCATCAGGTGCGGAATATGTTCACATTGATATTATGGATGGTCAATTTGTCCCTAATATCAGTTGGGGAGCAGATGTAGTCGCTAGCATGCGTAAACATAGCAAGTTGGTTTTTGATTGCCACCTTATGGTTGTTGATCCTGAACGTTATGTGGATGCCTATGCACAAGCTGGTGCAGATATCATGACTATTCATGTTGAAGCGACTAAACATATCCATGGTGCCCTCCAGAAAATCAAAGCTGCTGGTATGAAAGCAGGTGTTGTGATTAATCCTGGAACCCCAGTCGAGGCACTTATTCCTGTACTTGATTTAGTGGATCAAGTACTTATTATGACTGTGAATCCAGGTTTTGGTGGTCAGGCGTTCATTCCAGAAATGATGTCTAAAGTAGAGCGTGTTGTGGAGCTTCGCGAAAAAGGTGGCTATTCATTCGATATTGAAGTTGATGGTGGTGTAGATAACAACACCATTGCAGCATGTGCCAAAGCGGGGGCTAATGTTTTTGTAGCAGGCTCTTACCTCTTCAAAAATCCTGATTTGACAGCCCAAGTTCAAACGCTTCGTGATGCTATTGATGCCTAAAATAGCTTTATTTGTCGGTGGTGAGCTAGAGTGGTTCACTACCGATTTTGATTATTTTGTTGGGGTGGATCGTGCTTGCTTACGTTTGTTGGAGTTAGGTTTGCCGCTTAATCTGGCTGTCGGAGACTTTGATTCAGTATCTCGGTCAGAGTTAGAGATGATTCAATCAGCTGCTAAAGAGTGTAGGATTGCTCCAGCTGAAAAGGATGACACGGATACAGAGTTAGCCCTAAAAATTGTATTTCAATTATATCCTGAGGCGGAAGTAACTATTTTCGGTGCTTTTGGTGGCAGAATTGATCATATGTTATCAAATCTATTTTTGGTCAGTGATCCTGAATTAGCTCCTTTTATGAGGCATATCTGTTTGCAGGATAAGCAAAATAAGATTACTTATTATCCAAAAGGAAGTCATAACTTGTTACCAGAACCTGAAATGACATATGTTTCTTTTTTACATGAAGGTGATGGAGAACTGACGATTTTGGGAGCAAAATACGAATTAACTAGTATGAATTATTTTCAAAAGAAAATCTACTCTAGTAATGAATTTGTTGATGGTCCAATTCAAGTGATTGTGCCAAATGGATATGTGATTGTCATCCAGACTAAAGATAGGAGTTAGTATGATCTATCTACTTACACTTTTAACTTTATTAAGCTTTGGGATTCTTATTGTTCTTTTCTTGAGAAATATGGAGTTAAAAGAACAGATTAATAAGAGTTTGGAAGAAAATGCAGATAATCTTTCAGATCAAATTTCGTTTCAATTAGAAAGTTTTGCTAAGACAAACCAACTGGAAACGACAAAGCAATTGAACCAATTGCAGATGGAACTATATCAACAGTTGACAGATATCCGAGAAGTTTTACATCAAAATTTGTCTGATAATCGAGACCGTTCTGACCAACGTCTTGAGCAAATAAACCAAAGCTTAACCAAAGCTGTTAAAGATATGCAGGATTCCAATGAGAAACGTTTGGAACAAATGCGTCAGACAGTTGAAGAGAAACTTGAGCAAACCTTACAAACACGTTTACAAGCCTCTTTTGAGACGGTTTCAAGACAATTAGAGTCGGTTAACCAGGGCTTGGGGGAAATGAAAAATGTAGCCAAGGATGTTGGAAGTCTTAACAAGGTCCTTTCAAATACAAAAACACGAGGTATTTTGGGAGAGCTTCAATTAGGGCAAATTATTGAAGACATATTGACTGTTAATCAGTACGAGCGAGAATTTCCTACGGTATCAGGTTCAAGTGAACGAGTTGAATATGCAATCAAAATGCCAGGAAACCATAAAGATGAATATATCTACCTTCCCATTGATTCTAAGTTTCCTTTGGAAGATTACTATCGTCTGGAAGATGCTTATGAGTCTGGTAATAAAGAGGAGATTGAGAATCACCGTAAGTCACTTCTGACTAGTATTAAGCGATTTGCAAAGGATATTAACAAGAAGTATCTTAACCCACCTGAAACTACAAATTTTGGTATATTATTTTTACCGACGGAAGGACTTTATGCTGAGGTAGTACGTCAACCGGCCTTCTTTGACGCCCTTCGTCGCGAGGAGAATATTGTTATCGCAGGTCCGTCAACCTTATCAGCACTCTTGAATTCATTGTCTGTAGGATTTAGAACTTTGAATATTCAAAAGAATGCGGATGATATTAGTAAGATTTTAGGCAACGTCAAACTAGAGTTTGGCAGGTTTGGAGATATGTTAGCTAAAGCTCAGAAACAATTGAATACAGCAAGTAAAACCGTCGATAGTCTTCTTAACACAAGGAGTAGGGCAATTGTTAGAGCTCTTGATACAATTGAAACCTATCAAGACAGTGCGACACAAAGTTTGTTGGATTTACCACGATTAGAAAACGAGGACAAGCATGAAGATTAATCAAATGAAAAAAGACGAGTATTTTGAAGGTTTTTATCTGATTAAGCGTGCAGAGGTACGTAAGACAAGAGCAGGAAAGGATTACATTGCCTTTACATTCCAGGATGATACTGGAGAGATTTCAGGCAACCTATGGGATGCTCAACCTTATAATGTCGAAGAATTTACCGCAGGTAAAGTAGTGCATATGGAGGGACGTCGAGAGGTTTATAATAATACTCCTCAGGTAAACCAAATTACCTTACGCTTGCCTACATTTGGTGAGCCAAATGATCCAGCTGATTTCAAAGAGAAACCACCAGTAAATCCTTCCGAAGTACGCGAATACCTAGAGCAAATGATTTTCAAGATTGAGGAAGCAACTTGGCAGCGTGTTGTTCGTGCCCTTTATCGAAAGTATAATAAAGAGTTTTTCACTTTTCCAGCTGCTAAAACAAATCATCATGCCTTTGAAAGTGGACTAGCCTATCATACAGCTACTATGGTTCGCTTAGCGGACAGCATTGGAGATATTTATCCAGAGCTCAATAAGAGTCTACTCTTTGCCGGAATTATGCTTCATGATTTAGCTAAGGTTATTGAACTTACTGGTCCTGAAAATACTGAGTATACGGTTCGTGGAAACTTGATTGGTCATATTGCTTTGATTGATGAAGAAATCACTAAGGTGCTCATGGAGCTCAATATTGATGATACGCGTGAGGATGTCGTTGTTTTGCGTCATGTTATTCTCAGCCACCACGGACAACTAGAGTATGGTAGCCCAGTGCGACCTCGTATTATGGAAGCAGAAATTATTCATATGATTGATAATCTTGATGCCAGTATGATGATGATGACGACAGCCCTTAACCTAGTAGGTCCAGGAGAAATGACAAATCGTCTCTTTGCTATGGATAATCGTTCCTTCTACAAGCCAAAATTTGATTAAAATCGAAATTAAGCGAGCATTTTATATGAAAATGTTCGTTTTTTGCTGTATTATGGTATAATAGTTAAAAAGTACAGAAAATATAGGTAACATATGAAATTAAAACGAAGTGAACGCATGGTAGTGATTTCAAACTACCTAATTAATAATCCCTATCAATTGACAAGTCTCAATACTTTTGCAGAGCGATATGAAGCTGCTAAGTCTTCAATCTCAGAAGATGTTGCTATCATTAAAAAAGCTTTTGAGGAAAGTCAAATAGGAGAAATCGAAACAGTAACTGGTGCATCTGGCGGTGTTATGTTTACACCGACCATTTCTGATGAAGATGCAAGAAGTCTGGTTGAAGATCTTTGTAAACGTCTTTCAGAGAGTGATCGTATCTTACCAGGTGGTTATCTCTACTTATCTGATTTATTGAGTACACCATCTATTTTGAAAAATGTTGGTCGTATCATTGCTAGTGCCTTTAAGGGACAAAAAATTGATGCCGTTATGACTGTAGCAACTAAAGGAGTTCCTTTAGCAAATGCAGTAGCAGATGTCTTGAACATTCCGTTTGTTATTGTTCGCCGTGACTTAAAAATTACAGAAGGTTCAACTGTATCGGTAAACTACGTTAGTGGTTCAAGTGACCGTATTGAAAAGATGTTCCTTTCAAAACGTAGTTTGAAACCCAATAGCCGCGTCCTTATTGTTGACGATTTTCTTAAAGGTGGTGGTACCATTACGGGTATGATTAGCTTGCTTTCAGAATTTGATAGTGAGTTAGTAGGTGTAGCTGTATTCGCAGAAAATGCCAAGGGCGATCGTGATATCCATGAATATAAATCATTACTTACTGTTTCTGACATTGATGTAAAAGCACAGAAGGTAGAAGTTGAAGTCGGTAATATTTTTGACAAGTAATTAATCTACGATATTATTCCTAATTTGATGATTAGGAATTTTTCTTTTTAACAAGAAACTGTTGACAATAACTATCGAAAAATGATATTATACTAGACGGTACTTTTTACTTTTGGTCTCTCAAAAGTGTACAGAGACGTGCTGACATAAGTTGCAAAAGTACACACAGATATGGGCTGTCACCAAGTGCCATATCAACCAAAAATAAAAAAACACAGGAGAATGTAGATGCCTACAATTAACCAATTGGTTCGTAAACCACGTCAATCAAAAGTTGTTAAATCTAAATCACCAGCTTTGAACGTTGGTTACAATAGCCACAAAAAAGTTCAAACTAACGTATCTTCACCACAAAAACGTGGTGTTGCAACACGTGTTGGAACAATGACACCTAAGAAACCTAACTCAGCCCTTCGTAAATTCGCTCGTGTACGTTTGAGCAACCTTATCGAAGTTACTGCTTACATCCCAGGTATCGGACACAACCTCCAAGAACACAGCGTTGTTCTTATCCGTGGTGGACGTGTAAAAGACCTTCCAGGGGTACGTTACCACATCGTCCGTGGTGCACTTGATACTGCAGGTGTAGCTGATCGTAAACAAAGCCGTTCTAAATACGGTGCTAAACGTCCTAAAGGATAAGAAGGGAGATAAGATAAAATGAGTCGTAAAAATAGAGCGCCTAAACGCGAAGTATTGGCAGATCCATTGTACAATTCAAAAATCGTTACACGTCTTATCAACCGTGTAATGCTTGACGGTAAACGTGGTACTGCTGCAACAATCGTATACGATGCTTTCGAGCAAATTAAAGAAGCAACTGGAAACGATGCTCTTGAAGTATTTGAAACAGCTATGGACAACATCATGCCTGTACTTGAAGTACGTGCACGTCGTGTAGGTGGTTCAAACTACCAAGTCCCAGTTGAAGTTCGTCCAGAACGTCGTACAACTCTTGGTCTTCGTTGGTTGGTTAACGCATCACGTGCGCGTGGTGAACACACTATGAAAGATCGTCTTGCAAAAGAAATCATGGATGCTGCAAACAACACTGGTGCATCAGTTAAGAAACGTGAAGATACTCACAAAATGGCTGAAGCAAACCGTGCCTTTGCACACTTCCGCTGGTAATCATAAGTTTCAAGCTGAATTACAGTCATATATTCATAAGATAAGATTATGGATTTGTAATAGGCTGACTTTGAATTCAAATAATATCATTCCTATCATTTGAAAACCAGTTAAATATTAGTGAAAAACGGGTAGGTCCTGCCTATCCGTTTTTTGACAATAATGTTATAATAAATAAGTAAACTAAAATATTTATAGGAGAATAAACCTAATGGCACGCGAATTTTCACTTGCAAAAACTCGTAATATCGGTATCATGGCCCACGTCGATGCCGGTAAAACAACTACAACAGAGCGTATCCTTTACTACACTGGTAAAATCCACAAAATCGGTGAAACTCACGAAGGTGCATCACAAATGGACTGGATGGAGCAAGAACAAGAACGTGGTATCACCATCACATCTGCCGCTACAACAGCACAATGGGATGGTCACCGCGTTAACATCATCGATACACCAGGACACGTGGACTTCACAATCGAAGTACAACGTTCACTCCGTGTATTGGATGGTGCCGTAACCGTTCTTGACTCACAATCAGGTGTAGAACCTCAAACTGAAACAGTTTGGCGTCAAGCAACTGAGTATGGTGTTCCACGTATCGTATTTGCCAACAAAATGGATAAAATCGGTGCAGACTTCCTTTACTCAGTAAGCACACTTCACGATCGTCTTCAAGCAAACGCTCACCCAATCCAATTGCCAATCGGTGCTGAAGATGATTTCCGTGGTATCATTGACTTGATTAAAATGAAAGCTGAAATCTATACTAATGACCTTGGTACAGATATTCTTGAAGAAGATATTCCAGCAGATTACGTTGATCAAGCAAACGAATACCGTGAAAAATTGATCGAAGCAGTTGCTGAAACTGACGAAGATTTGATGATGAAATACCTTGAAGGTGAAGAAATCACTAACGAGGAATTGAAAGCAGCTATCCGTCGTGCAACAATCAATGTTGAATTCTTCCCAGTTCTTTGTGGTTCTGCCTTCAAGAACAAAGGTGTTCAATTGATGCTTGATGCGGTTATCGATTACCTTCCAAGCCCACTTGATATCCCTGCAATCAAAGGTATCAACCCAGATACAGACGAAGAAGAAACTCGTCCAGCATCTGATGATGAGCCATTTGCAGCTCTTGCCTTCAAGATCATGACTGACCCATTTGTAGGTCGTTTGACATTTATCCGTGTTTACTCAGGTATCCTTCAATCAGGTTCATACGTAATGAACACATCTAAAGGTAAACGTGAACGTATCGGACGTATCCTTCAAATGCACGCTAACAGCCGTCAAGAAATTGAACAAGTATACGCCGGTGATATCGCTGCTGCTATCGGTTTGAAAGATACTACAACTGGTGACTCATTGACTGATGAAAAAGCTAAAGTTATTCTTGAGTCAATCGAAGTTCCAGAACCAGTTATCCAATTGATGGTTGAGCCTAAGACTAAAGCTGACCAAGATAAGATGGGTATCGGTCTTCAAAAACTTGCTGAAGAAGATCCAACATTCCGTGTTGAAACTAACCCTGAAACTGGTGAAACAGTTATCTCTGGTATGGGTGAACTTCACCTTGATGTCCTTGTTGACCGTTTGAAACGTGAACACAAAGTTGAAGCAAACGTAGGTGCTCCACAAGTATCATACCGTGAAACATTCCGTGCAGCTACACAAGCACGTGGATTCTTCAAACGTCAATCTGGTGGTAAAGGTCAGTTTGGTGATGTTTGGATTGAATTTACTCCAAATGAAGAAGGTAAAGGTTTCGAATTCGAAAATGCTATCGTCGGTGGTGTGGTTCCACGTGAATTCATCCCTGCAGTAGAAAAAGGATTGGAAGAATCTATGGCTAACGGTGTCCTTGCTGGATACCCAATGGTTGACATCAAAGCTAAACTTTACGATGGTTCATACCACGATGTCGATTCATCTGAAACTGCCTTCAAGATCGCTGCGTCTCTTGCACTTAAAGAAGCTGCTAAGACTGCACAACCAACTATCCTTGAACCAATGATGCTTGTAACAATCACTGTTCCTGAAGAAAACCTTGGTGATGTTATGGGTCACGTTACAGCTCGTCGTGGACGTGTTGATGGTATGGAAGCACATGGTAACAGCCAAATTGTTCGTGCATATGTTCCACTTGCTGAAATGTTCGGTTATGCAACAACACTTCGTTCTGCAACACAAGGACGTGGTACATTCATGATGGTATTTGACCACTATGAAGATGTTCCTAAATCAGTTCAAGAAGAAATCATCAAGAAAAATTCTGGTGAAGCTTAATTAGAACTTATAAAGTTAAGGTACTTATGAAAGTAAGTGCCTTTTCTGTTTGCAATTTTTTGAAAAAAATTATATAATATGACTGTTGAAAGGTTGAGTTGAAAGCGCTCAAGTTAATCTTTTCACAATAGGGAGAGCTTGCTCTCAAAATTATATTTATTTGATTTTCATAAGGAGGAAATCACTAATGGTAGTTAAAGTTGGTATTAACGGTTTCGGTCGTATCGGTCGTCTTGCTTTCCGTCGTATCCAAAACGTAGAAGGTGTTGAAGTTACACGCATCAACGACCTTACAGATCCAGTTATGCTTGCACACTTGTTGAAATACGACACAACTCAAGGTCGTTTCGACGGTACTGTTGAAGTTAAAGATGGTGGATTTGAAGTTAACGGTAAATTCGTTAAAGTTTCTGCTGAACGTGACCCAGAACAAATTGACTGGGCTAACGACGGTGTAGAAATCGTTCTTGAAGCAACTGGTTTCTTTGCTAAGAAAGATGCTGCTGAAAAACACTTGCACGAAGGTGGAGCTAAGAAAGTTGTTATCACTGCTCCTGGTGGAAACGATGTTAAAACAATCGTATTTAACACTAACCACGACATCCTTGACGGTACTGAAACAGTTATCTCAGGTGCTTCATGTACTACAAACTGCTTGGCTCCAATGGCTAAAGCATTGCAAGATAACTTCGGTGTTAAACAAGGTTTGATGACTACTATCCACGCTTACACTGGTGACCAAATGATCCTTGACGGACCACACCGTGGTGGTGACCTTCGTCGTGCACGTGCTGGTGCTGCAAACATCGTTCCTAACTCAACTGGTGCTGCTAAAGCTATCGGTTTGGTTATCCCAGAATTGAACGGTAAACTTGACGGTGCTGCACAACGTGTTCCAGTTCCAACTGGATCAGTTACTGAATTGGTGGCAGTTCTTGAAAAAGACGTTACTGTTGATGAAGTGAACGCAGCTATGAAAGCAGCTTCAAACGAATCATTCGGTTACACTGAAGATCCAATCGTATCTTCAGATATCGTAGGTATTTCTTACGGTTCATTGTTTGATGCAACTCAAACTAAAGTACAAACTGTTGATGGTAAACAATTGGTTAAAGTTGTTTCTTGGTACGACAACGAAATGTCATACACTTCACAACTTGTACGTACTCTTGAATACTTCGCGAAAATCGCTAAATAATTCAATTGTATAAAAAGAAGAGCTTCGGCTCTTTTTTTATTTCTCAAAATAATAAAACAGCCGTATAAATTGGCTGTCATAATCTTAGTGGTATTGTGATTTATGAATAAGCTAGAAGGAATTCCAAATAAGTAGAAAGAGCATGACACAACCCCAGGAGTTTTTATTGTGTTTTTGAATGGCTAGCATACCATAAATTAGTATAAAAACGGTAAGTGCTTCAAATAAGGTATAGATATCAAAACCAATGATTCCATGGATAAGAAGGCAAAAAATCGCACAAGTTATTGCTCCACTATCTAACCAAGAGTAAGGAGATGGAAAACGTATGCGTATCTTTTCAGCGATGACTACATAGTTAAATCCTTCCCAGAATCCCCAAATAAGACAGATGAATAGGTATGCTAGGATATTACTAGGAAATGATTGTATCATTACTTCTTTTGTTAATTGTATTGATTGAAGAGGTAGATAGGAATGAATCTGGTGAGTAACTACTTTCAATATGATAAGTGGTAAGGCTATAAGAAGAGATTGAAAAAGGGTAGGAACTAGTTTTTTTGTGATTAATCTAAAGTATCTGAAAGATTCTTTACGATAAAGCATAACAGTGCTGGTTCCCAAGCCTGCAATGGCAAATTGACAACTGGCTAATAAGATTAATCGAAGCCATAGTGGTACTAAGGTTTGGTTAGTGTAGGAAAAAAGAGTTGGTTTAAAAGTAAGAAAGAGTAGAAGAGGAACAAGGGTAAGAATGAGGATTACATTTAGATCATAGTCAGCTTGTTGCTGCCTATTGTTTAGTTGTTTTTTCATAGCTTTTTTACCTTTCTATTTTGATTATATGATAAATGTATTATACTAGCAATAAGCTAGAAATCCTTCTGATTTTGCTATCTCTTTTATGCATTTTGTGATATAATGAAAACGTATTAAAAAATTAAGGAGTCTGATCAAATGGCTAAATTGACTGTTAAAGATGTTGACTTGAAAGGGAAAAAAGTTCTCGTTCGTGTTGACTTCAACGTACCTGTAAAAGATGGCGTGATCACTAACGATAACCGTATCACTGCTGCTCTTCCAACTATCAAGTACATTCTTGAACAAGGCGGACGTGCAATCCTCTTCTCTCACCTTGGACGTGTAAAAGAAGAAGCTGATAAGGAAGGAAAATCACTTGCTCCTGTAGCCGCTGACTTGGCTGCGAAATTGGGTCAAGACGTTAAATTTATCCCAGGCGTTACACGTGGTGCAGAATTGGAAGCAGCTGTTAACGCTCTTGAAGATGGACAAGTTCTCTTGGTTGAAAACACTCGTTTTGAAGATGTTGATGGCAAGAAAGAATCTAAAAACGATCCTGAACTTGGTAAATACTGGGCATCACTTGGAGATGGTATCTTCGTAAACGATGCATTCGGTACAGCTCACCGTGCACACGCATCTAACGTTGGTATCTCAGCAAATGTTGACAAAGCTGTTGCTGGTTTCCTTCTTGAAAATGAAATTGCTTACATCAAAGAAGCAGTTGAAACTCCAGAACGTCCATTCGTAGCTATCCTTGGTGGTTCTAAAGTATCTGATAAGATCGGTGTTATCGAAAACTTGCTTGAAAAAGCTGATAAAGTTCTTATCGGTGGTGGGATGACTTACACATTCTACAAAGCTCAAGGTATCGAAATCGGTAACTCACTTGTAGAAGAAGATAAATTGGATGTGGCGAAAGCTCTTCTTGAAAAATCAAACGGTAAATTGATTTTGCCAGTTGACTCAAAAGAAGCTAATGCATTTGCTGACTACACTGAAGTGAAAGACACTGAAGGTGAAGCAGTAGACCCAGGTTTCCTTGGTTTGGATATCGGTCCTAAATCAATTGCTGAATTCGATAAAGCCTTGACTGGTGCGAAAACAGTTGTATGGAACGGACCTATGGGTGTATTTGAAAATCCTGACTTCCAAGCTGGTACAATCGGTGTGATGGACGCTATCGTGAAACAACCAGGCGTTAAATCAATCATCGGTGGTGGTGATTCAGCTGCCGCAGCTATCAACCTTGGTCGTGCAGATAAATTCTCATGGATCTCTACTGGTGGTGGTGCTTCTATGGAACTTCTTGAAGGTAAAGAACTTCCAGGATTGGCTGCACTTACTGATAAATAAGTCTATTAGAATGAAAAGAGTTGGGAAACCAACTCTTTTTTGTGTCATCTTATTGGGTGTTTGATAGAGGCTAAAACTATTATTTGTTTGAACTTTGCAGTAATATACTGTATAAGTAGCCAAATGGTTCATAATCATGTTAAAATGGTAAAATGGGATTGAAATTTGAACCGAAAAAATTTAAATTTGGTATGCGTACACTTAAGACGGGACTTGCTGTCTTTCTTGTTTTAGGTCTTTTTTCTGCTTTAGGTTGGGAAGGGCTTCAGATTGGTTGTTTGACAGCAGTCTTTAGTCTTCGAGAAAACTTTGATAGAAGTATTCAGTTTGGTAAATCACGTATTTTTGCGAATACGGTTGGAGGTCTTTTGTCGCTATTATTTTACTTTGTGAATATGTGGTTTCATCATTCAGTTTGGGTGACCTTGCTATTGGTTCCAATTTTGACAATGTTAACGATTGTCATTAATGTGTCTTTTAATAATGCTTCTGGTGTTATTGGAGGGGTGGCTGCACTTTTGATTATTACCTTGTCTATTCCGCCTGATAATACTTTTACTTATGTTATTGCTAGAGTCTTTGAAACATTCTGTGGAGTCTTTATAGCAATCCTTGTCAATTATGATTATGATTGGCTACTTAAACATTTAAAATAAGAATGATAGGGTTCTATTGGACTCTATTTTTTATGATTTTTCGATAAAATCCTTAAATTAGAGCGAATATACAATGTAATGTTCGGTAATTGCTCATTGTGTAAGAAAAAGTGACATAAACTGTTGACATGTAGAAATATTCAGAATATAATTGTTAGGAAAGGAGGATGATCATGGCAAGAGAGAAAGAATTAAGGCGTTCTCTAGCTGTTTTTCCGATTGGAACAGTTATGAAGTTGACGGATTTAACCGCTCGTCAAATTCGTTACTATGAAGATCAAGGTTTAATTCAACCTGAACGTACAGCTGGAAATCGTCGGATGTACTCATTAAATGATATGGATCGTTTATTGGAAATCAAAGATTTTTTGGATGATGGTTACAATATTGCAGCGATTAAACATGAGTACGAAGAGCGTGAAGTTCGTGCCCAACAAAAACAAGTGGCTTTAACAGATGCGGACGTTCGACGTATCTTGCATGATGAACTCCTTCAGCAAGGCCGTTTTACGACCCCGTCACAACAATTTGGTAACTTGCGTATCTAATTACGCTTTGAACTTTTATTTTTGGTTTTTATAAAGGAGACCCCTATTATGGCAATCACAGCAGCTGATATTCGTCGCGAAGTCAAAGAGAAGAATGTTACTTTCTTGCGTTTAATGTTCTCTGATATCCTTGGTGTTATGAAGAACGTTGAAATTCCTGCGACAGATGAACAGTTGGATAAGGTACTTTCAAATAAAGCTATGTTTGATGGTTCATCAATCGAGGGATTTGTTCGTATCAACGAATCTGATATGTATCTTTACCCAGATCTTGATACGTGGACAGTTTTCCCTTGGGGCGATGAAAATGGTGCAGTAGCTGGTCTTATTTGTGATATCTATACTTCTGCGGGTGAACCATTTGCTGGTGACCCTCGTGGTAACTTGAAAAAAGCTTTGCGTCATATGGAAGAAGTTGGTTATAAATCATTTAACCTTGGACCAGAACCAGAATTTTTCCTTTTCAAATTAGATGAGCAAGGTAATCCTACGCTTGAAGTTAACGATAAAGGTGGTTATTTTGACCTTGCTCCTACTGACCTTGCAGACAACACACGTCGTGAAATCGTTAATGTGTTGACAGAAATGGGATTTGATGTTGAGGCATCTCACCATGAAGTGGCGGTTGGTCAACATGAAATCGACTTCAAGTATACAGATGTTTTGAAGGCTTGTGATAATATCCAAATTTTCAAATTGGTTGTTAAGACAATCGCTCGTAAACATGGTCTTTATGCGACATTTATGGCGAAACCTAAATATGGTATTGCTGGTAGCGGTATGCACTGTAACATGTCTCTCTTCACTGAAGAAGGAAATGCATTCTTTGATCCAGAGGATCCACGTGGTATGCAATTGTCTCAAGACGCTTACTACTTCCTTGGTGGTTTGATGAAACATGCATACAACTATACTGCAATTATTAACCCAACAGTTAACTCTTACAAACGTTTGGTTCCTGGATATGAAGCTCCTGTATATATTGCATGGGCAGGTAGCAACCGTTCACCATTGATCCGCGTTCCTGCGTCTCGTGGTATGGGTACGCGTTTGGAATTGCGTTCGGTAGACCCAATGGCAAACCCATACTTGGCACTTGCTGTTCTTTTGGAAGCTGGTCTTGATGGTATTATTAACAAGATTGATGCTCCAGATCCAGTTGAAACAAACATTTACTCAATGTCTCCTGAAGAACGTAAAGAAGCAGGTATTATTGATTTGCCATCAACACTTCGTAACGCCCTTAAAGCATTGGAAACAGATGAAGTGGTTCGTCAAGCTTTGGGTAATCATATCTATACAAACTTCCTTGATGCGAAACGTATGGAATGGGCAAGCTATGCTACCTTTGTTTCACAATGGGAAATTGATAACTACTTGGACATTTATTAAGGAATTAAATTTGAAAATCAGGTTATGCCTGGTTTTCTTTTTCTTTTAAATTTATTAAGTTCTTGGACAAATTACGTAGTTTTAACTGAGCTGTTTTCTTTTGTCATATTTCTTTATTCCTCCTTAATCGCATTAAAATATGAGAGTGTTAAACTAATTTCATATTAATCTTATTCAGGGGGAAATATGAAAACTACAAAAAAAGCTGCTTTGGCAGCAGCCTCAAGTGCATTATTGCTCGGTCTTACAGTCGCACAAACAGTTAATGCTGATACTTATACAGTTCAAAATGGAGATTCATTCTTCGGGATTGCTAGTCAATATGGTGTAGATCCTTATCAATTAGCAGCTGAAAATGGCATGACTATTTGGTCAACAATTGTTCCTGGTGGAAGCTTGGAAGTTTCAGGAGCTACTACGGCAGTTGAAGAAACAACAGAAGTTTCTTCTTCAGAGGTAACAGCTACTGATTCAGATGCTACTTGGAATCGTTATCCAGTTGGTCAATGTACATGGGGTGTTAAGGAAGTAGCTCCATGGGCAAGTAACTGGTGGGGTAATGGTGGCGATTGGGCCGGAAGCGCTGCTAGCCAAGGTTATGCTGTAGGTTCAACACCTGTGACAGGATCAATTGTATGTTGGACTGATGGTGGTTATGGTCACGTTGGTTATGTAACACAAGTTGGTCAAGATGGTCAAATTCAAATCTTGGAGTCAAATTATCAAGGTCAACAACAAATCAATAACTATCGTGGTTGGTTTGATCCACAAAATTCACTAACACCAGGTTCAGTATCTTACATTTATCCAGGTGCATAAAACGAAAAGAAGCGCTTATAGCGCTTTTTTACTTACTGAAGGATTGTGTATTGGACTAGATTTAAACTTAAAAAATGGTAGCTAGATGGCTACCATTTTTTTATTTATCAGGTGTGAGAATCATTGGAATAATGATTGGTTCACGTTCTGTTTTTTCATATAGGAATGGTCGTAAAGCATTGACGATAGCTCCGTTAACAGATTGGATGCTAGCATCTTTATTCTTAAGAGCGATACGAATAGCATTGAATAGAATGCGTTGGCTTTCGCGGATAAGATCGCCAGATTCACGCATATAGATGAAGCCACGACTGAGGATGTCTGGACCAGCTAGAATCATCTTAGACTTGAAGTCAACAGTAGCTACGGCAAGTACGACACCATCTTCAGAAAGATCACGACGGTCACGAAGAACCGCGGCTCCGATATCCCCAATACCATTACCATCAACATAGATATCTTGGGCATTGAAGTGACCTGCACGACGAGCAGAGTCTTTTGTTAGGGCTAAGACATCACCATTTTCCATAATGAAGATATTATCTTTTGGAACGCCACAATCAACAGCAAGACCTGCGTGGACTTTCTGCATGCGGTATTCACCGTGAACAGGCATGAAGAATTTTGGTTTGATCAAACGAAGCATTAGTTTTTGCTCTTGTTGACCACCGTGTCCAGAGGTATGGATATTGTTGATTTTACCGTGGATAACATCAACACCAGCTTCTTGAATGGTATTAATCAGACGGTTAACGCTAGTGGTGTTCCCTGGAATAGGACTAGATGAGAAGATGACAGTGTCACCAGGTTGTAGTGTCACTTGGCGGTGCATCCCATTGGCGATACGTGCAAGGGCCGCCATAGGCTCCCCTTGAGAACCGGTACACATGATGAGGATCTCACTGGCGTGGTAGTTTTTCATTTCACTAGGATCAATGATAGTCCCTTTTGGAACCTTGATGTAACCTAATTCAACCCCATTGACAATGGCTTTTTCCATAGAACGTCCGAAGACAACAATCTTACGGCCAGTTTTTACAGCGGCTTCGGCAGCTTGTTGAAGACGGAAAATGTTTGAGGCAAATGAGGCAAAAATAATACGTCCGTGGATGCCTTCAATAATTTTCATAATGGATTGGCCAACAACCTTCTCGGAATTAGTGAAAGTTGGTACTTCAGCATTGGTTGAGTCTGAGAGGAGGCAAAGAACACCTTCCTCACCAAGTGCAGCCATACGGTGAAGGTCTGCTGGTTCACCTACTGGGGTGAAGTCGAACTTAAAGTCACCGGTACACACAATTTTACCTTGAGGTGTATGGATGACAATACCGAGAGGTTCTGGAATTGAGTGAGTAGTGCGGAAGAAGGTCACGCTCATATTTTTGAAAGTAAGCTCTGTATTAGCATTAATTTCGTAGAGTTGTGCGTCACGAAGTAGTCCGTGTTCTTCCAATTTTCCTTTGATAAGAGCAAGAGCAAGCGGTCCTGCATAAATTGGGATATTTGCCTGTTTAAGAAGGAAGGGAATCCCACCAATATGGTCTTCGTGACCGTGGGTAATGACAAGTGCCTTTACACGATCAACGTTTTCAACGATGTAAGAATAGTCTGGGATGACATAGTCGATTCCGAGAAGATCGTCTTCGGGGAATTTAATACCCGCATCGACGATGATAATCTCATCTTGGTATTCAATACCATAGGTGTTTTTACCGATTTCCCCCAAACCACCAATCGCATAAACCCCAACTTCTTCAGGTTTTAGATTGATTTTTGATGCCATGGTCTTAGAACTCCGTTACTTCAAAAACGCCTGTTTCTTTTTCGTATTCAAGGGCTTTTTCTGAGAGGAGCTCGATGAATTCGATGTTATAGGCAGTGTTTTTTTCGATGATTTGACGAGCTTGGATACGTCCCTCAAGTTCAGTTTCTGCATCGATATCTAGGTAGAGTGATTTTGTCTGTTCACGGCGTGGATTACGCTCTTTAGTTTCTTGGTAAAAGACTTTATAAATCATGGTTTTCCTTTCTTTCCAAAAGGCTCTGCCATTCTATAAAAAAACCGGTCAAGTTAATCTTTCTTTGATTTACTTGACGTTATGATATTCACTTTATGAGTAATAGCTAGTAGCCTTGATTCGTTTAACAATTACTATTATTGTACCATAAGATAAGGGCTAGATAAAGAAAATGGCGGAAAAAGTTGGAAAATGTTCGTTTCTGGGAAACAGTGACTTGTGTTATAATAGAAAAGCATAAAAGGAAACAAGGAAAAAAGATGAAAATATTAGCATTTGATACTTCTAGCACTGCTTTATCAGTAGCCTTGTTGGAAGAAGAGAAACTAGTGGCAGAGACAACTGTCACAGTAAAAAAGAACCACAGTATTAGTTTAATGCCCACCATTGATTTTTTAGTTGCTCAGGCAGGCTGGCAGCCGTCTGATTTAGAACGTATTGTGGTTGCACAGGGGCCTGGATCCTACACCGGGCTTCGTGTGGCTGTCGCAACAGCTAAGACGTTAGCCTATGCGCTTGACATTGATTTAGTGGGGGTTTCAAGTCTACAGGCGCTGACAAACCTTTCGGTTGTCGGTGTTGTGATTCCTATCATGGATGCCCGTCGTAATAATGTTTACGTTGGTTTTTATGAAAATGGTCAGGCTATCGTCCCTGATTGTCATGCTGCCTTTACAGATGTTCTTGAGCAAGCTAAAGTTTATGAAAAGGTGACATTTGTCGGTGAAGTGGCTAATTTTGCGGATCAGATTAAGGAAAATCTTCCAGAGGCAACGATCTTGTCTAGCCTTCCATCAGCTCAGTTAATTGGTCGTTTAGGCTTGTCCTTGCCTTCTGTTGATGTGGATGCCTTTGTTCCACATTACTTGAAGCGGGTTGAGGCAGAGGAGAATTGGCTTAAGACGCATGAGGAGATTAACCGTGACAACTACATCAAGCGCGTCTAGATTGAGTAGTCAGGAGCAAGCTCAACTGATTTATCAGATTTTGTCGGATGTTTATGACAAATCTCCGTGGACGATAGAACAAGTGGTAGCAGACTTGGCTTTGGATACTACGGAGTATTTCTATGTTTATGATCAGGAAGAAGTTGTTGGTTTTTTAGCCCTTCAAAATTTGGTGGGTGAGCTTGAGGTGACCAATATCGCTGTTTTAAAAGCTTATCAGGGGCGTGGTTATGCTAGTCAGCTGATGAAGCATTTGGAAGAGCGTAGTGAACCTATATTTTTAGAGGTGAGGGCTTCAAATCAAGTCGCTCAGGCACTTTATAGAAAATTTGGTTTTGAAAGTCTAGGAATTCGGAAAAATTATTATCATGAGCCTCAAGAAGATGCAGTTATCATGAGGCGAGAGGAAGTCTAATGGTAGATAGATATATTTTGGCAGTGGAGAGCTCGTGTGACGAGACTTCAGTTGCCGTTTTGAAAAATGAGAAGGAACTTTTGAGTAATATTATTGCCAGTCAGGTGGAAAGTCATAAACGTTTTGGTGGTGTTGTCCCTGAGGTGGCTAGTCGTCACCATGTGGAAGTGGTGACTCTTTGCATTAAGGATGCCCTTTCAGAGGCGGGCATTACTGCTGAACAACTAGATGCTGTAGCAGTAACCTATGGTCCTGGTTTGGTCGGAGCGCTCTTGGTCGGGATGGCAGCGGCTAAGGCCTTCGCTTGGGCACATGGATTGCCTTTGATTCCAGTTAATCATATGGCTGGGCATCTTATGGCAGCGCGTGAGGTACAAGAGTTGGAATACCCCCTCCTAGCACTTTTGGTGTCTGGGGGACACACAGAGTTGGTTTATGTGTCAGAACCAGGAAATTACAAGATTGTTGGTGAGACACGTGATGATGCAGTTGGTGAGGCCTATGATAAGGTTGGGCGTGTGATGGGTTTGACCTACCCAGCTGGGCGTGAAATTGATGAATTGGCTCATAAAGGGAAAGATGTTTATGATTTTCCACGCGCTATGATTAAGGAAGACCACTTGGAGTTTTCATTTTCAGGCCTAAAGTCTGCTTTCATCAATTTGCATCACAATGCAGAACAGAAGGGAGAAGTTCTAGTCAGAGAGGACCTTTGTGCTTCCTTCCAAGCTGCTGTGTTGGATATTCTCCTAGCTAAGACTAAGAAAGCCTTGGAGCGTTATCCTGTCAAGACACTTGTTGTTGCTGGTGGCGTAGCAGCTAATCAGGGCTTACGTGAACGTTTGGCTGAAGAAATTACGGATGTAGATGTGGTTATTCCGCCTTTACGTCTCTGTGGTGATAATGCTGGCATGATTGCCCTAGCAGCTGCCATTGAATGTGATCAGAAACATTTTGCTGAGTTGGACTTGAATGCAAAACCAAGTCTTGCCTTTGCAGGATTTGAAGAATAAGAAGAACCTCTTACTAGTCTGGTAAGAGGTTCCTTTAGAAAGGAATTGAGTATGTCTGCCTTTCGTTTAGGTGTAAAAGCTGCAGTACCGACAGCCCTAGGATATGTGGCTATTGGCCTAGCCTTTGGTGTTGTAGCGGCGGCTTCTGGTCTATCGGCCCTTGAGGTTGGCCTCATGTGTGCCTTAGTCTATGGTGGCTCGGCTCAGTTTGCTATGTGTGCATTAGTAGTTGCAGGAGCTGGCCTTGGTGAGTTAACCTTGACTGTTTTCTTAGTTAATTTGCGTAACATGTTGATGAGTTTACATGCAACGACGATTTTTACAAAAACAAGCCTCTGGAATCAGCTGGGAATTGGTAGTCTGATTACGGATGAAAGTTATGGTGTCTTGTTGGGAGAATATGTGCATCATAAAGATATTTCTGCGAACTGGATGCATGGGAACAATATTTTCAGCTATCTGGTTTGGATTGTATCATCAGTTGTTGGGTGTTTGATTGGTTCCATGATTCCTAATCCTGAGCTTTTTGGTTTGGATTTTGCCTTGATTGCCATGTTTATAGGTTTGTTAAGTAGTCAGATAGATGCTTTGTTAGGTGAAGGCGTGCGTAAGCTATTCTTGATTTTACTATCTATTGCTATGGCTTATCTGAGCTTTAGTGTCATCTTGTCGGAATCTTTGGCTGTTTTAGTGGCTACTTTAGTTGGATGTAGTGTGGGGGTGATGTGTGATGGCCGTCAATAAGTTTATTCTCATTGCCATTCTACTTGGATTTGTTGTTAGCTGGGTGCCCCGTATTCTCCCCTTTGTTTTAGTGAAATACAAGGGCTTACCAGATATCGTTGTTCGATTTTTGCACTACTTACCAGTTTCTATCCTCTTTGCTCTGATTCTCTCTAGTCTCACGACTGAGAAGATTGGTCACTTGCCACAGTTTAAGTGGATGGAAATACTGGCTACTGTGCCAACGGTAATTGTAGCATTTAAGAGCAAAAATCTGCTCTATGCAGTAATCGTCGGTATAGTGTCTATGGCCCTGATTCGTTTAGTGTTTTAGTAAATGAAAAGACTTGGAGTTGCTCTTAGTGAGTCGCTTTCCAAGTCTTTTTTAGTTATTGTTAAAAAAAGCAGCGATATCGTCTTCACTGAGACCAATCATTGGATCTATAGTTGACCAATTATCTTCAGTTAAACGATAGTTTTCTTCGGTTTGCACAGGTTTGTTAACAGACTTATCCACAGGTTGTGAATAAGTGTTAATAAGAGCTGGAGATGGATTTAGATTTCCCGAAATGTCTTTGTTTTCAAGGGGTTCTGAGGATTCGTTGTTTTCCTTTTTTGTTTGATTGGATGCGTCTGTTGCCTCGTTTTTAACAATCTTTTCGACAGACTTATCAACAGCTTGTGTATAAGTTTGTTCAAAACGTTGGATGAGATAAGTATTTCGTTTAGCTCCCTCGTTGTGAACAGCATAATCGAAGGCTACGATTTCCCCCAGCATGACTAGTTTACTCTTGGCGCGTGTGATTGCGGTGTAAATGAGGTTACGTTGTAGCATACGCCCACTTTGGCGTGTGATGGGAAGGATAACGACTGGGAACTCACTCCCTTGGGATTTGTGGATTGACATAGCATAGGCCAGAGTAATCTTATTCCATTCGTTACGAGGATAGATAACCTCATTGCCGTCGAAGGACATGTAAATTTCGTCCTGTTTGCTTTCAGTATATTTACCAGGAATGAGATCAGTAATGATTCCGATGTCGCCATTGAAGACATTGAGTTCTGTATCGTTGACCAGATGGAGAATCTTGTCGTTTTTGCGGAAGAAGATATCATTAAAGGCGAACTGATTGGCCTTTTCTTTAGGATTAAGTAGGTCTTGCATAATGGTATTGAGATTGTTAATACCAGCCTGTCCTCGGTACATGGGGGCTAGAATCTGAACATCCTGAGCTGCAATCCCACTCTTTATCGCAGCAGAGACGATTTTAGGAACCATCTGTGGAATATGGTTGGCATTGGCCTCAAAGTAAGAGCGGTCAGCCTTTTTCTCTGTGAAATCAGCGGGTAGTTGGCCTTGGCGCATCTGGCTAGCTAGGGTAACGATAGTGGAATCCTCGGATTGTCTGAAAATTTTGGTTAGGGAAACTTTAGGCAAGTTATCAATCTGCAAAAGGTCAGCCAAGACTTGGCCAGGGCCTACGGAAGGTAGTTGGTCTTGGTCACCCACAATGATAACTTGGGTTGAATCAGAGATACTTTCAAAGAGTTGATTGGCCAACCAAGTATCAACCATAGAGAACTCGTCGATGATAATCAAATCGCAATCGAGATAGTCCTCTAAGGTCTTAAAATCGTCCTCGCTATTGAGGCCTAAATGTCTATGAATAGTGGCGCTAGGGAGTTGGGTGAGTTCGTTCATCCGACGAGCAGCCCGTCCCGTTGGTGCTGCTAAAATAATAGGTAAATCAGACTTTTTGAGATCTAGGCCATGGAGGTCAGCATAGGTTTTAATAATGCCGTTAATAACAGTGGTTTTCCCTGTTCCGGGACCACCTGTCAGGATGAAGACCTTGCTTTGTAGGGCTTTGATAATGGCATCTTTTTGAACCTGATCATAAGTAATACCAAGCTCCTCTTCCACCCCTTCAAGGCTGTCTAAGATTTTGTCTTCAGAGCTGACGTCAGGTTGGTCCTTCATGATACGAGTTAGGTGGGTATAGATGCCCTGTTCCGCAAAATATAGGGTATTATCAAAGATTTTAGTCTCTACATTTTGCACCTTATCCTCTTGGATAAGATTGGTTAATTGGTTAGCGACCAAGGCGGGGTCAAGTTCAATCGGACGAGCACCTTCCAAAAGAATGATGGTACGTTCAAGCAAGGCTTTGGCTTCTATGTAGGTATCGCCTTCTTCCATACTGGCTTCTAGTAGACAATGAATCAAGGCAGCTCGTAAACGCTCAGGAGCATCGCTAGCAATTCCGAGACGTTCGGCTAGTTGGTCAGCCATTTTAAAACCGATTCCTTGAATCTCCTCTACTAATAGATAAGGGTGTTCCTCAATAAGATTTAGTGACTCTTCCTTATATTGATTGAAAATTTGTGAGGCGGCCTTTGGTGTGAGTCCATAGCTAGAAAGTTTGGACAGGATTTGCTCGGCTCCATAATTGATTTTTAACTTCGCAACAAAGGCTTCTCGATTGACCTTGGAGAGGTTGGGAATCTGCTCTAACTCGCTAGAATCCTCGAGAATCTTGTCAATAGGGTCTTCTCCGTAAATTTCGACAATACGCTCGGCCGTTTTCTTACCGATTCCTTTGAAATTGTCGCTGGCAAAATATTTGATAAGACCGCTGGCAGAAGGTTTTGAACGCTCGTAGCGGGTCATTTGTAGCTGTTCCCCATATTTAGGGTGATTGGTTAGTTGGCCCCAGAAGGTATAGTCTTCACCCTCCATGACATCCCCCATAGTTCCTGTGACAATGATTTCGTAGTCTTCAAAATCACTGTCCGTTTCGTCAATCTCTAAGAGTAAGATACGAAAAAAATTACTAGTGTTTTCGAAAATGACGCGTTCGATAGTTCCTGAAAAATAAAATTCTTGCATGTGTTTTTCCTAGATACATAATAAGGCTGGGTTTCCCCAACCTTATCTTATTTAGTGGTTTTAGTTGTCTTCAACGGTACCAATTTTATTAAGTGGCCAGAAGCGGAATTTGACTTCCCCTACAAGAGCACTCTTGTCAAAGTAACCAACTTCGCGGCTATCTTTTGAAACGATACGGTTATCTCCAAGTAGGAAATATTTGCCTTCAGGAACAGTGACAGAGAAAGTAGTGTTTTTGTCCGCGTTGACAGTGAAGGCCTTAGATTCTTTAGCTAGTTGTTGGAAGTAATCGCGGTATGCATACTCTTTTTGTAGCTTATCTTTGGCAAAGGCAGCCTGGAATTCTTTGAGGTATTCTTCCTTGACTTCTTTACCGTTGACAGTAAGTTTATCGTTTTGATAGGTAATGGTATCACCTGGCATCCCAATGACACGTTTTACGATTTGTTTCGTCTTACCATTTTCAACCTCCTTGGCAACGACAATATCAAAGCGTTCAATGGACGTGTGTTTCAAAACAATAACACGCTGGTTATTGGCGAGAGTTGGATCCATTGAGTGGCCGTCAACCTGAACAGGAAGCCAGAGGAAGAGGCGAGTCAAGAGGAAGAATGTGATAAAGAGGATAAAGAGTCCCCATTCACGAAGGAAAATGAGAAAGTATTGGGTCCATTTGTTTTTCATAGTTAAGGCCTTTCAGGGTTATTTTAAGCGTTGGTAGGCTTTTTTAGTATTGGCGAAATGATATTTAGCAGTAGCTTGGAGAGCCTGATCTCCGTAGGCTTGAAGAAGCTTGGCTGCGACCTGGTCGGACTTAGCACCAGCACCTGAAGGAAGAGTATAACCTACTTCTTGGCTGAGTTTATCCAGATTTTCCAGGAAGAGATTGCGGGCGATGATAGAGCTCACCGCGACAGCTAGGTATTTACCTTCGGCTTTTTCTTCTAAAGTAATAGGAAAGTCAAAGCGATTACGTTCGTTCTTGAGATATTTTTGATAATTTTTCTCGCTGGTGAAGGCATCGATGACAATCTTATCTGGTTTAGCACCTGATTGTAACAATAGGAAGATAGCCTGATTATGGAGGGCTACTTTAACGGACACAGCATTATGACTCTTACCGTCTCCAACCACTTCATTGTACTTTCTAGGCGAAAGAAGGAGTGCCTTGTGAGGAATTTTCTCCTCCAAAATAGGTGCAATCTGACGAATCTTGATATCGTTAAGATTTTTAGAATCATCAACTCCTAGAGATTTCAAAAAGGTATGGTCAGCTGGGGTAACTAGACTAGCTACAACAGCTAGACCACCAAAATAGGAGCCATTTCCGACTTCGTCTGATCCAATTAGGGCTATGTTTTGCCCATCAGGTGAATGCTTAGGTTCAGCTTGGTATCCAAAACGGCTAGCTAGGATTTCTGGCTTAGCACCTTGGAAAGTTACCTTTCCTGAAGTATAGGCGATGACACTTATTCCATCGACCTTGGCTGAAAAACTTGCATAAGGATTTTTAGTCGCAGTCGCATAGCTTGCTAGGTCCTTCTGGAGTGTCGAAATCTGCTCTGCTGTCATTTTTAATACGATTGTGCCCATGAAATCTATTTTAGCACAAAAAAGGAGAATTGGTAGATATTTTACAGACTCGGAATCCCTGAAAATTATTTTTCTAGAGAAGTGCAAAGTCTAAAATTTACGAAAGTTAAAATTTAGGATATAATGATTAGAAAGAGAATGCCTAACCCTGCTCTTTTTTCCACAATTAGAAGAAAAAGGTTGGCATTTAAGTGTCGAACACGCCTCAGAGTAAGTGTCTGAATCTTGCTAAAAAAAGGCGATATAAAAGCAATAAAATAAGGAGAAGCTGCGGTGGCGAATCCGTGACCACCATTGATTGGCAGCTAACAAGCAAATGGCAAATAAGAACCGTTACAAATTTCATTTTGGAGAGAAGAACCTCACGCTAACAACTGATAAGGATAACCTATTCATGGAAGAGGTTGAGCGTGTTGCCCACGAGAAATATAAAATTATCAAAGAGCAGATGAAAAACGCTGACAATGAAACGATTGCTATCCTAATGGCTATCAATTCTTTGTCGACTCAGTTGGAACGTGAAATCCAAGTTGAAGATATGGAAAAAGAGTTGGAAACGTTGAGAGCTAAGCAACTTGAACAACTTAAGGTCAAGGCGACAGCTACAAATGACGATGAGGATGACGCATGATTGGACTCCTTGTCTTAGCTATCGTGGCTTGGAATTTCTACATTGGCTACCGTCGAGGCCTCTTTATGCAAGCTTATTACGTGGTTTCAGTCATTATTGCCATGTGTGTAGCGGCCTACTTTTACCGGTCGCTAGGAGAGGCTATCAATCTTTGGGTACCTTATACCAATCCAACCAAAGATGCTAGTATAGCTTTCTTTAAAGATCAGAACATCTTTTCGCTTGACCGTGTCTATTATGCAGGTGTGGCTTATTTTGCCATTTACTGTGTGGCTTATTATGGTTTGCGCTTTCTTGGGATTTTCTTCCATTTTGTGAGAATTGAGCGACTTGATCAGAGACGTTACCAAGTGGTAGGTGGTGTCTTGGCCTCCTTAGTGAGTCTTGTGCCTTTGACTATGTTGGGGAATATTCTTGCGACTGTTCCCATGAATAACATTCAAACGGTCTTGTCATCTAGCTGGGTTTTGCGCCTTTTGATTAATTGGAATTTTCCAGTTAGTCAGATTATCCAGCACTTGTGGACAAGTGTGATATAGAAAATAGAAGTCTTCCTTGATTAAGGGAGGCTTTTTTGTTCTTTGTTTTGGTAACATATGAAAAAAGACTGAACACAAGGTCTCAGTCTTTCTTATCTATTTTTACCCTAAGGTTGCAATGGTACATCCGGAACCACCGGCACTTTGTGGGGCATATTCAAAACTTTTAACATGGCGATGACGGCGGAGATATTTGGTAACAGCATCACGGATGACACCTGTACCAATACCGTGGATGATGTCCACCTGACTCATGTTATTAAGTAGGGCTTGGTCAATAAAGGCATCAAGCTCTTGCATGGCTTCTTCGTAACGTTTCCCACGAAGGTCTAGACGGGCACGAGGACCGCCAGATGTCTTCTTGGCTTTTTTAACCACGTTAATCTGTTTCTTCTTAGGTTGTTGGGCTTCAGCTTGGGCACGAACCAGAGTGAATTCGTCTGCCTTGAGGGTCATCTTGATGAGACCGACCTGAGCTTCCCAGTTACCATTTTTGGTTTGACTGGTAAGGGTACCCCGTTGCCCATAGGCGGTAACGATGATATCATCTCCAACACGAGGGGCACGCGCAGCCTTTTCTTTCTTAGCCTTACGAAGGACCTTATTCTTAGAGAGGTCCACTTGTGGGGCAAGTTTCTTGAGTTTTCCTTTGGCGTCGATAACTTCATGAGGTTTGAGTTGACTCTTATCGTGGAGATTTTTGAGGATACTATCGCTCTCAGCCAAAGCGGTATCAACCATCTCTTGAATTTCTTTTTGAGCCTTTTCGAGTTCCTTGTCGTATTCATGGGAGAATTCGTTATAGAGTTTCTTGACCGCACGGTTGAATTTAAGGTTCTCTTGCTCCACGTCCTTGATGTGTTCCAGACGTTTTTGTGTTTCCACAGTTTGGGCTTCAAGTTGCTCGATGATACGGTTGACATCACTATCAGTATCCGTGAGGTTTTCTGCCTCATTGACAATAATCTCATTCAAACCGAGGCGTCGAGCAATTTCAAAGGCATTAGAACGACCAGGAACCCCTTGCATAAAACGATAGGTAGGGCTTAAAGTCGCTGTGTCAAACTCCATGCTGGCATTTTCCACATGTTGCGTCTCAATCCCATAGGCCTTAAGCTCAGGATAGTGAGTAGTAGCCATGGTCTTAATCTGACTTAAACGGAGGTGCTCTAAGATTGCCATGGCTAAACTAGCTCCTTCCTGAGGGTCGGTACCAGCCCCAAGCTCATCGACCAAGACCAGGCTGTTACTGTCGGCAGCATTCAGAATCTCAACAATGTGGGTCATGTGACTAGAGAAAGTTGACAAACTTTGTTCGATAGACTGTTCGTCTCCGATGTCCGCAAAAATCTCTTGGAAAATGGCGACACGGCTGCCCTTATCAGCCAAAATTGGAAGACCAGATTGAGCCATTAGTTGTGCTAGTCCTAGCGTTTTAAGCATGACCGTTTTACCACCAGTATTGGGACCTGTGATGACAATGGCCGTAAGGTCCTCATCAAAGTGCAAATCGTTGGCTACTGGATTGACCAAAAGAGGGTGACGAACGTTAAGCAGTTGTAGGGTTTGATTGTCACTAATCTTTGGAATAACCGCTTTTTTATCATGGAGATAGAGGTATTTTCCTCGAATGAAGTCCATGTGACCCAAAATCCAAGCGTTGTTAGCGATAGCAGCAGCTTGTGGGCGCAGTTGATCAGACAGTTCATGCAGGATACGAGCCATCTCGTGGCGTTCGTCTGCACGTAATTGTGTAATTTCTTCGTTAAGCTGGATAACGGCACGTGGCTCGATATATACTGTGTTTCCAGAGCTTGAGATGTCATGCACAACTCCAGCAATACGGTTACGGTAGGTGTTTTTGACAGGAAGCACCGAACGACCGTTACGACTAGCAATCAAACTCTCAGCCAACATGTGGCCAGATTTCTTGAGAATGTCTTGTAAGGTCTGGCGAATGGCATCATCACAAGATTTGAGTTGACGACGAATATTTTGCAACTCTGGGCTAGCAAAATGCTCAATAAAACCACCGTCATTGATGCTCTGAAGACTGCCTTGTAGACTTGGGAAGGCTTCAATCTTTTCGAAAAGACGTTTAAGGGCGATAAGTTCTACATTTTCAAGGTCAGCGTAAAAGCGACCGAGGTCAGCTGAAGCTTGTAGCACCTTCTTGATGGCAATGAGCTCCTGAATGTTGAGGTCAGCATCCAGTTCCAAACGACGCAAGGGCTCAGAAATATCTCGCAAGCTACCAATGGCAAAGCCATGGTGCTCTACGAAAATCTCTGCCATTTCTTGAATTTCTGTAAATTGATTTTGAATTCTTTCTGGATTGGTCATAGGCACCAAGTCACGCAACTCCGCCTGAGCCTGTTCAGTCTGCAGGTATTCTGTGAACTGGTCCTTGACCTTGTTAAATTCTAATTGGTCTAAAATCTTTGTGTTCATAGCTCCTATTATAACACATTTGACTATAGGGGGGGTGGAGGTGGGAAATGCTTGAGATAGTTTTATAAGCGGGCTTTTGTCATCAGATGTTGACTGGCTATTTTTACAGTTTATCTCTGAACAATTTTCCTTGAAGTTTTTTATTTTTGAACGACTATTTTACAAAAGAGTCTCCCTAAAATAAGAGATTTTCAATTAAAACCAATGCTCCCATCTATGCTATAATAAACCTATGACTAATCAGAAAAAATTACTCCTAATCGACGGTTCATCCGTTGCCTTTCGTGCCTTTTTCGCACTTTATAATCAAATTGACCGTTTTCGTAACAATAACGGCCTTCATACCAATGCTATCTACGGTTTCCACCTCATGTTGGACAACCTGCTTGAGCGTATCCAACCGACCCATGTTTTGGTAGCCTTTGATGCGGGTAAAACAACTTTCCGTACAGAGATGTTTGCGGACTATAAGGCTGGTCGTGCCAAGACTCCAGAGGAATTCCGTGAGCAGTTCCCTTATATCCGTGAGATGTTGGCTGCACGTGGCATCGCCTATTATGACTTGGCTCAGTATGAAGCAGATGACATTATCGGTACCTTAGCTAAGATGGCTGAAAATACCAGTGAGGACTACCAAATCACAGTTGTTTCTGGGGATAAAGACTTGATTCAGCTGACTGACGAAAATACAGTTGTTGAGATTTCGAAAAAAGGTGTGGCTGAGTTTGAAGCCTTCACACCTGACTACCTCATGGAGAAAATGGGGATTACTCCAGCGCAATTCATCGACCTTAAGGCCCTCATGGGTGATAAGTCCGATAATATTCCAGGAGTGACTAAGATTGGTGAAAAGACTGGTCTCAAGCTCCTCTTGGAACACGGTTCCCTTGAAGGTATCTATGACCATATTGATGAGATGAAGAAGTCCAAAATGAAGGAAAATCTCATCAATGACAAGGAAAAAGCCTTCCTTTCTAAGACCCTGGCGACTATTGATACCCAGTCTCCTATTGAAATTGGTCTCGATGATACGGCCTTTACGGGACCTGACCTTGAAAAATTGGCAGCCTTTTATGACGAGATGGGCTTTGTTCAGTTTAAAAATGCCCTTGGTGGCGAGGCTGTGCCACAAGATTTTGATGTGGCCTATGAAGAGCCTAGCCAAGTAACAGCGGATCACTTCAGCCTTGATGATTTCTTTTATCTTGAAATTCTTGGTGAGAATTATCACACTGAGCCTATCATTGGTTTTGCTTGGGGGAATGACAAGCAGATTTATGCGTCTACAGATACTGACCTCCTCAAATCAGAAGCCTTCCAAGTAGCTCTTTCTAAAGCTGTTAATATCTACGATTTCAAGCGTAGTAAGGTCCTTTTGAGTCATCTAGGTATTGACTTGCCTACAGCTAATTTTGATGCACGTCTGGCCAAGTATCTCCTCTCAACCGTTGAGGACAATGAATTGTCAACCATTGCCCGTCTCTATACAGACTTGCCGCTTGAAACAGATGAAGTGGTCTATGGTAAGGGGGCTAAACGTGCCGTTCCTGAAAAAGAGGTCTTGCTCAGCCACCTAGCTAAAAAAGTCAAGGTCCTTCAGGTAGCTAAACCTGTCATGCTTGAAAAATTGGCTGAACACGGCCAATCAGAGCTCCTCTTTGATATGGAGTTACCACTGGCAAATGTGCTAGCTAAGATGGAAATCGCTGGTATTAAGGTTAAGGGACAAACCCTTAACGAGATGGCAGTGGAAAACCAAGTAGTCATCGATAAATTGACCCAAGAAATCTATGAAATGGCGGGCGAAGAGTTTAATATCAACTCGCCAAAACAGTTGGGTGTTATCCTCTTCGAAAAGATGGGACTACCTTTGGAATACACTAAGAAAACCAAGACAGGTTACTCAACGGCTGTGGATGTCCTTGAACGTTTGGCACCAATTGCTCCAATCGTAGCTAAGATTTTGGAGTACCGCCAAATCACCAAGCTTCAGTCTACCTATGTCTTGGGGCTTCAGGATTATATCCTTAAGGATGGCAAAATCCATACCCGTTATGTGCAAGATTTAACACAGACAGGTCGCCTCTCATCAGTGGATCCAAACTTGCAAAATATCCCTGTTCGCTTGGAGCAAGGTCGTCTCATCCGTAAGGCTTTTGTCCCATCGACTGAGGACGCAGTGCTTTTAAGCTCGGATTACTCACAGATTGAGTTGCGCGTGCTCGCCCACATTTCGGGAGATGAGCATTTGATTGCAGCCTTTAAAGAGGGGGCAGATATCCATACCTCTACAGCCATGCGTGTCTTTGGTATCGAAAAGCCAGAGGATGTGACACCTAACGACCGTCGTAACGCCAAGGCTGTTAACTTCGGTATCGTTTATGGCATTTCTGACTTCGGTCTCTCCAACAACCTTGGTATTAGCCGTAAGAAGGCCAAGGAGTATATCGACACCTACTTTGAGCGTTATCCTGGCATCAAGGCCTATATGGATAATGTGGTTCGTGAGGCCAAGGATAAAGGATATGTAGAAACCCTCTTCCATCGCCGTCGTGAGTTGCCAGATATCAATTCTCGTAACTTTAATGTTCGCAACTTCGCAGAGCGTACAGCCATCAACTCGCCTATTCAGGGAAGTGCTGCTGATATCCTCAAGATTGCTATGATTAACTTAGACAAGGCTTTGGTAGAAGGTGGCTATAAAACTAAGATGCTCCTCCAAGTGCACGATGAAATCGTCCTTGAGGTGCCAAACGATGAACTTGTAGCGATGAAAGCCTTGGTTAAAGAAACCATGGAAGCTGCAGTCGAACTCGCTGTCCCACTCATTGCAGATGAGAATGACGGCCGCACATGGTATGAGGCAAAGTAAAACATGAAAGAAAATTTTCCATTTACCTACTTTCTCTTGCGTTACATGCTAGGATTCCTGGCCGTTGTCCTAGGTATCGTAGCAGTATTGGTGATTATCACCTACTTTATGAACAAGTAGAAATAGACAGATGAAAGCTGGACTGAGGTTCGGCTTTTTTTGATGCAGATATTTGTAAATGAAAAAAGAATCACTAATTAATATCTAGACATTTTAATCAAAACTCTAATTTAATTGGGGATGGAATTGTTGGGTTATAGTGAAAGCTATGATTATATAAGTGTTCTTGATAAATAAATATAAATTAATTTTTCAAAAAATACTTGACTTATCAACCATACAATTGTTAACATAATGTCAGAGAGATTTAAATGATTTAATATTTATATTAGGTCGTTTCTTATGAAAGGATTGTTATGAAAAAGAAATTAACAGGATTTGCGCTCTTATCAAGTTTGTTCTTGCTGACAGCTTGTAACGCAACAAATACGGGTGGTTCAGGCTCAGGCGACAGTGCTTCTAAGTCTGAGCAAGTGAGTGGCGATTCGTCCGAAACCGAGGAAGTGAGCTACGATGAGCTCTATGCTTCAGTCTTGGATCTCTATCGCCCTATTGCTTTGAACGGCGATACATCAGCTGTTCCAGGTGATCTTTCGTCTGACGAAGCTTATGCGACTAGCACTATTTTTGATGCTAAAAGAGCAGGAGAAAACGTGCAATATAGTTATGTAGACATCAACGATGATGGCTCAGCTGAGCTTTTGATTGGTACTCCTGACAGTGTTCATGCTCTTTATTATCTTGATAATGATGATAAGCCTGTATTTGCCAAAAGTGCTGGAACCTTTGCCAAGGGTGGTTACTTGAGTACCATGAAATTTTATAAAGATGGTACGATTTACTGCCAACAATTCCAGCGTATGAGACCTGAGGCCAAGGCTGAGACCTATGAAATCAAGGATGGCGCCTTTAACCAACTTCAATCAGTTGATTTCAGTATGTCTGAGACAACTGATGGTGCAAGTAAGGTTGGCTTAGGTGACGCCCAGACTCTGGATTTGTCTTCCGAAGATTGGTATGACTTTGACGACTCAGGTAGCGACGAGACAGAAGCAAGCAGTAGCGACAGCAAATCAAATAAAGAGACTGGTATGGACATCAATGCTATTCAGAATGGTGATTTCTCAAGCATCGCTGGAACTTGGAAGAATGGCAAGGGCTATACGATGACCTTTGATAAAAATGGGTTAGTAAGTGATACTGAGAAGGTAGGAATTAAATATGGTAAAATCACTGATGGCTTTTTTAAAGCAGGACTTGTACCAAAAGAAGTTGGTCCTGGAGGTGGAATGATTGCATTCTTACCCAAAGGAGTAGCCTTGACCGGTTCTGTAACATCATCACCAAATGAGAAAGCTGATGATCAGTCAGATAAAAGTAAGGACCGCATCTGGAGTGGTCAGTCAATTTATGGCACCACTGACGACAGTTACTTCTTCTATAAAGTCGATTAATAATTTTCAAGCCGAAACTTAAACGTTTCGGCTTTTTTGTCCTCCATAGTGACATTTATGTCACTATTTTTTATTGGCCATCTTACCTATAATAAAAGCATAACTTAAGGATATAACTGAGAGCTAGCGACAGTTGTCTTTAAAATGAAAGGAGATAGAATAGACAGTTAATTTTAGGATATCTCTTAGTGATTAGTGAGGACACTAAGAGATTTGCAACTCACAATTACCATAAATAGAAAAATTAGTATTAATAAGGAGAAAATATATTGAAAACATCAGAAATGACACAACAAGTATTGACACATCAGGAATTATCAGTGGTTGTAGGTGGTGGATGTAGTTGGAACAATGCAGCTAAGGCAGCCCTCGGAACAAGTATCACGGGTCTTATCACTAGTGGCCCAGGAGGAGCTTTATTGGGATTAGCTGGAGGAGCAGTAAGTTACGGAGCGTTGTGTTGGGTATGATTGAATTTTTGATGTCAAAAAATGTGACTTATTTGGAATTGTTTTATATCTTTTTGGGAGTAGTTCTTTCAAAAGTATACCTTGCTTTGCGAGGCCGTAAGCACGATAAACTTGATGTATAAGAAAAAGGGTAGCACCCAATGCTATCCTTTTTTACTGTCTTCATAAGTTTTAATCATCTTCTTCTGTGGTGTGGCCATTGGGAACTGGTCAAAGTCTTGACTAGCCACCCAGCGTAGCTCCTTATCGGAAGTAGGTTTATCGTTCTTAACGTTGCCTTCCACCATTTCGATGGTCCATTTTTGGTGGCTGAAGGTATGCTTTACGGGTGTAAAGCTATTGTTTGTCCACTCTGGTTTGAGGGCATAATTTTTCTCAAAAATAGCCTTTTGAGAGACTGTCTCGAGAATACTATCATCCTTTTCAAAAAGGCTGAGCTGTTGGCCAATAAAGTCTGTTTCCACGATAGGGAAGGACCAGAAACCACCTAGCAGACGCCCTTCGATATTTTTTTCGATCAGAAATTCACCCTTTGCATTTCTGATAATAAAAGCCTGAATTTGCATAGGTTTAGGCTTTTTCTTTGGCAATTTGATGGGGTATTTGTCATAGGTTCCATTGAGATAGGCTGCACAGAAAAAGCGAATAGGGCTTTCGTCGGGTCTTGGATTTTTAGCTGATTCGATGTCAGTCCCAAGGTCCATAAGCGCCTGGTTAAAGTCACCTGGACGATTAGGGTCAATCAAAATGTCCATAATCGCTTGGAAAATCTTACGATTTTTGGCGTCTCCGATATCGTAGTTAACTTCAAAGAGACGAGCCATAACTCGCATAACATTACCATCAACAGCAGGTTCTGGGAGCCCAAAAGCGATGCTAGAAATAGCACCAGCAGTATAGGGTCCGATGCCCTTGAGTTTGGCAATGTTTTCATATGTATCTGGAAACTGACCATCAAAGTCATCCATGATTTGTTGCGCAGCCTTTTGCATGTTTCGGACACGTGAATAGTAACCTAGTCCCTCCCAAGCTTTGAGAAGCTTCTCTTCTGGAGCTTCGGCCAAATCTTTAACTGTTGGGAACCAGTCTAAAAAGCGCTCGTAATAGGGAATAACAGTCTGAACCTGGGTTTGTTGTAGCATGATTTCACTGACCCAGATATAGTATGGGTTTCTAGTCCTACGCCAGGGGAGGTCTCGTTTCTCTCGATCGTACCAGTCCAGGAGGGTGCGACGAAAAGATGCGATTTTCTCAGCATCCCACATGACAATGCCGTATTCTTTTAAATCTAACATGTCTCTATTGTAGCAAAGAAATCTTTTTTCAAAAAATTATGCGTTTTCCCGACAAAAGGATTGACAAAAGTAAGCGTTTACATTATACTAAAAGTGTAAAGAAGATAAGAATTCATCAAGGAGGAAAAAGCCATGGTGAGAGTAAATATTTCAAGGTACAAAAACGGAGACTAAGATCTCTAAACAAAACAGTAGGCAAAACAAATAACTTTACCAATCATCTCTGAGGAGCGTGACCGCATGACAGTAGGGCGTTACAAGAACGGAGATTAATTCAGTCGCATAAAATAGCTACAAGGGAGTGATACCACCAGAAGTCGAAAGCCAAACTCAAATCTGTTAACTTAAGAAAAGTGAGGTAAAGCTCATGAGAAATGTTAGTAGGTATAAAAATGGAGACACATAGGTTGTTGCGTAAAATAGCCTAAGGAGTGATACCCATGCCATACGAGACGTAAATCCTATATTCTTAAGATGAACGAGGTGAGTTCATGAAAAATATGAGTAGGTATAAAAACGGCGATTAATAATGTTGCATAAAATAGCTACAAGGGAGTGATACCACCAGAAATCGAAAGCTAAACTCAAGATTAACGTCAAAAAGTGAGGTAAAGCTCATGAGAAATGTTAGTAGGTATAAAAATGGAGACACTTAAGTTGTTGCGTAAAATAGCTTAAGGAGTGATACCAATGCCAAATGAGTAATCTATCGACAAAAGTTAAATGCTTAAATCTTGTAACAAAGTACCGAGGTGACGCTTATGTTGATGTTTGATGTAAGTCGTTATAAGAACGGCGACAAGTAAACCTCATTGAGTGGTCAATGGGGAGATAGGTCTCAAATCATAAGAATCGGAGGCGATTACTATGATGATGAATTTAGGACGTTATAAAAATGGAGACACTTCAAGTTATTGCATAAAATAGCTTAGGGAGTGATACCGATGTAATAGAAAATTTACAATGCTTGAAAGTTGTTTGTAAGTTGATGGAGGTAATCTATGATTGCTAGGTATAAAAATGGTGATACACAATGACTCCTCCTTATGAAAATATTTTTTACGAAATTCCAAAAGGATGTTCTAATGACAATTGAAGAATCTTAAAAGCTCATTCTAGCGTGTAAGAATGAGCTTTTTGATATGTTGAATATTAGTGGATTTTAGTGAGAGACTCTTAGTCCTTTTTGTTTAACCGAACCTTCCGTAGGAGAGCAAGCCTTTTTTGTTCTTTTACTAGAGTAGTAAAGATTTGGTATTGATTTTTAAGATGTGGTAGGAAACTCTTAGGAATTTTACTATCGAAGTTTAGGTTGTTCAGAAATATGGGGGCACTACTGTCTCTATAGATTTGTCCTTGGAAGAAGTAGTTGTCGGTCACGATATCAACTGAGATACGTGATGAGCGCCATCGACGTTTGCGCATGTATTTGGGTTTCCAACGAATCTTAAGTTGCTGGTCCTTGATATACCACCCCATGATGTCTATTTTGGCGGTCTGTTTCGTTTTGTCATCAAAGTAGGTTACTGGTACGCTTAAAACCTGCTGGCTTCTTGGTGAGGTTAAGAAGGGGTGGAAATCAGGAATGAAGTCGTAGTCCTTGCTAGACACTTCCGATAGACCGTCTTCTTCTCGTATTTTGCCACGGCTGACGTACTTGAAGAAGTCAAAACTCTTACCTTGTCTTTCTAGTCGTTCAGCCTCTAATTGATATCTTGTCACCTGATCACCGGTATTTTTAGTCGTCTTGAGGTAACGCATGATTTCTGCATCCTTGTAGTAAAGAGCAACGAGATTTTTTAGACGTTGACTAGGGTTCAAAGAGTGTAACTTGTCTGGAAAGGACAAGATTTGTATGCTTTGGACAGCGGCTAAAGGAACAGCAGCGATACCAGATAAGAGCTTGTCTAGTTCAAAGAGGGAGACGGTATCAAAATGACTGGTATGACCAAGCTGATGTGTTATGTCAACAACAAAGAGGTTATTGTCCTGTTTGAAAGTGATAATGTAGACGTCACTCGGACCTAAGTTTTTTAAATCATATTCTAGGGAAGTAATAGGAATATTATAGTAGTGGTTAAAGGTTGGAAGCCCTAGTTTTTCTCCTAATTTCTTTTTATGATAAAGCATTCTCTTATTTTAGCATGAAGTTTGGCCGGAGAAAAGACGACTCATAAGGCTTAATTTTTTTCTTAGCGATTCAAATTTCTATCTATTCACATATGTGTCCCGATTTGGGAGATTAGAAAAATTACAAAGAGAGCGTTAAGAGCGTTCTCTTTTATTTGTTTAAAAAAATCTAATTTGGAGGTTAGGAATGACACCTAGCGAGCAAAATTCACGAGAAACTATTATTTCTTTTTTGATGGAACAAACAGGGTTATCACGTCAGGAAACTGTCACCAGTATTGAAGAACTTGAAGCCTTTGGCTTAGTCGGTTTTGCTTCCAACGGTGATTTCAGACTGAAAGAGGTATAAGTAATGACAAAAATTCAGATGAATACAACAGACGAATTTCAAACGTCAGAACGTTTCTATGCATTACCCAAAATTCTTTTTGAAAGTGACCGCTATAAACAAATGCGGGTTGACACTAAAGTTGCTTACGCAATTCTAAAACTGAAAGAGGTATAAGTAATGACAAAAATTCAGATGATTACAGCAGACGAATTTCAAACGTCAGAACGCTTCTATGCATTACCCAAAATTCTTTTTGAAAGTGACCGCTATAAACAAATGCGGATTGACACTAAAGTTGCTTACGCAATTCTAAAAGATCGCTTGAGTCTTTCCCTGAAAAATAACTGGATTGACGAAGCAGGATATATTTACCTAGTTTATTCAAATGCTAATTTGATGGAAATTTTGAATTGTTCAAAATCAACACTTCTAAGAATAAAAAAGCAATTGACTGAGTACGGCTTGATTTATGAAGTTAAGCAGTCAAATAGTCAAAAAGGTACCCTCGCAAATAGAATATATCTAGGTCAATTAATTGACGACAAATCTACTAGAACCCTTGTAAACACTGATTTTTCTAAACCAGATACCCCCCAGGTGTCAGATTTAGACCAGGGGGGTACCAGATTCAACCTAGGGGGGTACCAGATTCAACCTAGGGGGGTGTCAGATTCAGCCACTAATGATACTGATAACAGTGATACTAATATTAGCGACACTGATATTCCTTCTGACGATGACGAGGAGATGGCTCACTCTAGTCAAGATGATAAATATCAAAATACGCTAAACCGAAAAGTTGATGAAGCGACACAGTACGATAGAGATTATATCTGGGGACTTGTATATGATCGTCTAAGACAAGAGGGGTTCTCAAAAGCTTCAGCAGACTTTGTAATGCGTCATTTTGATGAACGTTATCAATATGCTCTTGATAATATGCGTTATGCAGCCTCGACAGAGAAAGTCGCAGAGTTCGTTTTTAATGGCATTCTAGCTGTTTTTAATCAAGAAAAAAGAAAGCAGGATAATACGTGAGTTTATCATGCGCTTCAAATGCAAATAACTCTTGAGAATGTGACCTGGGCACGTCGTTAAACTGTTACATAAATACATTTTCAGGAGGTAGCAAAATGAAATTTGCTAACAAACTTGCAACCAAAGCTATGCTTGCAGCCGCTCTTCTCGGAGTGAGTGGTGCAACGATCAGTGCTATTCAGCACAAGACAGGTGATAATGTCGCACACGCAGACACTCCAGTTAGACGTTACTATGAATACCGCCGAATTGGTGGCCGACTCTATTACCGTAGTGTCCTAAAAGGCTACGCCAACAACGTTGGCTGGGTCTACGATAGCGTAGGCCCTTGGATTTCAACTGGTATGTAACGGGTTGCTTTAGTTTTGACCCAAGCAAGTCTTAAAACTGCTTGATGTTCCTTGAAAACTGAATAATAATCTTTCGTCCTGATTAGTGATACTAAAGGCATAAAAAAAAGAAATGGGGGGCGAAAGCGTAGCTAGTAGAAGTATATCTAGCGCCTGGTATCAAGTATAACAAAGGCACACTTACAGGAAGTAAGTGCTAACGAGGTAGGACCCACAGTTAAAATTGTGCGGTTGGTCAAGCGGGCCGTGGCTACCAGCCTTAATGAGTTCGAGGTGAACAAAGCTATAAACCTTACGTCAAAATGCAGATTTAACTATTTTTAGTTAAACAAAAGCAAAAAAAGGAGTTCGAAATGAATGATACTCTTTTGAGATTATCTGATCTCAGGCAACTCGGTCTTGAAGGTGGTGTAATGCTATATCTTCAAGACGGCACCGTTGCCAAATGTCGGCCAAAGTTCGCAGCAATTCAAAAAAAAGAGCGAAAGAATGGACGACTTGTAAACGTGGAAGAGATTGTACCTTTTGCAACGATATTTCAAGCAATATCAGTCGTTAAACGGAATAATTTAGTTATTGCAAGAAAATTTGTGCAAAATAACCAATCCTTCCTTCGCTTAAGCGGTGTCGGTTATCACCGCAAGGAAAAGAAAAGAGAGGTATGAGACTTTGAATAAAGCAAAATTTATTTCACTTATCTCAACAGCAGTGCTTGCAACTGCATCATCAGGGGTTTTCGCTGATGAAACAACTCCTGTTAGTGACGGGTCAACTAGCCCAACGGTTAGCGTGACTGCTCCTGTTCCAACAGATAAGTCAACAGACAAGGCTCCTGATACGAGTTCTAGTCATGTATCAGACGGGACCTCTGGTGTTACAGCACCTACAACACCTGTAACACCAACTCCTCCGACAACACCAAAGTCTGAGGAAAAGCCATCCACTTCTGAGACGGTGACTCCAACAGACAAGGCTCCTGATACGAGCGCTAGTCATGTATCAGACGGGACTTCTGGTGTTACAGCACCTACAACACCTGTGACACCAGCTCCTCCGACAACACCAAAGTCTGAGGAAAAGCCATCCACTTCTGAGACGGTGAAGTCAAAAACAACCGCTTCTAACAGTCAAATTCCTGATCCAAATAAGGTAACGGATAAAGCTCCTGAAGCTAAACCGTCAACTGAGAAACAAGCAGTAGCCACTGAAACAGAGGCATTACCACACACTGGTGATGATACTGCCCTTACAGTAAGCCTTACAAGCCTAGGCGCATTTCTTATTGCAGCAGGACTTGGTTTCTTGCCAAAACGTAAGAAGGACTAGATGGATTACCTAAAACCAATTCTAGGAATTCTTTTATCATTTGTAATTTTAATTGGTCTTAATATGCTATACATTTTAATTGGCCGTTATATTACAAATTTGAAAAAATTACCAGGACGGTTTGAATGGCTTGATAAACCCGTCTTTAAAAAGAGGTCCACTACAACCTCAACACAAAAAAACCCCGACGGCCATCGGGGTTAGTTAAAAATTTAAAAAAATTTAAAACCTACGGAGATATTATAACATAATGATGTCAGAAAATAAATCTTACACAGTTCGTAAATCTAAAAAATATCGCAATTTGTGTGGTGCTATTTTAGCAGCTGCCTTACTCTTGGCATTAGGTGCAGCAAATGCTTCAGCAGATGAAGTAACACCTTCAACTACCACAACAAATACTACGCAAGTAGCACCAGTAAACACAACTGAAAAAGTTGAGGTTTCTAAAGACGCTACGTTTAATACGGAAGTTCCTACGACTACAAAACTTAATGAAGCTGTTTCTAACGCTAAAAATGCAGGTGTGACAGTCAATGAAACATCAGCGACAACCGTTGATAGTGACAAAACAGCTCACAACGATTACGACAAACAAGCGGTAGCGATTGATAAAGCTACACAAGATTATCAAAAATCAACAGAGGCTTATAACAAGGAAGTTGAAGCCTACAACAAAGCTACAGATGTAGCGACTGAGGGCAAAGGGGAGTCTCAAACTACCCAAGACCAAGGGCAATACAAGACGTGGCAAAAAGTTACCGTCAATAATGACGGTACTTTCACAAGCACACACGATCTAAACGACGGTGCTTCATCATTTGCACAAGGAACACTCTCAGGAAAAATCAACTACACAGTGTCTAATAATGGTGATGGTAGCGAAAAAATCACAGTATCAACTGTAGATTTGAACAGCTACAATCTCAACGTTACAGGGCCAAACACAGCAGTTAATAAGGATATTCGCTATGTAGCGAAATCTCCAGACGGAACAGAATGGTTTGCATGGAGCCACAATGGTCTTGAGTCAAAAGATAACCCAATCAATAAGTCATTTGAACTCAACCAAACATTCAATGTCAAAGCAGGTGAATACACTCCTTGGGTCAACTTCTTGAAGATTGATGACACATGGATTGAAGACACATTTGGTCAGCTTTACTTCCGTATTCAAAACAAAAACTCAGCACCTACAGCGCCAGCAGTTGCTTCTGTGTCATGGCACAAAGACAATGTTAAGAAACCAATTTCAGTTTCTAAACAAGTAGTGGACGCTAGTGGTAAAGACATCAACAATGGTACTGTTCAAGTAGGACAAGAAATTGCCTATGTTCTTAATGGCGCACGTATTGAAAACCAATCAGCAGAAGCTATTAAAAAATGGAAATTGATTGACTATCTTGATGGTGAACATGACGAGTATCTAGGTTGGGAACCAATCGCAGACTCAATCAAAGGCGTTAAATACGCTGACGGTTCGGCAGTAACCGTGGACGACATTGTAAAAAATGCTAACGTTACTTACAATGCAGAAAACCACAAGTGGGAGCTTGATTTGCCACAAACATTCTTTGCTAAACTTGACCGTAAAAGTGCCTTTGATCTTGATGTTAAATTGAAAGCAAAACGCATTGCATCAGGTGATGCTTATAATGACGTGGTGCAAGTTGTCAATGATAAGACTGTTATTTCTAAAACAGTCGTAACACATACACCTAAGGAAGAAAAACCAGTGGCACCAAGTGAAACGAAGACACCTGTTGTCCATACTCCTGAAACACCACAAGCCCCACAAGAGCCTGCGGTTACTAATCATCTTCCACAGACAGGTGATCAGAATTCTTCAGGAATTTTACCATTAGGGGTAACATTGTCTCTGTTTGGTCTGGTTGGAGCCTTTGTACTTAGGTTGAAAAGTAAAAAAGACTAAATACTAAAACATAGTCCAGTTAGATTTCATTTAACTTAACCAAAAATTACGATAAGACATTGGTTAGTGACGAGTGCTTTTAGGAGTGTAACGGGGTTCGAGTCCCTGACTCGTTGTTGGTTTAGACATTGACCTAGATAAGTCAATAAACTGTCTATGAAATCTAACTGACTGTTGTATAGATGGGGGTTTATAATGGTTGAATACAAGCAAGAAGACCCACAAGTTATCTTACTAGAAGATGAACCTTGTGTGATTATTGAAGAAAACTAACTAGAGGCTGATGCCTCTTTTTTGCAAAACAAAGGAGAAATAAAAAATGGAAGTTGTTACTAAAATTATTACTATTATGGGTGGTCTAGTTGCTATTGGCGGACTAGGATGGTGTTTTGTTGGCTCAATTGACTTTTTCCAAGGAAAGAAAAATCAAAATGCACAACAAACTGATAACGGAATGTCAAGTATGATCTATGGCGGAGGTATAGCTGCTGTAGCATCAGGTATTGCAGCTGCAATTGTTGCTGCGATCAACGCAATTCAATTTTAAAAGTTATTAATAAAAACGTAAAATCGTTAGTAATTATGATACAATAAGAAAAAGATTAGGGAAAAGGAGAAAAATTATGAATAGAGAAGAATGGATTGACTATTACGAAAGTATCAATGGTCATAAACCATCTATTTCAGAGGTTTATGAAGCCGAAAAAAATGGTGATATTTTTGTAATTTCTGAGTCATCTACTCCTTTAACTGTCGAAAGTCATGATTATATTTCAAATCATAGTCATAAGTATCGCAAAAAATCAATCTGGAGAACCCTTTGGAATGTCTTGACTTCTATCTTTAGTATTTTATGGTGGACAGCGAGACTAGCCTTCTCAATTGCTTTATTTGTAGTTAATATTATTTTGACCATTTTCTTCTTTTTTGTACGTATCATAGGTTTGATTTTCTTTTTATCACGTTAATATTTATTATGAAGTGTTTTGGACACTTCTTTTTTTATCCTTAAAGTATGAAGGGAGGACTATGGACGAACTTATAAAAAACATGACAAAGAGCTTAAGACAATATAATAGTGCTGCAAACCATGCTGTTATTGGTATCAATAAAAGTTTTGTAGTAGTAGGCTCTATTATTGTTAGTTTCTTTTTGTTGGTAGAAATGATGTCCTGGTACAAGTATCTTAAGCAACAAGGCGGAGAAATGACTTATCGCCTCATGTTAGAAGTTGCTTTAAAGTACCTAATCGCGTACTTTCTAGTAGCCATGTCAAGTCAAATTGTTGTTGCTATTATGCAAGTTACCAGTCTATTGATACGTATGGTTGGTGCGAATGTAGCCAATGATCTTTTTGAATTTACAGCTCTTAAAAAAGGAAATTGGGTCATTAGGGCAGTTGTAAATGCACTAGCGTATCTTTGTGGTGCTGCAGCCCTGATGCTGACAAATATTCTAGTATTTATGAGGTTTATTGAACTCTACCTCTACAGAGCTGTATCACCTTTAATTGTTGCTTTTTGGATGTCTGATGATACAAGAAGCATTGCGACTAATTTATTGAGAAAGACTACTGCAGCTGCCTTCCAAGGGCTTTTGATTGTCATTTTATTGGTTATTTGGCAGGCATTTGGAGTCCAAAACAATATTGACCTAGCCAATGCAGATTGGATAAAAACATTTGCAAAAGGTTTTTCTTACATTGGAAAGTGCATTTTATTTGTTTGGTTGCTCTTAGGATCACAAAGAATGGCAAAATCACTTCTCCAAGCCAATTAAATGGAGGTACATAGTTGAATAAAAGTAAATTAGGGTCGATTTTTCTAAAAGAAATTGACCAGTATGAAAGGTCGGTAGTAGGTGGTATGACGGCCCGTATTTTTATAATGGTCTTAGGTGTAGGGGCTGTCGTTATGATTGGTGTTTTACCAACAGTTTTTTGGTCTATTCCTGACTTATACATGTATATGGTGGTTGTTCTGGGAACACCGCCTTTTATTGTCTATGGGCTTAAGTTAGACGGGATTGTTAAAGAACGGTTGCTATTTATCTTAACAATTCAAGAACGAAGCTATCAAACTGATGATGATTTCACAGCATTTGGAAATAATAAGGAGGTAACTTATGACAATTCTGCCTTTTCGCAAGCAAAAGATGTCCACGAATGGAATTAAGCCACCTCTTACACAAGAGGAGCTAGCGGAACTTTTTGAAGAAGCCGAAGTTTGGAAGCTTGGACTTGATCGTCAAAGTGATTTGAATACACCTTCAGGTGTTGTTCTTGGGAGCTCAGGAAGTGGTAAAAAGGTAATAGTTCAATCAATGGAAATAATTCCAACTTTATCGAAAAACATATATGATAGATGATGATTTCACAGCATTTGGAAATAATAAGGAGGTAACTTATGGCAATTCTGCCTTTTCGTAAGCAAAAGATGTCCACGAATGGAATAAATCCACCTCTTACACAAGAGGAGCTGGAACGTGGGAAACAGTTACAAAGAGCGTTAAAAAAATCAACTCAAAATACAATTAAGTATACAAGTCTTTTTGAAGATGGACTCATGCACATTACAGGTCGTGAGTTTTCACGGACTTATGCTTTAGGGGATGCTAACTACATTACTGCAAGTGATGATGAAAAATCAGATATTATAGATTATTATGCTGATGCTTTAAATGTCTTAGACAGTGATAACACCTACCAACTCACGGTCATTAACCGTCCTTTACCTGATAACGCAGTAGAGCAAATTTCTTATGATAGAGTAGATGATGGTTTCAATGATTACCGTGATGAATACAATAAAATAATTAAAGATCGTTTTGATAAGGAACAAAATAACTTTGAGGTCAAAAAATTTGTTACAGTCTCTACAATAGCTGAAGACAGGAAAATGGCTTATCGTAGGCTTAATGACGTTGAAAACAACTTTACAGCTCAATTCCAGGCGGTAGACGTTGATTTCAAGGTATTAAATGGCTCAGAGCGATTAAATATCTTCTCTGATATTCTTAGAGGTAATCCATACTTGAACCTTGATTACCGTGACCTTATCCGAAGTGGTCTTGGTACCAAGTCATTTATTGCACCTGGTTCAATTTGGTTCCAACCTAAAATGATGAAGATTGATAATCAATTTGGACGTGTAATGTTTGTCAGAAATTATCCGAATTTCCTTAATGATCGTTTGATTAAGTCGCTCGTAGATGTTGGTATTGAATTAGTTATCAATGTTTTAGCACGTCCTTATGATGTAGGTGAGTCTTTGAAGAAAATCAATAACGCAGAGGCAGCTATCAAAATGGATATGGTCAAAAGTCAAAAAGCAGGAGCTCGTGATGGTATTTCACAGGAACTTGCTACTGGTGGGGTTGCTGCGGAACTTGCTGAAGAAGCCGAAGTTTGGAAGTCTGAGATCCAGGATAATGACCAAAAAATTTATTCAGGTATCTTTACAGTCTTCTTTAAAGCGGATAGCGAAGAAGAGCTAGAAGATTTCACAGGGCGAGTTAAGGCTGCTGGACGTAAGCATGGAGCAGAGTTTGATGTAGCCTCTTACCAACAAGAAAATGGCCTGAATTCAACTTTACCGATTGGTATTCCGTTTCTCGAAGTGAAACAAAATTATATGCGTGACATGACAACCTCTAATATTGTGACACAGGTCCCTTTCACGAACGTTGACCTTCAAAGTAAGAGCCCCTGGGCAGTCTATTATGGCCAAAACCAATTAAGCCATAATTCGATTACCCTTGATCGTCAACGTGACTTGAATACACCTTCAGGTGTTATTCTTGGGAGCTCAGGAAGTGGTAAGTCGGTAACAGTTAAATCAATGGAAGTAATTCCAACTTTATTGAAAAACATATATGATAGAGTCATCATAGTAGACCCTGAAGACGAGTATAGTGATATCGGACGAGAATTTGGAGCGCAGATGATAGATATTTACCCAGGTTCTCAGACTCACCTTAACCTACTAGATTTGCCTGATATGGATAAACTGGATGCTGAAGATGGAGATCCAATTGCTCAAAAATCTTCATTGTTGATTGGTTTCTTTGAAAACGTACTTACAGAAGTTACAGATGCCCAGGTGTCTATTATTGACCGAGTAACTCATTTAACTTACGAACGTTTCCAGGATAAAGGACGTATGCCAACCCTTAAAGATTGGCATGATATTATGTTAGATCAACCAGAACAAGAAGCTAGAGATATGGCAATTGCTTCTGAAACCTATGCTAAAGGTTCTCAGGATATTTTCTCTTATGAAACTAATGTAGATATCAATGACCGCTTTGTTATCTTCAATTTGAAAAAACTTGATGGGAAATTGAAGCCTTTCGCACTGATGGTTATTCAAGACTATATTTGGAATATGGTTGTTAATAATCAAGGAAAATTCACTACACGTATTTACTTTGATGAAATGCAAAACCAATTTCAAACTGACAATCAGGCACTATTTTTCACTAACTTGTACGCCCGTGTCCGTAAATATGGGGCAATCCCTACGGGAATTACTCAGAACGTGGAAACGTTGCTTGATCGTACTGAAGGACGTAAGTTATTAAACAACTCGGAATTTGTTGTACTTTTGAAACAAAAAGGGTCTGATGCTCGTGAATTGGCAGCTATGTATGAATTGACAGAAAGTCAATTAAGATACGTAACGAAACCTAAAGCAAAGGGAACAGGTCTTATTATTGCAGGCGGAACAGTGGTTCCTTTTGAAAACCCAATACCAAGCACTACGAAATTATTTAAACTAATTGCAACAGATGCTTATTCTGAAGCAGGTGCATAGAGGTGATAGATAATCACCTCTTTTTTCATATCTAAATAGAAAGGGGTGATTATTTCTTGAGTAATAATCAATCGTCAAAAAGTAGATACTCTCAAAGAAAACAAGAAATCAGTCAGGCTGTTCAAAGGCATAATAACAATAGAGGGCGAATTGCACAGCGAGGTGCTAATAAAGAGTATAAAGAAGCTAAGGCCGCTTATCGGGAAGCTGCTAAGAACTATCGTGAAGGAGGGGGAGATAAAGCTCTCAAACTCAAGAAGAAGAGTAAAGAAAACTTAAGAATTGCTCGTAAGACAAAGAAGATAGTTAAAAAGACAAACCCGACAAAGACCCAGAAGATTACAAGAACTGTTGCCCATACTGGTACAAGTGCTGCTACTTCTTATATTGCATCAGCTCTAAGTCAAGACGAAGATCTAGCAGAAATTGTAAATCATACGAGAACGTCAAAAAATGCTATTCACGGTGCTAAAAAAGGTGCCAGAGGTATCGGAAAAGTAGCTAAAGCAACAGGTAGAGGTGTTGTTAAAGGCTCTCGTTTTGCTAAGCGCTCAACAAAATCAGCGGGAAGAGTCGCAAAGAGGACAGCTAAGAATGCCAAGCGTGCTGCTCAAGCAAGCGTCAAAGGTGCCAGAAGGGCATGGCAAGCAGCTCAGCAAGCTATTAATGCTGCCGTTGCTGCTGTCAACGGAGCGATTGCATTCTTTTCAACACCAGTCGGATGGGTGGTTGCTGTAATTCTAGCTTTATTGTTGCTTGTGGTCATGGTAACTGGTGTATTTTCGTCAAATATTGTCCAACAAACAGATTTCAGTCTAAATGACTCCTGGGTCCAATTATCTAAGACAGACCGTAAAAAATCGAATGACAAAGTTGAATATTACACAGACATTGATGAAATTCTGTTATACATGAATTACCGTTATGGAGGCGAATGGGAACCATCTGCCAAGTGGGAAGATGGCAATGGTGGAAAATGGGCAGGGAAATTTGGCCTAAACCATTTCTCAGATGCTCTTGATGATATTTGGAAACAGGAAAACGAAGACCCAAACAATCTGAAGACAATGAAAGATGTCTATACAAACGGGAAAGAGTGGACCAAACTCAGCAAGTCTGATCGGGAAGAATATGAAGAGATTCTTGAAAATGCAAAGGAGTCAGGGAAATACCCTGGAATGCAAGAACTTCAAAACCCTCTATATAATGCTGATGATGATAAAAGTCAGTCTGAAGGAGTCATGATAGAAAAACGTTATGGTTATACAGCAAAAGATAAGTTTAGCTATAACACAACTATTAAGGCCTCTTCAGGTCAAAAACTTTATGCGCCTATGGACGGAAAAGTTGAGGTTGGAAAATCTACACTAAAGACCTTTAAAACGAACCTTCCAAAGGATAAGAAGGAAAGCGAAGAAAAGAAACAGAAGACTAATATCATTATCTATACAGATGATGCGGAGTTTATTTTCTATAACGTATCAGGAGCCCGTGTTAAGTCTGGAGACAAGGTTGAAGAGGGGACTGAATTAGGGTCTGTTCAAGGTAATGGACAAGAAATTGCCTATGCTAAACGCAAAGAGACTTTGGACAAAGACGACAAGGATGACAAACGGTATTATGACGAAGCCAAATATCTTGAAAAACGTGATGAAGATAATGAGGATGCCAGAACCTTCACCCGTAACGTAGATAAAAAAGGGAAGAAGATTGATAAATGGCAAATCGTCAATCCTGGCTTTTACTTCCCTTTTGTCGCCTATAGCCAACATACTCAAGTAACAACGACAGAGACAGCAGGTGAAATGAGCGGACGGGCAAAACAACTATATGATTTAGTCAAGAAATCTCTCCCTGAAGCAACCGACAACGGAATTGCTGCTATGGCAGGGTGTTTTGGTGTAGAGTCTCAAATTGAGCCTAAACGTGCTGAAGGAGATTATCTCTCCCCTCCTGTCGGAGCTTCTGCTGACTCATGGGAAAATGAGGAATGGTTGAATATGGGAGGCCCTGCTATTTATGGTGGAGGTTTTCCAAACATTCTTCACCGTGGACTTGGTCTAGGTCAGTGGACAGACACAGCAGATGGCGCAACACGCCACACACTCTTACTTGAATATGCTAAGAAGATTGACAAAAAATGGTACACGCTTGATGCTCAAGTCCGTTTCATGCTTGAAGGAGATAACCCTTACTATATCAATATTCTAAAAAGCGTATTGACAAGCAATGATGACGTAGATACCCTGACAAGTCGCTTTCTTTCTCAATGGGAAGGTGTTCCAGGCGATAAAATTAGCGAACGTCAAAAGATTGCGAAACAGGCTTTGACCTGGTTCCATCAAACACCTAAGAGCTCAGGAACAGGTTCAGGGCCAGGAGGCACTAAGGCCTCTTCTTGGGACTTCCCTAGTGAATACGAAGGAAAACTAAAATGGGGTCAACCGTCTAGCAACACTGTCACAGGTTACCCAGGAAACAATTATCCTGCAGGACAGTGTACTTTCTATGTTTGGAACCGAGTACACGAAACTTGGGGGCTTGATGTAGCTCCACAACTTGGGAACGGTCAAGATTGGGTTGCTAACCTTGTAGCTCAAAACGGTTGGCATACTACCTCAACCCCTCAAGTTGGGGCCGTATGTTCAACTGCTGGTGGTTTTGACGGTACTTTAGGTATCTATGGGCATGTAATGTTTGTTGAGCACGTTAATGATGATGGTTCATTCTTGGTTTCTGAGCTTAACTATACTTTTGTCCAAGATAAGGTCCATTGGAGGGTTGTCAATAATGCAAATTATTATAGTTTCGCTATGCCTCCTGGACAGTAAAATACAATGAAAGAAAGGTCTATTATGATTGATACATTCAAAGTTAAAATTTTAAAAGGAGTAGGGATTGCTATTATAGTAATTCTGATCTTTGTTATTGGGTTCGGTGTTGGACATATTGGTAAGTCAACACAGAAAGTGTCAGCCCCTAAAACAAAAAAAGTTGCTGAAGGAACTGAATTGACCCAGGACTATATTAGGAAATTCTTGATTGCTTATTATACGAAGAAGGACCTAGAGGAGAACCGTTCTCGTTATAAACCTTTTATGACTGATGGTCTATATACGTCTGTTGTCAATATGGAGAACGAACCCGTTAATCAAACTTATAAGGGTTATGTGGTTGACCAGGCTTTCAAATCAGCTGATATCTTTATTGATGAAAAGAACAATACAGCCATTGCCACAATCAACTACACAAATACACTCCTAAAAAATAAGGGTGACTATAAAGATGCTCAGAAGAATGTTGCTAGTAAAAATACATTGCGCCTAACATTTACTAAAGATGGTAAAAAGTTTAAGGTCAATAACATGAGCTACCTTATTGTCACAGACTCAGCAAATGTTACAGACACTACTAATAGCTATGGCGCACTAGAGAGTGCCTCAAGCTCTGGAAGTAATGCCTCTACTTCTACTGGCACTAGCGGAAGCAGCAATGCTACTTCACCAACCTCTACAGACTCTTTAAACAGTGAGGAATAATCAGATGGAATTTAAAGATTTTAAACAAAGACTTGATGAACTATCCAGAACGTTACCGAGTCAGTACAGGGATGAGAATAGGGAAGGAGTACAGGCTTTAATTCCTTATGGTACCGCTTATATCCAATTTGAGATTTATCTAGGTGAAGGTACAAGTCATTGTATGGTTGTTAAGGGGCAGAAAGTGCTAGAACGTCTTTATGATTACATTATAGAGGCGTGGGAGGACAATAATCTGGACTACAATGAACCAAAATTGGAATTTATTGAAAACAACACAGTGATCAGGATGTGTGTATTCATTTCTAACAGTGGCTTGTTAAAACCACGAACAGCTAACAGGCTAAAACAGACTTGTGATCAACTTGAAAGTTTGCTAGTAGATGTAGATGAAGGTGGTGCAGTTTTATTAAACAATGATGCCAATGAGTTTTTATTTTACAATGAGTATATTTACCCAGAAAAACTAGCTGATGATCCTGTTTTTGCTAACTGTAATATCATGCTTGAACGTAAACAATGAAAGGAAATATAAACAATGAACGACTATCAAGAAAAACTACAAGAAGAACAAACTGAACAAAAACCTAAACGCAAAAAGAAAACAATTCAAGAACGCTTAGATAGGGCTTTAGAATTGAAAGCAAAGACGGAGAAACAACTTGCAGAAACTCAGAAGCGTTTAGATGGTTATAATAAGCAAATTGAAGAGCTAGAAGTGGAAGCACGTCTTGAAGTAATCAAGCGTTACGATATAAGTCCTGAAGAATTAGATGCTGCTCTTAAGAATTACAAGGAGGGTGATTGATAATGACATTTCAAGTTACAAACCTACAGACAAACAAAATTAGCGAATTTACAAATAGAGCTCAATTTCTCTATGAAATGGAGCAAATTGAAACAAGACACCTGGCCACAAACACTATGGGGCGCTATAAATTAACTCATTTAAACGCTAAAACAAATGAAGTCCTAGAAGAGAAGACTGTAGAAATTCCCCCAACGGAAGGGGACCTTCAACAATCTCTGAAAGACTTTGGTTTAGTCGCTGAAGGAGGAGGATTGTTTAGTCGTCGGAAACCTAAACAATCCCTAAAGGTTCCTTCTCAATCAGTATCAGAAGAAGATAGTAACCCAGTGAATATTGATGAAGTGGAGCAAGTGTCACCTATCTCAGACACAAAAACAAATCTTCCTACTAGCAATAGTGTTGTTCCTTCATCATCTTATACAGGAAGCAAACTTAACATTGTAAGTTTTGGTAAACTTGTGGCTTGGTTGGTGGTTCTCTTCTTAGCCCTCTATGGAGCAGGTGTTTCACACACTATTGCGGTAGGGCTTAAATCGGGAGCAATTAAAGCAACACAGTCTACACCCAAACAAACCTCAACTGTTAATGATATGTCAGATGAACATGAAGTAGATGTTTTTAGTCGCTACTTTATTGGAGCATATCTTACAAATAGTGACCTTGATAATTTCATTAGCTCAAAGGTTTCTAACAAACCTTTTGACAAAGTCACTACAACAGCAGTTCTGCTTGAAAAGGTACAAACCAAAGATAAGCAGACCTATGAAATGACTTACGTTGTTAGTTATAACAAAGATGATAAGACTAAATCATCACGCTTTAAATTTACTGTTAAAAAAGCCAAAAAGGCTATGTATGGCTATGAGGTAACTAAGTTGCCAAAAGAGTCAGATTATCCAGGATAAAGGAGAAGAAAAATGGTTGTAGATCAAGAAGGTGCCATTAGAGAATTTAAAAATCAAGGAGTGATGACTGCCAGACTCCTATTCAATATCAGTTGCGTTCTAGCAAAATCATTAGCAGATGGAGCTGGTGATATAAGTAAGAAGGTTTCTGCTAAAATCGATGCACTCCCTGGCGAGAAAAAATCTATAGATGCCCTAAAGAAAGGTGGTGATACATTAGATTATAAGCAATTCTCAAATAATGAAATGAACCTAGATAAGTTAAAAGCCTATTTGAAAGAATATGGCATTCAATTTCATGCAGAAGAGTTAGCAAATGGCAATTATAACTACTGGTTTAAATCAAAAGATCAAAAACAATTTCAAGCAGCTCTTGAAAGAGTAAAAGAAGATATTATTAACGACAAAAAACAAATTAAATCTCTTCAGAAGACTCCTAAAGACTTAAAACCTCAAGAACAAATCGCTAAACATAAGGCAGCAGCGCCAAAACAATCAGTAGGAACTAAAGTTAAGAAGCCTACGAAGTCAGTTTAGGAGGGGCTTATGCAAAAGAAAAAACCTAAATTCTGGCCATTTGCAGTATTAGGGCTTATCTTTGCCCTAGCTTTAAACCGTGGCTACACACTGTTCTCTATGTCCCCACCTGTAACGGCAGAACACTTATTCATGCCTTATGAGTATACAGTAACAAACTATTTCAACCCTCCTTATTTTCTCTTTAGTTCCAAGCCTTTAGGGTTTGCTGCAATGGCTATAGGTTTCTTTATTGCTCTTGTTCTTTATAGTAAAATGAGTACCACAAAAAATCTAAGATCAGGAGAAGAAGCAGGGTCGGCCCGTTTTGCGACTCCAAGAGAACTTCAGGGATTTCAGGACAAAGAGCCTGAAAATAACATGCTTTTCACTCAGAATGTGAAGATGGGGCTTTACAATAAGCGCCTACCCTTTGAGTGGCAACTAAACAAGAATGTTCTTGCTTGTGGTCTTCCTGGTGATGGTAAAACCTTTACTTATGTTAAACCTAACCTGATGCAGATGAACGGTTCTTATGTCGTTACTGACCCTAAAGGGTTGCTAGTGCATGAAGTGGGTACAATGTTGGAAGAACATGGTTATCAAGTTAAAGTGTTTGACCTGGTAACTTTATCAAATTCAAATACGTTTAACCCTTTCAAGTATATGCACTCAGAACTAGATATAGACCGAGTAACTGAAGCTATCATTGAAGGAACTAAAAAATCAGATTCCCAGGGGGAAAACTTCTGGGTACAAGCCAACTTGCTTTTAACCAGGGCCTTAATTGGTTATCTCTATTTTGATAGTCAGGTTCGAGGATATGAACCTAACTTATCTATGATTGGGGATCTCTTGCGTAACTTGCAGCGCAAAGAGGAAGATGTTCCTGCTCCTGTAGAACTAATGTTTGAAGAGCTGGAAGAAGCACTCCCTGGCAACTATGCTTGTCGTCAATGGGACCTTTTTAATGCAAACTTTCAAGCAGAAACAAGAAACTCAGTGCTTGCTGTGATGTCTGCACAATATTCTGTCTTTGATCACCAAGCCGTGACTGATATGATTAAGACAGACTCCATGGATATTGACACATGGAATACTCAAAAGACGGCCGTCTTCATTGCAATTCCAGAAACAAATAAGGCTTTCAACTTCTTAGCCTCAACGTTCTTTGCAATTATGTTCGAGGAATTAACACATGGTGCTGATGCAATTATCCAGGGAAGACGTGAAGGCTACAGCTACGAGGACCTTCTTCACGTTCAATTTATTATTGACGAATTTGCCAACATTGGCCGTATTCCTAATTTCAATGAAGTCTTGGCCTCTGTGCGAAGCCGTGAAATGTCCATTAAGATTATTTTACAAGCCATTAACCAACTAAAGGCCTTGTATAAGGATGACTGGAAAACAATCTTAAATAACTGTGCGACTCTGCTTTATCTAGGTACCAATGATGAAGACACCATGAAGTATTTCTCAATGCGTGCAGGGAAACAAACAATTGATATTCAGAACTATTCTGAAAGCCGTGGACGTGGTGGCTCAAGTAGCACGTCTCACCAGCGCCAAGGCCGTGACTTGATGACACCTGACGAGGTTGCACGTATCGGTATTGATGAAGCCTTAGTCTTTATTGCCAAGCAGAATGTTTGTCGAGATAAAAAGACAAGTGTAAATCTACACCCAATGAAAGACTGGCTTGCGGATAGTCCTTCTGATAATAACTGGTATGATTATGTCCGCTATGGGTCTGATATTGAAGAATTTTTGGCCAATATCGAATATGAAACAGTCGTTGATTTGACCTCTGAACTAGAAGCTGAAATTGCTAAAAATGAAGCTCAAGCAAGCAACGAAGAAGTAGAGACTAACCAAGCTGCAATGACCTCTGAAGATAATGCTGAGATTGCCTCTGAGAGTGTATTTCAAGAAACCGTCTTACCAATTCATCATGAAACAGTCGTAGAAGACGACCTAGAAGAAACTGAAGATGTTTTGCCTTTTGCATGGGATGAAGATTGATAGTGATATAATACAAGAAACGGAGGTGATTATATGACTGAAGATATCAAACAAAAACCACGAGGTTTTAAAGGAGTAATGGAAGATTTAGGGGTAAATACCTTTGATGAACTTATTGACTATATGCAAAACAATCCCACTAATCCACTTGTCCAGGAGTTGGAAGAACTTTTAAATAAATTTTATTAGTCTAACTAAAGATAAAAGCCAGGTCAATTAAGACTTGGCTTTTTCTATTACATAAAAATGGAAGGAATAACAAATGAGCTTATATGATTACTTTGGCGTTGCAAACCCCCAAGAGCTTTATGACCTGATAACGACCGATGACCCACGAGTTGATGACCTTCAGAATTTCCTGACTTATGCAAAACAAGAAATTAGCTATGAGTCACCAAAAGTCTTTAATTATGAGTCTCTATTTAAACTTGTAAATAGTGAGCAACTGATTCCAAGGGAGAATGAAGCCTATATCATTGGTTTTTCGACTCAACGGAACCCTACATATTATGCAAAAATTTCTGGGGATATGTCTGAGAAAGAGGTTCTTAATATTGCATTTAAGGCAGATATTAAGTCTTACGCTATTGTAGACCACCCAAATATCTTTTCTCAAGATCAAGATGGTGTAATTAGAGATATTGATTGTAATATTGGATTGATTAGAGGGGTTTATGGAAATACCGCTAGGGACTGTCTTGATAGAATATCAATTTATGGTGAAGAAGGCATACTTCCGCTAAGAATGTATTCGCATGAAGCCGAGGAATATGAACCTGTTGATTTTATGGGTTATGATCATACTGCTGATTATAAAGAATTTATTATTGGAAATGATAGCATCTATGACTTGCCTGAAGAGCTAACAGCAGCATCCGAACTCAGTGACTTTGTTGGCTACTATGTAGCAAAAGAACTTGAGGGCTTAAATGTTTATTATGATGAACAAAAAATTGAGTCGTTATTATGTATGAAAGCTACTATGAATAGACAGGAGGTTTTCACAGTTATCACTTATGATGACCAATTGAACATTAACGGTGTTAAGGATATGTTTATGGGTGCCTATAGTAATACCGTCGTTGACCTTGCTTTTGTCATGGATCAAGTCAATAAAGACCAAAATAAGGGCTTTATTATTAGTCATAATCATCCTTCTGGCGGATTAAGGGCTTCTAAAGCTGACATAGAGACTACAAGAGCTCTAGGACGTCTTGGCGAATTATTTGAAAAGCGTCTATACGATCACTATATTGCATCAAGCAGAGGGGTTACGTCATTAGCTCAAGAAGGTACTATTGGTCGTTCCCCTGGAGTGAGCTTTCTTGCAATGGCTAAAGAAAGGGAGGTAGACAAGTATTTGTTAAAACTTGCTGATAGTCTTGAGAAACAAAGCGCTAAATTACAAGATAGCCCTAAAAAGAAACAAGGGCGGAGTATTTAAGGAGAAGTAAGATGTCAATACAAGTAACCAACGAGAAAGTAGATAAAAAATATTATGTTGTACTTATGCTAGTTCATATGGGAA
>ERZ1026963.46-NODE-46-length-85788-cov-8.081346_pt1 | contig 85788 bp, 63 predicted proteins | sample MGYA00519566_ERZ1026963 | MGnify/ENA primary metagenome ERZ1026963 (study PRJEB26926, sample SAMN06164512) | human gut metagenome | biome: ENVO:00009003; feature: ENVO:2100002; material: ENVO:00002003 | host: Homo sapiens | place: USA | collected 2012 ... | reverse complement strand
GCAGCGTCAGATGTGTATAAGAGACAGATTATAAAATTATACTTAATAATAAAAACTATTGCATATGCAATGTCGATATGATGAAATGGGATATTATAGAATTGAATTTGCAGATGATGTAGATTAATAATGAAAAATTCTGTCGATGTTCGATAAAATAAAAATGCGAAGAGGTCGACAATGGTATGTAAACAAAGGGAATGAGTGGTTTTTTGATGAAAAACATGATAAAATGAATGGGAAAATAGAACAGATATAGTGAAGTCGACAAAAATGAGCAAATAAGCATAAAAAATATGCGGAACTGACAGCTATGGATTAAAGTAGAACCATATTGGAATGTAAAGCTGTATTCTCCACGATCTCTGGCGGCGAAAGACTACGAATTAAAGTAGAACCATATTGGAATGTAAAGATTGATGCACTTATGGAAACGGTTAAAGAAATCCCATTAAAGTAGAACCATATTGGAATTATATAGATTCTTATGTTAAAATAGTTATTTAATTGATACAAATGATTAATTTTATTTAAGCCAATACGTATACATCAATTTATAAAGAAAAAGGAGCTTTTAAATATACTATGGAGAAACTTGTCATTGGTATCCTTGCCCACGTAGATGCAGGTAAGACTACGTTGTCGGAGGGGATTTTATATTTAACGGGAAAAATCCGTAAGCTGGGGCGTGTGGATCATAAGGATGCGTATCTTGACACCTATAACCTGGAGCGGGAGCGTGGAATTACGATTTTTTCCAAGCAGGCGGAGTTTGAATTGGGAAACAGGGGGATAACTCTGCTAGATACGCCGGGGCATGTGGATTTCTCGGCGGAAATGGAGAGGACACTGCAGGTTCTGGATTATGCGATTCTTGTGATAAATGGAGCGGATGGTGTGCAGGGGCATACTATGACCTTATGGAGACTTCTGGCAAGATACCAGATTCCGACGTTCCTGTTTATCAATAAAATGGATCAGGACGGAACTGATAAAGAGAAACTTCTGGCAGAATTAAAGAAGCGATTAAGTGATAATTGCGCTGATTTCACCTGGGAAAACACAAGTGGAATAGAAAATAGTACTGACGAAACAGCAGAGAAAGCAGAAGATGAAATATCAGATCTGCAGTCTCGGTTTCTGGAAGATATTTCCGTCTGCGATGAAGAACTGCTTGAAAAATATCTGGAAACAGAGGAAATACCAACATCAGATATCCGAAAAGTAATCAAAGAGCGAAAACTTTTCCCATGTTTCTTTGGCTCTGCGCTGAAAATGACAGGTGTAGAAGAATTCCTCCATGGTTTGGAAAAATACTGCGAGACACCGACATATCCGTCTGAGTTCGGGGCAAAAGTATTCAAGATTGCCAGAGACGATCAGGGCAATCGTTTAAGCTATATGAAAATCACAGGTGGAACATTGAAGGTGAAGGAACTTCTCACAGATACAGAGAAAGCGGATCAGATCCGTATCTATTCCGGTGTGAAATTTGAGCTTGCAAAGGAGGCTCCTGCAGGAACCATCTGTGCAGTAACCGGTCTTTCCCAGACACATCCGGGACAGGGCTTTGGGATTGAACGGGAATCGGAGATGCCGGTTCTGGAACCTGTATTAAATTACAGAATTCTGCTTCCTGAGGACTGTGATGTTCACCAGATGCTGAAGAAACTCAAAGAGCTGGAAGAGGAGGAACCGGAGCTTCACATTGTATGGAACGAGCAGCTTGGAGAAATCCATGCCATGCTGATGGGTGAGGTTCAGATCGAGATATTAAAGCATCTGATCTGGGAGCGTTTCCATGTAGCAGTAGAGTTTGGCACAGGAAATATCGTATATAAAGAAACAATCGCAGAGCCGGTAGAAGGTGTAGGCCATTTTGAACCGCTGCGTCATTATGCAGAAGTACACCTGCTTCTGGAACCCGGAGAACCGGGAAGCGGTCTGCAGTTTTTCACTGCATGCAGTGAGGATGTGCTGGACCGTAACTGGCAGCGTCTGATTCTGACTCATCTGGAAGAACGGGAGCACCCGGGAGTACTGACCGGTTCTCCGATTACAGATATGCAGATTACACTGATCACAGGGCGAGCTCATCTGAAACATACAGAGGGCGGCGATTTCCGGCAGGCGACGTACAGGGCTGTGCGGCAGGGATTAAAGAAAGCAAAGAGTGTCCTGCTTGAGCCATATTATGAGTTCAGACTTGAGATTCCGGGAGATATGATCGGGCGTGCTATGACTGACATTCAGAAAATGAATGGAACTTTCCAGCAGCCGGAAGCAGATGAGGATGATATGATGGTTCTGAAAGGCAGTGCGCCTGTATCAATGATGCGAGATTATCAGACACAGGTAACCTCCTATACGAAAGGGCGGGGGAGATTGTTCTGTTCGTTGAAAGGCTATGCCCCATGTCAGAATCAGGATGAGATTGTAGAGGAGATTGGATATGATTCCGAACGTGACCTGGACAATCCCACGGGTTCTGTATTCTGTGCTCATGGAGCTGGATTTGTGGTGCCATGGTATGAAGTAGAGGATTATATGCACTTAGAAGGGATTGACGAGTCTGAACTGGGGAATACCATACCGGATAGTGAAGAAAGTATAGCAGGAAACAGGAACAGTAACAATCAGACAGATTCAGGTTATCGTCCACCCAGGAATGCCGGCGTAGGAAGCTATGAGGATGAAGAAGAACTGAAAGCAATTTTTGAGCGCACATTCGGACCGGTCAAGCGTTACAAAGAACCACAGTTTAAGAGAACATTTTCTGCAAAATCTGACAGCGGCAGCTATTACCGCAACAGTTCTTCTGCTAAGAAGAAAGAAAAAGAATATCTCCTTGTAGATGGCTATAACATCATCTATGCCTGGGAAGATTTAAAAGAGCTGGCAGATGCAAACCTCCATGCAGCTCAGACAAAACTGATGGATATTCTGAGCAACTATCAGGGCTTTAAGAAATGTACGTTAATTCTTGTATTTGATGCTTACAAGATAGAGGGCCATGCAGAGGAAGTGATCACCTATCATAACATTCATGTAGTCTACACCAAAGAAGCTGAGACAGCGGATCAGTACATTGAGAAAACGGTCCATAAGATTGGCCGGGAAAATCAGGTAACGGTAGCAACATCCGATGGACTGGAGCAGATCATCATCATGGGACAGGGTGCCCACCGTATGTCTGCCAGAGGTCTTCGGGATGAAATAAAAGCTACAGAAAATCAGATCCGCCAGCAATGGCATGAGAAACGTCAGAGCAGTAAAAATTATCTGATCGACAATATTTCTGATGAAATGGCACAATATATGAAAGAGAAACGACTTGGAAAATAGTAAAAGGGAGATGTAGTCATGAAAGAAAAGCTTACACAGAAGGATGTTGAGAAAATCCAGCAGGAGATTGACCATCGCAAGCTGGTTGTACGAAAAGAGGCAATCGAAGCTGTAAAAGAAGCAAGAGCCCAGGGAGACCTGAGTGAGAATTTTGAGTATTATGCGGCCAAGAAGCATAAGAATCAGAATGAAAGCCGTATCCGCTACCTTGAGAATATGCTGAAAACAGCAACCATTGTTTCTGATGATTCCAAAGACGATGAAGTTGGAATGGATGATATTGTAGAGGTATATTTCGAGGAAGACGATGAGATTGAGAAATACAAACTGGTTACTTCCATAAGAGGAAACTCCATGGAAAACCGCATCAGCATTGAATCTCCCATTGGTATGGCTCTGAAAGGTCACAAGGTTGGAGACAGAGTGGAAGTAAAGGTAAATGATAACTACAGTTATTTCCTGGAAATCCGTTCTATTGATAAGACTGGTTCCGAGGATGAAGAAATCCGCGGATTCTGATAATAATACTGTCGAAATATAGGATCCGGATTGATAAAAGAACTATTGTAAGAGATGAACACCGGTTAGTGTCATATCTCCTGCAATGGTTCTTTTTATTTTTATATCAAAAATACGGATGGATTTATGGGAACCTTACACAGAATGAATATGATGACTGGAAATTTTACATGGATTTAACATTCTCATGGGGATGATTTTACAAAGCATGGTTATGATGGGAAACAAGTTAAATAACCATATACTTATGAAAAGGGAAAAGGAGAATAATCATGGATTTATTCAGTATATTAACATTGATCGGAGGCCTTGCATTATTTTTGTATGGTATGAATGCAATGGGAGATGGCCTTGCGAAGGTTTCCGGCGGAAAGCTGGAGAAGATTCTTGAAAATCTTACTTCAAATCCGATAAAAGCAGTGCTTTTGGGAGCAGGAGTAACAGCAGTGATCCAGTCATCTTCAGCTACGACTGTTATGGTAGTAGGTTTTGTAAATTCAGGGATCATGAAATTATCACAGGCAGTAGGAGTAATCATGGGTGCCAATATCGGTACTACGATCACCTCCTGGATCTTAAGCCTGACAGGAATACAGAGTGATAATTTTATCATTCAGATGTTTAAACCAACATCATTTTCCCCTGTGCTTGCGATCATTGGTGTGATCTTCATTCTGTTTATCAATGATTCAAAGAAAAAAGATATCGGAACAATTTTTATAGGTTTTGCAATCCTGATGTACGGTATGGATATGATGAGTTCTGCTGTAAAACCCCTTGCAGAAGTGCCGGAATTTACAAACCTGTTACTTAAATTCTCAAATCCGTTGTTAGGTGTTATAGCAGGTGCCCTTCTTACTGCAGTGATCCAGTCATCTTCTGCATCCGTAGGTATTCTGCAGGCCCTGTGTCTTACAGGTGCAGTACCGTTCAGTGCAGCAATCCCGATCATTATGGGACAGAACATCGGAACCTGTATTACTGCAATCCTTTCTGCAATCGGAGCCAAGAAGAATGCAAAACGTGCAGCAGCAGTACATCTGTATTTCAACCTGATCGGTACGGTTATCTTTATGACTGTATTCTATCTTATAAATGCAGTTGTTGGATTTTCTTTCTTCCATCAGGCAGCAACACCGGCAGGAATTGCTGTTATCCACAGTGTATTTAATGTTACTGCAACGATCATTCTCCTTCCTTTTGCAAAGGGACTGGAGAAACTTGCCTGTCTTACAATCCGGGACAAAAAAGAGGATGTTGTTGTTTCAGCAGAGGACAGAGAGTTTATGATCCTGGAGCCTCGTTTCCTGGAGAAACCGGCATTTGCAGTAGAGCAGAGCCGCAATGCAGCAAGAAAAATGGCAGAAGAATCCCACAATGCACTGTTTACAGCACTGAGTCTGGTGGATAAATACAGTGAAGAAGGCGTAGAACGTGTGGAAAACATGGAATCCAAGGTTGACCGCTATGAAGATGAACTGGGAACTTATCTGGTGAAGCTGAGCCACAAAGATATCTCAGAAGCAGACAGTCACAGCCTTTCCATTATGCTTCACTGTATCGGGGATTTTGAACGTATTTCCGACCATGCTGTAAATATTATGGAATCAGCACAGGAGCTTTATGAAAAAGGACTGAAATTTTCCGAAAATGCAAAGAAAGATCTGGAAGTGCTGGGACAGGCAGTAGAAGATATCGTAAATACGGCATATGAAGTTTTTGACAAACAGGATATGAAGCTTGCGGAGAAAATTGAACCACTGGAAGAAGTGATTGATGAACTTTCCAAAGAAGTAAAACGTCGTCATGTACAGAGACTGAGAAACGGTGAATGTACAATAGAGATGGGATTTATCCTTTCGGACATTACAACCTGTCTGGAACGTGTGGCAGACCATTGTTCCAATATTGGAGTCTGTGTGACGCAGGTGAATGAAGATCTGTATGATACTCACAGTCATCTGAATATCGTCAAGAGCCATCCGGACGAAACATTTTATCATGAACTGGAAGACGCACGAATCAAATATCAGCTTTCATAAAAATAAACAGGTAGATGATGGTTAGTGTACACATGCCATTATCCCGCGAGGTGTTTTGGCATGAATTTTGGCAACGTTACTGAGAACGAAGTGAACAGTAACGGATGATGTTATTTGCATGATCAGGAAATCCGGGCACTCTGAAGTATCTGAGAGAGATATTTCAGAGAAAATGGCCGGATTTTTGCTTTAAAGAAATGAAGCAGATACCGGATATTTACTTGTACAGGGATAAAAAAATAAGTATACTGAAAAAAGAAATACACTTGTGACGACAAAGCAGGTGATAAATAAAGGGGAGGCAAAGCAGAATGATCTATTGTGTAGAAGATGAGCGGAATATCAGGGAGCTTCTTATTTATACACTGGAAACAACAGGATTTAAAGCCAGGGGGTTTGGCAATGGCAATGAACTGATGAAAGCGCTGAAAGAAGAGATACCGGAGCTGATCCTGCTGGATATCATGCTTCCGGGGGATGATGGCTATACCATTCTGGAACAGCTGAAAAGTATGCCATCTGTAAAGGATGTGCCGGTAATTATGGTTACTGCAAAAGAAGCGGAATTTGACAAAGTAAAAGGTCTGGAAGGCGGAGCGGATGATTACATTACCAAGCCTTTCGGTATGATGGAATTTGTTGCCAGAGTAAAAGCAGTTCTCAGACGAAGTGCCCGTCAGAATGAAGACAAGGAACTGCATTACGACGAGCTTTATCTGAATGTAGGACGTCATGAGGTGCATTACCGGGAAGAAAAGGTCGATCTTACCCGAAAAGAATTTGAACTTCTTCAGTATCTGCTGGAGAATAAAGGACTTGTTATGACAAGAAATCAGATTCTCTGCCATGTATGGGGATATGACTTTGACGGTGAAACCAGAACTGTGGATGTCCATGTGAGAACCCTGCGCCAGAAACTTGGCGAGGCAGGAAATCTGATCGAAACGGTCCGGGGTGTAGGATACAGGATCGGCGCATAACAGATAAAACAGGCGAAAACAGGAGTGGAAAAATGAAGCATAAAATATTCAGTCACACCAGTTTACTTATCATTTTATCCGTAATACTTACATTCCTGGCAGCAGGAACTGTCATGTATAACAGATATGATATTTATATGAAACAGGGTGTCAGAGATGAAGCCGCATATATTAAAACAGGTCTGGAAGAAGACGGAGACGTTTTTCTCTCAGACAGGGTCGGAGACGCCACCAGCAGCAGGATCACTCTTCTGGGAAAAGATGGTCAGGTGTTGTTTGACAGTATTGAGAATCCGGAAGAAATGGAAAATCACAGTAACAGACCGGAATTTATTGAAGCTGAGAAGCAGGGATCCGGTGAGATGGTACGCTATTCAGACACCTTATCAAAACAGACGTTTTACTATGCTGTAAAATTAAAGGATGATCAGGTTCTGCGAGTAGCCAGGACTACAGACAGTCTTCTGGTAACAATGTTAACCAGCTTTCTTCTGCTTGGCGGACTGGTATGCGTGATCCTTGTAATTGAACTTTTTCTTGTGCAGAAACAGACCAGAAAGCTGATAGAGCCTATCAACCGGATTGATCTGGAACATCCTCTGGAGCATGTATGCTACGAAGAATTAAGGCCATTGCTTTTTCGTCTGGATCAGCAGAACAGACAGATTCAGAAACAGCTGGAAGATCTTAAGAATGCAGAGAGTGCAAGAAAAGAGTTTACGGCAAATGTTTCCCATGAATTGAAAACTCCTCTTATGTCAATCTCCGGATATGCGGAGCTTATGATGAATGGAATGGTACCGCCGGACAAGATGCAGGATTTTTCCGGCAGGATTTTTCATGAGTCCGAGCGTTTATCAAATCTGGTTGCAGATATCATTCAGCTTTCCAGACTGGATGAGAAGAACGGAGAAACTATGTTTGAACAGGTTGATATCGGAGAGCTTGGGGAAGATGTGATCAACAATCTGCAGAACAGGGCAGTAAAGAAAAAGATTAATCTGGAATATACAGGCGGACCTGCACAGATGCAGGGAGTACGCCATGTATTATATGAAATGTTCTACAATATTACAGATAATGCTATCCGCTATACCCCGGATGGTGGAGATGTAAAGGTTTTTGTGGGAAAACTCAATGGGAAACCGTATTTTCGTGTGGAAGATAACGGAATAGGTATTCCGGAAAGCGAACAGCAGAGAATCTTCGAGCGTTTTTACAGAGTGGACAAGAGCCATTCTCGTGAAACCGGAGGTACAGGCCTGGGGCTTTCTATTGTAAAACATGGCGCAGTTTTGCATCATGCGAAGATTCTTCTGGACAGTGAGCCGGGTAAGGGAACGAAGATGGAAATCCTGTTTGATCAAACTATAGCAATTCCATAAAATAATGCAATCAAGACAGTTCAGCAGAATGCGAAGGACAAGGAAGATATCTGCAGGCGTGCTGACGCACGGCAAAGATATCTGACGCAGGACTTCACGCTATGATGGACTGGATTGTTTGCAGTAATTTATGGAATTGCTATAAGTAAAACTCTTGTTTCCATTGCTTTCAGGTGAATTTTGGGGATTGACAGACAAGTGATTATTAGAGAAAATAAAGTCAGACAGTTCCTCTATAGAAGCAGGTACAAAAATAAATTCATGTGGACAAGTCTGAGAGACAATGGAGGGTATTTTCAGTATGGAAAAATGGAGAAACATTGCAGCGGGTATGAGCTGTTTGTCAATGCTGTTCGCAACAGGAGCGGTTACTGTATCAGCATCAGATGAAATCACAGAAATTCCGGAACAGAGTATTGTATACTGGTCCATGTGGGAAGAAGATGAACCACAGGCAGATGTGATCAGAGAAGCAGCAGAAGCTTATGAAGAAGCAACAGGTATTTCTGTAGAGATTCAGTGGAAGGGCAGAGGAATCCGGTCTCTGATAGAACCTGCCCTGGATGCCGGAGAACAGATTGACCTTTTTGATGATGATTATCAGAGGATGGCTCAGGAACACAGGGATTATCTGGCAGAATTAAAAGGAATGGCAGATACTGTGGATTATGAGAAGCATATTATGCCGGTACTGTTGGAGCAGGTGAAGAACTGGGGAAATGGAGAACTGCTTGCAATGCCGTATCAGCCTTATATCACAGGCGTCTGGTATAATAAGGATTTATGGGAAGAGGCTGGACTTACAGAACAGGATATCCCGGATACCTGGGAGAAACTGATCAGAGTATGCCGTAAGATTAAAAACAGTGACAGTGGCCTTAGTGCCATGACCTGCGATGAAGAGTATGTGAATCTTCTGTATGGATATCAGCTTGCCAGATATCTTGGACAGGAGAAAGTGCAGCAGCTGATCCGTAACTGTACCTGGTCACAGATTCCACAGGCAAAAGAGGCGGCAGATGATATCAGAATTTTGTTTTTTGCGGGATATATGAGTCAGAGTGCACCGGCACAGCATCCGGAAGGTCAGGATGAAGTGGGAGATGGCGAGGCAGTCATGGTGCTGCAAGGCTCCTGGGTTCCGAATGAAGTGACAGAAGCTACAGAATCTGATGATTCCTGGGGATTTTTTCCATGGCCTGCAGTAAAGGCCGGAACAGACGGCACAGAAGGTGTTATGGTGGGAGCACAGGGATTTGGAGTCACGAAGGATTCGCAGATGAAACAGGAAGCTTTTGATTTTGCATATTCCATCTGTACCGGGGAAACAGATATGAAAATGACAGATGCGGTTAATTCCATCCCGGCAGATACGGACAATACACAATGGCCGGAAGTGCTGGCAGATGCAGTACCGTATATGAAAGAGATGTCAAAGCCGTACATGTGGGCTGCAGGTCTGGAGGCAGATCCGGATTATAAAGAACAGATACAAAGCGAACTTCTGAAGCTTACAAGATTAGAAGAAACATCGGATGAATTTATAGAGAATCTCAGCAATATGAAATAAGAAAAAGGCTGTTCAACATTATGAAAATATTGGTCTGGTATTACTGGCGCTCTCGTTCTGAGAGCGCCTTTATTGATGTGATATATTCTGTGGGTGTCATTCCGGAAATTTTTTTAAACTGTCTGGAAAAGTAATGGATGGAAGAGTATCCCAGAAATTCTGAAATCTGCGTAAAGTTCATCTGGTTCTCGCGGATCAGTTGTCTGGCATAGGCGATCTTTAACCGGGAAAAGAAATCCATGGCGCCGCACTGATGTTGTTCCTGAAATATTTTCTGAAGCTGGGAGCGTCCGATCATATTGTCATGGCACAGATCGCAGAGTGTAATATTTTCCCGGATGTGGTCTTCCATATAAGCAATGACACGCTTATAGACAGCGGAATTATTTTTCAGATTCACAAATTGGCTGACAGGTACAGTCATGGGAGGAGAAGAATTTCTCCGGATCATGTAGATCAGCATCTGCTCAAGGTAAATACGGATAAGCTGCTGAGAACCAAACAAAAAATCTTCTTTCTTTTCCATCTTTTCTGTATAAGGATCATCCAGAGGGGTTTTGATACAGCGGCGTGCCTCGGCAATCAGCATTCCCATGAGATTTCTCTCAGAATCAGAAAGTTTCAGCAATTTTTTCTCAAAGAATTTCATACATGGAGAATCGCATTCAAAAGAAACTACCACAATATTAGGTGCGGTATTTCCTATGGCAATAAGATTATGAAATTCATTTGGTCTGTGAAAGATGAGCTGTCCGCTTGTCAGATGGTAGATACCGTTATCTGTCTCTATTTCTGCCTTTCCCTTATCTACACATTGAAATTCCCAGAAATTATGGCGTTCTCCTGCAAAGTGAAAATCACTTTTGTATTCAAAATAGTGGATTGTATAAATCCGGTCAATATGAATATCTTCTTCCAGATACATACTCTCAAAAGCCATTACTGTCACCTCCCTCAGCCCGTCCGAAAACTGCAATATGGTTGTTGTGTACAAGTATACAACAAAAACAGATGAAAAACCAGTTAAAAATGAATTTTTGTACAAAAGAAATGGACGTTTGTGCAAATACTATTTGTGCAAAAATGATAAAATAAGAACTACCAAAAGAAATAATTGTTGAAATTCAACAAAAGAGCGAAAAGAGAGAAAAGAGAGAAAAAAGAAGACAAAATGTCAAAACTGACCAAGGAGGAAAAAAGGTTATGGGTATGAAGAAAAAGATGCTTAGTGCAACATTATGTGCGGTTATGGTTGGTTCACTTGCAGCACCGGCTTTCACTGTTCAGGCAGCAGATGATACATTAGTTTACTGGTCAATGTGGGAAGCTACAGAGCCACAGGGACAGGTGATTCAGGAAGCAGTTGACGCTTATACAGAACAGACAGGAGTTAAGGTAGACCTTCAGTTTAAGGGACGTACCGGAAACCGTGAAGCACTTCAGCCTGCACTGGACGGCGGCACACAGATTGATATTTTTGACGAAGATATCGACCGTGTAAACGGAATGTACGGTAAATATCTTCTGGATCTGGAAGACCTTGCGAAAGAGAATGACTATGAAGCAACTGCAAATGCAGGTCTGATGGCAGCATGCCGTGATGCCGGCGGCGGTACATTAAAAACAATTCCATATCAGCCAAACGTATTTGCTTTCTTCTATAACAAAGATCTGTTTGAGCAGGCAGGAATCACAGAAGAACCGAAGACATGGGATGAATTCAAAGATGTATGCCAGAAATTAAAAGATGCAGGAATCACACCAATGACTATGGATGATGCCTATGCAACATGTGTGATCGGATATCATCTTGCAAGACTGGTTGGCGAAGATAAAGTAAAAGAGATCGTAACTGAAGGTGAATGGGATGATCCTGCAGTTCTTCAGATGGCACAGGATATCGAAGAACTTGCATCTAACGGATATTATTCAGAGATGGTTGGTTCCAACGTATGGCCTGCAGGTCAGAACACAGAGCTTGCACTTGGAACAGCTGCAATGTATCTGAATGGCTCCTGGTTACCAAACGAAGTAAAAGAGATGGCAGGCCCTGATTTCCACTGGGGATGCTTCGCATATCCGGCACTTACAGACGGAGCAAACGGAATCGAAACAAACAACTTCGGCGCACAGGTATTTGGTATTAACAAAGATACAAAACTTGCAAAAGAAGCATTTGATCTGATCACATTCCTTACAAAAGGTGAATACGACCAGAAACTTGCAGATGAAACTGTAGGTATCCCGGCTGATACAACAAACACAGAATGGCCGGCAATGGTTGAGTGTGCAAAACCTGTTATTGAGCAGAGCACAAACCGTTTCACATGGGCATGCGGTGTAGAATCTAACGTAGATATGACTCCGGTTATTAAAGAAAACTTTATTAAATTAATGGCAGGTTCCATTACAGCAGATGAATTTGTTTCCACTATGCAGGATGCAGCGAAATAAATAAAGAATTTATAGAGATGGTGGCATCGTATCTACGCTGCCGCCATCTGTCTTTTTGAATATCCGGGTTTCAAAGGCAAAAAGTCGTTCGTGCTTGCGCGATAAGACTTTTAGACTTGGAAACCGTAGATATGATATTGCTTACAGAGGAGGTATTTATTTGAAGAAGAATAAAACGATGATCGTTGTATTTCTGACTCCGGCAGTTCTGCTGTTTCTGGGAATCTTTCTGTATCCGATCATCAGAACAGTGATCATGAGCTTTTTCAAGATCGACGGAGTTACAGATTCCATGGATTTATGGAAATTTGTAGGATTTGGCAACTATACAAAGCTGATGAGTACCAGCTTATTTAAGACTTCATTTTTTAACCTGTTTCGTATCTGGCTGATCGGCGGTCTGGTGGTAATGAGCCTGTCTCTTTTATTTGCAGTTATTCTTACCAGTGGGATCAGAGGAAAGAAATTTTTCCGCGCGATCATTTATATGCCAAATATTGTCAGTGCAGTAGCGCTTGCTACTATGTGGCTGCAGTATGTATACAGTCCAAGATATGGCTTGTTGAAAGATCTTTTTACAGCACTGCATCTGGACAATCTGGCAAAGATCCAGTTCCTGGATAATGACCACAAATTCTGGGCACTGTTGTTTGCATATTGTTTTGGAATGGTTGGATACCATATGCTGATCTGGCTTAGCGGTATTGAGCGTATCAGCCCTGAATATTATGAGGCGGCAACCATTGACGGAGCGACCAAACCGGCACAGTTCCGTTACATGACACTTCCATTGTTAAAGGGAGTATTTAAGACAAACATTACCATGTGGTCTGTAAGCAGTGTAGGCTTTTTTGTATGGTCACAGCTTTTCTCCACAGTAACTGCAGACACACAGACAATTACCCCTTATGTTTATATGTATATGCAGATTTTTGGCGGCGGCAATACAGTTACAGAACGAAATGCAGGTCTTGGAGCTGCCATCGGTGTACTGCTCAGTGTCTGCGTAGTCATTGTATTTACAATCTGTAACAGAGTGATCAAAGATGATGATCTGGAATTCTAAGGAGGGATGAGAAATGGCAAAAGAAAAAGAGGCACGCAGACCCTTTAATCTGAAAAAAGAAGTCAAACTCCTGCCGGGATACATCATCCTGCTGCTCTGGGTAATCTTTACCATTGCGCTTCTGGGATGGGTATTCGGGGCGAGTTTTTCCACAACAGCAGAAATCTTCCAGGGAAAAGCCCTGAAGTTTGAGTCTGGATTACATTTTGAAAATTATGCAAAAGCATGGAACGGGGCCGGAGTTGCAGGCTTCTTCGGAAACTCTCTGATCTATTCAGTAATTTCCTGCACAATACTGATTCTGGTGTGTGCACCTGCAGCTTATGTACTGTCCAGATTTGATTTTATTGCAAACAAATTTATCCAGACCAGCTTCGTATCTGCCATGGGTGTTCCGGCAATCATGGTTGTTCTTCCCCTTTTCAGCATTATTTCCGGTATGGGAATCCTGAATAATGTGGCTGCAGGAAGAACTGTACTGATCATATTGTATGTAGGAATTAATGTACCTTATACGACCATTTTCCTGCTTACATTTTTCAGCAATATTTCCAGGACCTATGAGGAAGCGGCAGCAATCGACGGATGCCCTCCCATGCGTACTTTCTGGAAAATCATGTTTCCCATGGCACAGTCAGGAATCGTAACAGTAACAATCTTTAACTTTATTAATATCTGGAACGAGTATTTCCTGTCCTTGATCTTCGCAAGCTCGGATAAGCTGAAACCTGTTGCACCCGGACTTTATGGAATGATCAACTCCATGAAATATACAGGTGACTGGGCCGGAATGTTTGCAGCAGTGATCATTGTATTCCTGCCGACATTTATTCTGTATATTTTCCTGTCTGAGAAGATCATCGGTGGTGTTACCGGTGGCATTAAGGGATAATATTAGAGGACAGCAGGACAATAACAATTGTTTGCGATGTTACTGTTCACACACCACTATCCCGCGAGGTGTTTTGGCATGAATATGCCAAAATCCCGAGACATACAAGCCAAAATTCCATTGCCGCAGGCAATCTGGAATGAATTTTGGCTACGTTACTGTGAACGGAGTGAACAGCAACGTTTGCGATTGTGAAAGGTATTATGTAACACGTTTTGACCTCGAAATCATAGTATGATAAGATGAATGTAAAAAGTTACCAGGTAATCTGAGAGTAACGAAAAACATTTAAAGAAAAGAGGAAAAAAATTATGAAGAAACCAGTATTAGTAGTTATGGCAGCAGGTATGGGAAGCCGTTACGGCGGTCTGAAACAGATCGATCCGGTGGACAAAGAGGGACACATCATCATGGATTTCTCCATTTATGATGCAGTACAGGCCGGATTCCAAAAAGTAGTATTTATTATCAAAAAAGAAAATGAGGCAGACTTCAGAAGCGCCATCGGTGACCGCCTCAGTAATCAGCTGGAAGTATCATATGTTTTCCAGGATCTTCACAATATTCCGGAAGGCTATGAAGTACCGGAAGGACGTGTGAAACCATGGGGAACCGGACATGCCGTATTAAGCTGCATCAATGAAATCGATGGACCATTCGTTGTGATCAATGCAGATGACTATTATGGAAGCCATGCATTTAAGATGGCATATGATTTCCTGACAGAGAACGAAGATACCGCAGATACTTACAGATATATGATGGTCGGCTATAAACTGGAAAATACTTTGACAGAGAATGGCCATGTGGCAAGAGGTGTGTGCGTTACAGATGAAGAAGGACATCTTCTTAAGATCAACGAGCGTACCCATATCGAAAAGCATGACGGCGGCACAGCTTATACAGAAGACGATGGAAAAACATGGACTATGCTTCCGGAAGGCAGTACAGTATCCATGAATATGTGGGGATTTTCAGCAAGCATTCTGAAAGAGCTGAAAGACAGATTTCCTAAATTCCTGGATGAGAATCTGAAAATAAACCCGCTGAAATGTGAATATTTCCTGCCATTTGTAGTAGATGAACTTCTCGGTGAGAAGAGAGCAACTGTAAAAGTTCTGAAATCTATGGATAAATGGTATGGTGTAACCTACAAAGAAGATAAACCTGTGGTAGTAGCTGCCATTCAGAATTTAAAAGATGGAGGGCTGTATCCACAGAAATTATGGGAGGAATAATTGAGTGGAAATTAACCGGGAAATAAAGAATATCACCAGTGCATTTGTTCTGGAAGATAATCTGACAGAATGTATTCCTTATGGAAGCGGACATATCAATGACACTTACCGCCTGACTTATGATACAGGCAAACATTATATTCTTCAGAAAATGAACAGGAGTATTTTTACCAAACCCATAGAACTGATGGAGAATGTCAGCGGTGTCACTGCCTGGCTGAAGAAAAAGATTCAGGAAAACGGTGGAGATGTGGAGAGAGAGACTCTGAATCTTGTGATGACAAAGGATGGACTTCCTTATTATGTAGATGAGGACGGGGAATACTGGAGAGTATATTTATTCATTGAAAATGCAACATGCTATGATATGGTAAAAGATGAGGAAGATTTTTACCAGAGTGCAGTTGCTTTCGGGCATTTCCAGAGGCTGCTTGCAGACTATCCGGCAGAAACTCTTCATGAGACTATCGTAAATTTTCATAATACGGTGGACAGGCTGGATAAGTTTAAAACTGCTGTGGAAAAAGATATATGTCACAGAGCAGCAGATGTGGAAAAAGAGATTCAGTTTGTGCTGGACCGCACAGAACTGGCACATGTCCTGTGCGATATGCAGGATCAGGGAAAACTGCCGTTACGTGTTACACATAATGATACCAAGCTAAATAACATAATGATTGATAATGCAACGGGAAAAGCCATTTGTGTGATTGACCTTGATACCGTAATGCCGGGACTTTCCGTAAATGATTTCGGTGATTCTATCCGTTTTGGCGCAAGTACCGGAGCAGAGGATGAGAAAGACCTGACGAAGGTGTCCTGTAATCTTCACTTGTATGAAGTTTATGTTAAAGGCTTCATTGAAGGCTGTGGCGGTGCGTTGACTGAGACAGAATTGGATATGCTTCCTATGGGAGCAATCCTTATGACCTTTGAATGTGGAATGCGTTTCCTCACAGACTATCTGGAGGGAGATCATTATTTCAAGATTCACAGAGAGGGACATAATCTGGATCGCTGCAGAACACAGTTTAAACTGGTGAAAGACATGGAAGAAAAACTTTCCCGGATGAAAGAGATTGTAAATAAGTATAAACGTTACTGAGAACGGAGTGAACAGTAACTATAAACAGGTATAAAAAAATGTACATGTCCATAAAGACTTGTATTTATGAACTGATTCGGATAGAATTATCCTGCGGGGATATGAGAAAAATCATATTTTCGCAGGATTTTCTACAATACATAATGTGCCAGTACAGCGAAAATTAAGTTTCTGCTATATTGACGCAGGATGATTTCTTCAGCTGCAAGGCGGAGGAATGAGGCGTAGCGGTGGCTACGGCGATTGACGACAACGCCGCAGATGAAAAATCAGACAAGTCAATATAGCAGTTACTTAATTTTCGCTGTACTATGCAACGGTATTTTACAGTTCTGAATATAGGGTGCTGTAAAATACAGAGGTAAATTTTGCAGATGTGAAACAGGATATCCGCAGAATTTTATAGATTACACTCAGAATTATCAAGGATATTTCTGATACTGTGAACTAATATAGGTATTGTTGAAAGAGAAAAAAACAGAAATTGCAAAAAACAGGTATTGTAGCAGGAAGACAGGTTAGGAGGAATTATTATGGCAATTTTAGTTACAGGTGGAGCAGGCTATATTGGAAGCCATACAGTTGTAGAATTGCAGAATGCAGGATATGATGTTGTAGTTCTGGATAACTTAAGCAATGCAAGTGAGAAATCTCTGGAAAGAGTTTCCAAGATCACAGGCAAACCAGTGAAATTCTACAAAGCAGACATCCTGGACCGCGATGCTTTAAATGAAGTTTTTGATAAAGAAGATATTGATTCCTGTATTCATTTCGCAGGTCTGAAAGCAGTTGGAGAATCCGTTGCCAAACCCTGGGAATATTACGAAAATAACATTGCAGGAACCTTAACACTGGTAGATGTCATGAGAAAACATAATGTAAAGAACATTATCTTCTCCTCATCTGCAACTGTATACGGAGACCCGGCAATTATTCCGATCACAGAAGAGTGCCCGAAAGGACAGTGCACAAATCCATATGGATGGACAAAATCCATGCTTGAGCAGATTCTGACAGACATTCAGAAAGCAGATCCGGAATGGAACGTAGTTCTTCTCCGTTACTTTAACCCAATCGGTGCTCATAAGAGCGGAACTATTGGCGAGAATCCAAACGGAATCCCGAACAACCTGATGCCATATATCACACAGGTTGCAGTTGGTAAGCTGAAAGAACTTGGCGTATTCGGAAATGATTATGATACTCCGGACGGAACAGGTGTGAGAGATTACATTCACGTAGTTGACCTTGCAAAGGGACATGTAAAAGCTCTTAAGAAAATCGAAGATAATTCCGGATTAAGTATCTACAACCTTGGTACAGGAAAAGGCTACAGTGTTCTTGATATTGTGAAGAATTTTGAAGCTGCTACAGGTGTTAAAATTCCATATGTGATCAAGCCACGTCGTCCAGGCGATATCGCAACCTGCTATTCCGATGCTTCCAAAGCAGAGAGAGAACTGGGATGGAAAGCCGAAAACGGTATTAAAGAAATGTGTGCAGACTCCTGGAGATGGCAGTCCAATAACCCGAATGGTTATGAAGAATAATTAATTAAATCAACTGAATGCAGGTGCATTTAGCAACTTACCTGCGGAAAATCAATATCCCCCACACATGGAAGGAATGTTCATGCGTGGGGGATGTTTTTAAATTATAATCCTAGTTCTCTTTTCAGATTTTCAGCAGAGATGGATGGTTGATAATCAGGCTCGCCAGCTTCATATCGGCGTAGTGCTTCCAATTCTTCTGGGTCTGGTTCTATTTCTTCAACGTCGGACAAAATAAATGATGCCTGAATTAAGTTCCAGACTTTTTCAGCCTCTTCTTCGCTCATAATTGTAACTGCACCTATAATTCTTTCTTTTACATTAGACATGATACTCACACTCCTTTATATATTTGTCCGCGATTTCCCACATCTATGATATCAACAACGAATCCATTGACATCGAATAGTACTCTGTAATTTCCAACATGAAGTCGATAGCCGGAGATACCTTGTAATTTTTTGATATTTCCCTCTAATGGTAATTTGCTGATAGCAGTAAATAGTCGATACTGTGTTGTTTTATCTTTGGTAGAAGCAGATATGTTTCGGCTTGTTTTTAATATAGCATATAAAAATATTGGAAGCAACTTTAATGTAGGATTGGCGATGTGATTTTTTTCGGCTATAATAGATAAAAGAAAGGAGAGGACGCATATGAAAGTAGCAGCAATTCAGATGCCCACAGTAAAAGATAAAATACAAAATATCCGTACTGCCGGCACTTATATAGAAAAAATAAAGGCGGAAAATCCGGATTTTGTAATTCTTCCGGAGATGTTCTGCTGTCCGTATCAGACCGAAAATTTTCCAGTTTATGCAGAAAAAGAAGGTGGTCCATCCTGGCAGGCAATGTCTGATTATGCCAGAAAGTATCATATTTATCTGATCGCAGGTTCCATGCCGGAAGCAGATGATGTGGGAAAGGTTTACAACACTTCTTATATTTTTGACAGAGATGGAAAACAGATTGGCAAGCACAGAAAAGCTCATCTCTTTGATATCAATGTAAAAAATGGCCAGTACTTTAAAGAATCAGATACTCTGACTTCGGGAGATCATGCCACAGTATTTGATACTGAATTTGGGAAAATGGGTGTCATGATCTGCTACGACATCCGCTTCCCGGAGTTTGCCCGCACAATGGTACTGGACGGTGCAAGGATGATTTTCGTCCCTGCAGCATTTAATATGACCACAGGTCCGGCACACTGGGAACTGACTTTTCGTGCAAGAGCCCTTGACAATCAGATCTACATGCTTGGATGTGCTCCTGCCAGAGATACACAGGCAGGATATATTTCCTGGGGACATTCTATTGTAACAGATCCATGGGGAAAGGTTATGAAACAGTTGGATGAGAAAGAGGGCATTTTAATAGAAGAAATAGATTTGGACCGGGAAGACCAGATCAGAGAGCAGCTTCCATTATTAAAACACCGCAAATCTGAAATGTACCATTTATAGGAGAACACATTTTTTTCGCAGACTGACCATAGATCAAACATATTTATTAGATATAGTAATACCATTAACAAAAACAAAAGAAACAGAGAAAATTCAAAATAGAAAGAACAGAGAGGCATATGGAAATGACAGAAACAACAAAGAGAACAACAAAAGTATGGGCACACAGGGGTGCCAGCGGATACAGACCGGAGAACACTCTGGAAGCATTTGAACTTGCCATCAGACAGGGCGCAGACGGAATCGAACTGGATGTACATACTTCCGCAGACGGCGAACTCATCGTTATGCACGACGAAAACGTAGACCGCGTCACAGACGGAACCGGACTGATCAAAGATATGACACTGGCTCAATTGAAAGAATTAAAAGTCAGTACACCCGCAGAACCATCGGGAATTTATCACATTCCAACTCTGGCAGAAGTACTGGAGCTCATGCGCACCACAGATATGATGGTAAACATCGAACTAAAGAACAGCATCTGCTTCTATCCGGGAATGGAAGGGAAAATCCTGAAACTGGTAAAAGAAATGAACATGGAAGACCAGCTGATCTATTCCTCCTTTAACCATTACAGCCTGTTACAGTTAAAACAGCTGAATGACCATGTACAGACCGGAATCCTTTTCAGTGACGGATGGGTAAATCCAGCCATGTACGCCAAAAATCTCGGAATCAACGCCGTACACCCTGCAGTTTATCACCTGAAATACCCACAGTTCATAGAAGAAGTCAAACGTGCCGGACTGAAAATGCACGTATGGACTGCCAACAAACCAGAACACATCCAGCTGGTAAAAGACGCTGGTGCAGAAGCAGTCATTACCAATTATCCGGACAGAGCGATTGAGATTATAGAGAAATAAAAAATTCCTGCCTGTTCATATGAAACTGTCATATGTTCAGGCAGGATTCTTTCTTGTATCATTATATAGATATTGTGGATTTTCAGAGTTTTCTGCTGCTATTTGAAAACCATTTCAGAAATTATTTCTGCAGTTTCTTAGCATGCTCAGATTTCGGCTCACAGGTAAGTTCAACACCCAGCTTACGGAATTCCAGGATATCCACCTGAGACAGAAGTACGGAAGTATGAACCTGGCAGCCTTTTAATTTTGGAATCTGTTGCAGGGCAAGCTTGGCATCTTCATTATCTGCGGCACTGATGGAAAGTGCGATCAGAGTCTCATCAGAGTGAAGTCTTGGGTTTTTGCTTCCGAGATATTCTGTTTTGAGTGCCTGAATCGGTCTTAATGCTTCCGGAGAAATAACATGTTTGTCATGATCGATTCCTGCCAGTTCTTTCAGTGCATTCAGAAGCAGTGCTGAGGATGCCCCGAGAAGTTCAGAAGTCTTACCTGTAACAATACGTCCGTCAGGAAGTTCCAGGGCAGCAGCAGGTGCACCTGTTTCTTCTTCGCGTTTCAACGCAGCAGGAACCACCTTGCGTTCTTCGATGGTCACATGAGCCTGTTTCAGCAGAAGCTCAATCTTATAAACTTCTTCTTCGCGGCCTGTTCCGCGAACCAGAGCTTCCATGCTCTTATAATATCTGCGGATGATCTCCTGACGTGCAGCTTCCTTGCAGACTTCATCATCAACGATGCAGTTACCGGCCATATTAACGCCCATATCTGTGGGAGATTTGTAAGGGCACTCGCCCATGATCTTTTCAAACATAGCCTGAAGAACAGGGAAAACTTCAACGTCACGGTTGTAGTTAATAGTAGTCTCACCATATGCTTCCAGATGGAACGGGTCGATCATGTTCACATCATTTAAGTCAGCAGTAGCTGCTTCATATGCCAGATTTACCGGATGCTTCAGCGGGATATTCCAGATTGGGAAAGTTTCAAATTTGGCATATCCTGCCTTGACACCGCGCTTGTATTCATGGTAAAGCTGAGAAAGGCAGGTGGCCATTTTTCCGCTTCCGGGTCCTGGAGCAGTGATGACAACCAGTGGTCTTGTTGTTTCGATATAATCGTTCTTGCCATATCCCTCATCACTTACAATAAAGGAAGTATTATTCGGATAACCCGGGATCAGATAAAGCACGTATACTTTGATTCCAAGCTTCTCCAGACGTTTCTTAAACGCATCTGCGCTTTCCTGTCCGGAATACTGGGTGATGCAGACACTTCCGACATAGAGTCCGCGCTCGGTAAATACTTCCATAAGGCGGAGTACATCTTCATCATAAGTGATACCCAGGTCACCTCTGACTTTATTTTTATCAATATCAGCAGCGCTGATTACAATAACGATCTCTGCCTGATCAGAAAGCTGCATCAGCATACGCAGTTTGCTGTCCGGCTCAAATCCCGGAAGAACTCTGGAAGCATGGTAGTCATCAAAAAGCTTGCCGCCAAATTCCAGATAAAGTTTGTTTCCAAACTGGTTAATACGTTCCCGAATATGTTCGGACTGCATTTTCAGATACTTGTCGTTGTCAAATCCTATCTTCATTTGTTCATTTCCTTTCCTCATCACATTTTTAGTACTGCTCATTTAGAATATCCCGGGACATACAGCGCAAATTTATGCGGTCAGCATAAATTCTGTGTATTGCGGAGTGCATTACCGGGAACGAAGTGAGCAGTAATCAGTTTGTCAATAGTATACTACAAATAAAGCCATTTGTAACAGGTGAATTTGTAAAACTTCATATAAATTTTATAGGGTTTATAGAAAGATATGCACAACTGGACACAATTTTCACAATCTCGCAGTTGATTTATACCCGAATTCTCTTTATAATAAGAACGATAACGTTTAGGAGGAATGAAATGGATAATCATATGGATAACAATCCGAATGGCAATCGTCCTGATAATAATAAAGGTCCGGGCAGACAGGACCCGAACAAGAATCATCAGTCGATACTGGCCTTTCTGGTATGCCTCCTGGTAACTCTGGTATGTTTCGCCATGTTTACCAATATGCTCAAGGATAATTCGAGTGAGATCACTTATGATAAATTTATTGAGATGGTAGATGATGGAGATGTGAAAGAGGTTACGATTCAGTCAAATACACTGACGATCACGCCGAAACATCAGTCATCAGGATTTTCAGAAGAAGTTTATTATGCCAATCAGATGGAGTCAGTAGATAAGCTGACGGAGAGACTTGAGGGAACAGGAATCAAGTTTGAGTATAAGAAGCCGGATGCAGCAGGGGAAATTATTTCTATGCTGGTCAGTGTGCTTCTGCCAACGATTCTGCTCTTTGTACTTCTGACGGTATTTATGCGCCGCATGAATAAGGGCGGCGGAATGATGGGCGTTGGAAAGAGCCGCGCCAAAGCCTACATTCAGAAAGATACAGGAATTACTTTCAGGGATGTGGCAGGGCAGGATGAGGCCAAGGAATCACTGCAGGAGGTGGTGGATTTCCTGCATAATCCCGGCAAATATACCACCATCGGAGCGAAGCTGCCGAAAGGAGCTTTGCTTGTAGGACCTCCGGGAACCGGTAAAACACTTCTGGCAAAGGCAGTAGCAGGAGAGGCACATGTGCCGTTTTTCTCTCTGTCAGGTTCTGAGTTTGTGGAGATGTTTGTAGGTGTGGGTGCATCACGTGTCCGCGATCTCTTTGAGGAAGCAAAGAAGAATGCACCATGTATCATTTTTATTGATGAGATTGATGCAATCGGAAAGAGCCGAGATTCTCATTATGGCGGCGGCAATGATGAGCGTGAGCAGACCCTGAACCAGCTTCTTGCGGAAATGGACGGATTTGACACTTCAAAGGGACTTCTGATCCTGGCTGCTACCAACCGTCCGGAGGTTCTTGATCCGGCACTTCTTCGTCCGGGACGTTTTGACAGACGTGTCATTGTGGATAGACCGGATCTGAAGGGAAGAATCGAGATCCTGAAGGTTCATGCAAGAAATGTACATCTGGATGAGACTGTTGATTTTGAGAACATTGCACTTGCAACTTCCGGGGCAGTGGGTTCGGATCTGGCTAATATGATCAACGAGGCTGCTATCCTTGCTGTTAAGAGTGGACGCAGCGCAGTATCCCAGAAAGATCTTCTCGAAGCTGTTGAAGTAGTTCTGGTAGGTAAAGAGAAGAAGGACAGGATCCTCAGTGCACAGGAGCGCAGGATCGTATCTTATCATGAGGTAGGACATGCACTGGTAAGCGCCCTGCAGAAAGATGCAGAGCCTGTACAGAAGATTACTATTGTGCCGAGAACAATGGGGGCACTTGGTTATGTAATGCAGGTACCCGAGGAGGAGAAATATCTCAATACAAAGAAGGAACTGGAAGCAATGCTTGTGGGATATCTTGGCGGACGCGCAGCAGAGGAACTGGTATTTGATACTGTCACAACCGGGGCAGCCAATGATATTGAGCAGGCTACCAAGGTGGCAAGAGCCATGATCACACAGTACGGTATGTCCGACAAGTTCGGACTTATGGGTCTGGCTACACAGGAGAATCAGTATCTCAGCGGAAGAGCAGTGTTAAACTGCGGCGATGACACTGCCACAGAGGTTGACCATGAGGTGATGATACTTCTGCATAATTCCTATGAAGAAGCAAAGAGACTGATCGGCAGTCACAGAGAAGCACTTGATAAGATTGCTGCTTATCTGATCCGCAGGGAAACCATTACAGGTAAGGAATTTATGAAGATTTTCCATGCGGTAGAGCGTGGAATTGAGATTCCGGAAAATCTGGATGATCTGGTAATTCCGGAGGAAAAACAGAATACAGTAACGCTGGATAAGCCAGAGATTCAGTGATACAATAACAGAGTCGGAAATGAAATAATTTCCGGCTCTGTTTTCGTATCACTGAAAATTACGCTGTAATATCTCATGGATACGAAAAGCGTTCAGGGCAGGATTTTTTGTATAGAGGAGAGTTTATGTTTCAGATAGAAGAAGAACTGAAAAAACTTCCGGGTAAGCCGGGGGTTTATATTATGCATGGGGAGAAGGACGAGATCATCTATGTTGGAAAAGCCGTCAGTCTGAAAAACAGGGTGCGTCAATATTTCCAGAGCAGCAGAAATAAGGGCGCAAAGATTGAACAGATGGTTACCCATATCACCAGATTTGAGTATATTATCACAGATTCGGAACTGGAAGCCCTTGTGTTGGAGTGTAATCTGATCAAGGAGCACAGACCGAAATATAATACCATGCTCAAAGATGATAAGAGTTATCCGTTTATCAAAGTCACAGTAAATGAGGAATATCCCAGAGTTCTTTTTGCCAGAAGAATGAAGAAAGACAAGGCGAAATATTTCGGACCATATACAAGTGCCGGGGCTGTAAAAGATGTGATCGAGCTTGTGCGAAAACTTTATAAGGTGCGATCCTGTAGCCGGATACTGCCAAGAGATTGTGGGAAGGACCGTCCATGTCTGTACTATCACATGAAACAATGCAGTGCGCCATGCCAGGGCTATGTGAGTTCAGAAGAATATAAGAAAAATATCGCAGAACTGCTGAAATTTCTCAATGGAGACTTTAAGGATACGATTGATATGCTTACCGACAAAATGATGGCAGCTTCCGAAGAAATGCGTTTTGAGGATGCCATGGAATACCGGGATCTGATCCGCAGTATCCAGAAAATCGGAGAACGTCAGAAAATTACAGGTTACGGAGAGGAAGATAAGGATATCATCGCTGTTGCCATGGATGAAAGCCTTGATCTGCGGGAGCAGGATGCTGTTGTACAGGTATTCTTTGTCCGGGGAGGCAAACTGATCGGGCGGGAGCATTTCTATCTGCGTGTGGCGCGTGGCGATACAAAGGCTCAGGTATTATCCAGCTTTATGAAGCAATTTTATGCCGGAACTCCGTTTATCCCACGTGAGATCATGCTGCAAAAAGAAATCGAAGATGCCAAGATCATAGAGGAATGGCTTACAGATCGAAGAAAGCAGCGAGTCTATATCAGGGTACCGAAGAAAGGTACGAAAGAGAAGCTGGTAGAGCTGGCAGAAGAGAATGCAAAGATGGTTCTGGATAAAGACAGAGAGCGTATCAAACGTGAAGAAGGAAGAACCATCGGAGCAGTTCATGAAGTGGAAGAGTGGCTTGGACTGTCGGGAATCAGGCGTATGGAGGCTTATGATATCTCCAATATCAGTGGTTTTGAATCTGTAGGTTCCATGGTTGTCTATGAGAAAGGAAAGCCAAAGCGCAGTGATTACCGCAAATTTAAAATAAAGTGGGTTCAGGGACCGAACGATTATGCAAGCATGGAAGAAGTACTTACCAGACGATTTACTCATGAGGGAAAAGATGAGTTTGACAGCTTTTCTATTATGCCGGATCTGATCCTGATGGATGGTGGAAGAGGACAGGTGAATATTGCGTTAAAAGTCCTGGAAATTCTGGGAATAGAGATTCCTGTCTGTGGTATGGTCAAGGATGACCATCACAGAACCAGAGGACTGTATTACAATAATCTTGAAATTCCCATTGATACAGACAGTGAAGGCTTCCGCCTGATCACCAGAATCCAGGATGAGGCGCACCGTTTTGCCATTGAATTTCACCGATCTCTGAGAAGTAAAGAACAGGTGCATTCCCTGTTGAATGATATCCCTGGTATCGGTGAAACCAGGCGGAAAGCATTGATGCGGAAATTTAAATCCATTGAGAATATCAGAGATGCATCATTGGAAGAACTTGCGGAGACAGAAAGCATGAATGCAGGAAGTGCACAGAAAGTTTATGAATTTTTTCATGGAGCTAGTACAGCGAATATTAAGTAACTGCTATATTGACTTGTCTGATTTTTCATCTGCGGCGTTGTCGTCAATCGCCGTAGCCACCGCTACGCCTCATTCCTCCGCCTTGCAGCTGAAGAAATCATCCTGCGTCAATATAGCAGAAACTTAATTTTCGCTGTACTAGTAAAAAAGATTTTTGACCACAACACAGCCCCATGATATAATTTTCAAAACAGTAAAAAAGATGGGGGACAGGATGAGTTTAAAAAATGTGAATCATCAGAAACGATCATTCACATGGTCTATGGAAAAACCGTCTGCAAAGGATTATTTTCTGACGGTATTTATATTTGTAGTATGCACTTTAATTGGTCTGTTGTTTCAGAAACTGAATTTTACGGATACGAATATTGTAACCATATATATTCTGGGGGTTTTGCTTACTTCGATTGTGACAGACGGCTATCTTTGCAGTGTGGCAGGCTCTTTCTTAAGTGTATTTTTATTTTGTTTTTTTCTGACAGAACCAAGGATGTCTTTCAAAACCTATGCGGTGGGTTATCCGGTGACATTTTTCATAATGCTTATTTCATCCGTACTTACGGGAGCACTTGCAGCAAAGCTGAAAACACATGCAAAGCTGTCTACACAGATTGCCTTTCGTACACAGATTCTGTTCGATACAGACCGTCTGCTGCAAAAGGCAAAAGGAGAAACAGAGATTCTTGATGTCACCTGTACACAGCTTCTCCGCTTGTTAAACCGAAATATTACAGCATATGTAGTAGAAAATGGAACTTTATCAGAGGGAAAGCTTTTTTCTGGAGAAAAAGAGGACACAGAAGATTTTTTGATACCAGAAGAGCAGCAGATAGCCAGATGGGTCTGTGAAAACAGGCAGCATGCCGGTGCGTCCACGCACTATTTTCCGCAGGCTAAATGTCTATATCTGGCAATCAGGAGCGGGGATAATGTTTACGGTGTGATCGGGATACCATTGCAAAAAGAAACACTGGACTCTTTTGAATACAGCATCCTGTTGTCTGTAATAAATGAATGTGCGCTTGCAATGGAAAATGCGAAAAATGCATTAGAAAAAGAAAAAAATGCAGTTATGGCCAAAAATGAACAGCTGCGGGCAGATCTTCTTCGGGCGATTTCGCATGATCTTCGTACGCCGCTTTGCTCCATTTCCGGTAATGCAGATATGCTGCTTGGCAATAGCGACCGTCTGGACGAAGCTACAAAACATCAGATTTATAGCGATATCTATGATGATTCTGAATGGCTGATCGGAGTTGTGGAGAATCTGCTTTCCATTACCAGACTGAATGACGGAAGACTGAAATTTAAATTTACAGACCAGCTTCTGGATGAGGTGATTGCAGAATCCCTGCGGCATATCAGCCGGAAACATGATGATTATAAAATTGTGACAGACTGCGAAGAACTTGTTCTTGCACGTATGGATGTACGTCTTATTATGCAGGTTCTGGTAAATTTAGTTGACAATGCAATAAAATATACACCACCGGGTTCTGTGATCTTTATTCGGGGAACGAAAACAGATGGAAAAGCGCAGATAAGTGTGGAAGATAATGGCCCGGGAATTCCGGAAGAAATGAAAACACATATTTTTGAGATGTTTTATACAGGGAAAACAACAGTTGCGGATAGTCACCGAAGTCTGGGACTTGGACTGGCACTTTGCCACTCTATTATAGAAGCACATGAAGGAACCCTGGTTTTGACAGATCATGATCCTCATGGATGCAATTTTACTTTTACTTTACCCTTAAGCGAGGTGACATTAAATGAATAAAACATTAATTCTGGTGGTTGAGGATGACAGACCCATACGCAATCTGATCGTTACTACATTAAAAACACATGACTATAAATATCTGGCTGCAGAAAACGGATCTTCAGCCATTCTGGAAGCTTCGTCCCACAATCCGGATATTGTTCTTCTGGATCTGGGGCTTCCTGATATGGAAGGGGTAGAAGTGATAAAAAAAATCCGTACCTGGTCGAACATGCCGATTATTGTGATCAGCGCCAGAAGTGAGGACACAGATAAAATAGAGGCGCTGGATGCAGGAGCAGATGATTATATTACGAAACCGTTCTCTGTTGAGGAATTACTTGCGCGTATCCGTGTCACCCAGAGGAGACTTGCGGTTATGCAGAGCGGAGAGCAGATAGAAAGCTCTGTTTTTGAGAATGGTGGATTAAAGATAGACTATACGGCAGGTTGTACATATCTGAAGGGAGAGGAATTGCATCTGACACCTATAGAATATAAGCTGCTCTGTCTTTTGTCCCGCAATGTGGGAAAGGTATTGACACATACCTATATTACCCAGCAGATTTGGGGACGATGTTCGGATAATGACGTTGCTTCTCTTAGAGTTTTTATGGCAACATTGCGAAAAAAACTGGAGCCTGAGAAAAATGGAGTGCAATACATCCAGACACATATTGGCATTGGATATCGCATGCTTAGAATTGAAAAGTAAAAAGTGAGCCACAGAGTATGTCACAGAGGATATCACCCGAATTTTCATCACCTTCCCTTTCTGTTAATATTTTCTGCAAGTATCTCAATCATATTATTACATATTTTGCTTCGTTTGCCACTGTCACTTGCGATAGTAATAGGTTAGATTATTTTCTGGAATTACAGTAGGATTCATGCTATTATAAACAGTAATAAGACGGATAACAATAAGAAGGGATGCTTTATAAATGGAAGGGGAGATAAGATGGCAGGATTAAAAAAACTTCCAATTGGAATTGAGAATTTTGAAGAGATGCGTCGGGAAGATTTCTATTATGTAGATAAGTCACATGTAATTGAACAATTGCTTACCCAGTGGGGAAAGGTAAACCTGTTTACCCGTCCGAGACGCTTTGGAAAATCCCTGAATATGAGTATGCTCCAGAGTTTTTTTGAGATTGGAAAAGATAAGACTCTGTTTGATGGGCTGAGGATTTCAGATAATCAGGAATTATGTGAAAAATATCAGGGAAAATTTCCGGTGGTTTCTGTCAGTCTGAAGGGAATTAATGGTGCCACATATGAGGAAGCCCGAAGATTTCTCATAAAAACAATCAATGAAGAAGCCCGCAGACTATCCGTACTTTCAGACAGCACAGAGCTTGATGAAACAGATCACGAATTACTGACACAGTTAAAGAAAAAAGAAATGACAAACGATTCTCTGGTGTACAGTATCCGTGAACTGACAGAATTGCTGGAAAAGCACTATGGCAGCAAAGTAATTGTTCTGATCGATGAGTATGACGTACCTCTGGCAAAGGCAAATGAAAATGGCTATTATGATGAAATGGTATTGCTGATCCGTAATTTATTTGAGAACGCATTAAAAACCAATAACAGTCTGAAATTCGCAGTGCTGACAGGATGCCTGCGGATTGCAAAAGAAAGCATTTTTACAGGTCTTAACAACTTTAAGGTTTATTCCATTACAGATAAGAGTTTTGATGAAACATTTGGATTTACAGATGCGGAAGTAAGGGAACTCCTCCGGTATTATGGACAGGAAAAATATTATGAGACAGTGAAAGAGTGGTATGACGGCTACAGGTTTGGAAATGTGGATGTTTATTGTCCATGGGATGTGATCAATTTCTGCAGCGATCATCTGGCAGATCCCGGGCTGGAACCGAAGAATTACTGGGCGAATACAAGTGGAAACAGTGTGATCAGTCATTTCATTGACAGTGTGGGAAAACCACAGAAGCTGACCAGAATGGAGCTGGAACAGCTGGTAAATGGAGGGATTGTCCAGAAAGAAATTAATTCTGAGCTTACCTATAAGGAATTATATTCTTCCATAGACAATCTGTGGAGCACACTTTTTATGACCGGATATCTGACACAGAGAGGGGAACCCAGTGGTAACAGATATAATCTGGTTATTCCCAACAGAGAGATCCGAAATATTATCACCAATCATATTCTGAAAATGTTTAAAGAAAATGTAAAGGACGATGGAAAAACAGTCAGCGATTTATGTGATGCACTGCTGAACCAGAATCCGGAAAAAGTAGAGTTGATTTTTACAGAATATATGAAAAAAACGATTAGCATAAGAGATACCTTTGCCCGGAAACCAACGAAAGAAAATTTCTATCATGGATTGCTGCTGGGGATTCTGGGATTCAAAGAGAACTGGTCAGTAATGTCCAATCGGGAATCAGGAGACGGATTCGGGGATATTCTGATTCGTATAGAAGATGAAGATGTGGGGCTTGTGATCGAAGTAAAATATGCAGATGACGGAAATCTTCAGGGAGAGTGCGAAAAAGCACTTCAGCAGATTATAGATATCAGATATACTGAGTCGTTGGAACAGGAAGGGATTCATACAATCATAAAATATGGAATCGCCTGTTACAGAAAGAAATGTAAGGTGCTGATGAGAATAGACAAACAGTGAACACAGAATATTCAGACCTCATTACCGGATGCAGAACGAACGGTAATGAGGTCTTGTCACGTTATCCTTTAGTTACTGTTCACTCCGTTCACAGTAACTTAGCCAAAATTCATTCCAGATTGCCTGCGGCAATGGAATTTTGGCTTGTATGTCTCGGGATAGTGGTATGTGAACAGTAACATCCTTTACTCTAATGCTGAGTTTTTTCCGTGTTTGCAATTGACATCTTAACAGGAAATGATTATGATATCTCTGACAGCGCTTTTTAGCTGTCCGGATTTCTTATCAAATCAAATACCCTGTTGCCAGTGGGATATTTGATTTGATATGAAATGAATGAGGAATGGTGAAATACGAAGGAGAGTTAGAAGTTATGAGTATTTCCATGATTGGAATTGACCATAATATGGCACCGGTGGATATTCGTGCGAAATTTGCATTTACAAAGAAAAATGCCGGTGAAGCAATGGAAAAAATAAAGAATCAAAATGGAATATATGGATGTGTGATCCTGTCCACCTGTAACCGCCTGGAGGTCTGGGCAAGTGTGGATGATGAGGTAGATGTCTGTCTTTATGACTATCTCTGCAGGATAAAGGGAATTACTGAGGATTCTTACAGACAATATTTTGTAGAGCGTAAGGATCAGGAGGCAGTTGAGCATCTTTTTTATCTTACCAGTGGTCTGAAATCACAGATCATAGGGGAGGATCAGATCCTTACACAGGTGAAGGATGCCCTGAATCTGGCAAGAGAGAATTTTGCGGCAGATGGTGTTTTGGAGGTTCTGTTCAGAATGGCTGCCACAGCAGGAAAGAGGATTAAGACAGAGGTTCCTTTTTCCCATGGAAATCCGTCAGTGATCCATCAGGCCATCGGATTTCTGGCAGAGAAAGGGTATTCTCTCAGGGATAAGACCTGTATGGTCATCGGTAACGGTGAGATGGGGAAGGTGGCTGCTCAGGCTTTGCAGGAGGCAGGTGCAGATGTGACAGTGACCATCCGTCAGTACAGAAGCGGAGTTGTGAATATTCCGCTGGGCTGTAAGCGCATTAATTACGGTGACAGAATGGAGTATGTGCCGCATTGTGACCTTGTAGTGAGTGCAACTGCAAGTCCGAATTTCACATTAAGAGAAGAATTATTCCAGGGAATCCGGACAAAGGATGACCTGATCCTGATCGATCTAGCAGTTCCCAGAGATATAGAGCCATCTGTTGGAAAGATCCAGGGGGTCACACTTTATGACATGGACAGCTTCCGTATAGAGGAAGTTCCTGCAGAACTTCAGGAAAATCTGGAGGCAGCAGGTGCGATCGTAAGAGAGCAGATGGATGAATTTTTCCAATGGCTGGATGGAAGAGACCTGATCCCAAGAATTCAGGATATTAAAGATGAGGCAGTCAATGACCTGAATTTAAGGATTGCAAAGATATTAAAGAAAACACCTATGGAAGAGGATGACAGGCAGAATCTGGTCCATGCAGTGGATACGGCAGCAGGAAAAGTAGTAAATAAACTGATCTTTGGTCTGCGTGACAGTCTGAATCAGGAGATTTTCCTTGAGTGTGTGGCAGGACTGGAGAAAATATATGAAGAATAAGCCGTATTTTCCAATGTTTATAGACTTATCAGATAAGAATATCGTGGTTGTAGGCGGCGGAAACATTGCAACCCGTCGAGTGAAAACCCTTTTATCATTCACCAGAAATATCAGAGTCATTGCTCCGAAGGTCACCATGGAGATGATGGAGCTTGGCAAAGCCGGCTATGTAGAGTTGATCACACGTCCGGTGAAGCGTACAGACTTTGCGATGGCATATATGGTGATCGCAGCTACAAATGACAGAAAGTTAAATGATGAGATCCACAGGATCTGCAGGCAGGAAGGCGTTTATGTTAATGTAGCCAGCGACAGAGAACAGTGCGATTTTTATTTCCCCGGGATCTATATGGAGGATGGACTGGTGGTGGGAATCACAGCCAGCGGTCTGGATCATAAAAAAGCGCGCAGGATAAGAGAAGAAATCCAGAATGCCCTGGAGAGGGTTGCGCAGGAAGATGAGAATGAGGAGGGAAATGATGACTGAGGTGATCATTGGAAGTAGAGAGAGTAAGCTGGCCGTTCTCCAGAGTGAGATGGTAAAAAGCTACATAGAACAGAAAAACCGTGAAAAAAATGCCGGTTCTGAAATAACAGTAAATATCCTGACTATGAAAACAACAGGAGATATTATTCTGGACCGTACCCTGGATAAGGTGGGCGGAAAAGGATTGTTTGTAAAAGAACTGGACAGGGCATTGCTAGATGGTAAAAGCAATCTGTCTGTACACAGTCTTAAGGATATGCCTATGGAGGTTCCAAAAGAGCTTCCCCTTCTGGCCTTTTCAAAGCGTGAGGATCCAAGAGATGTACTGGTGCTTCCTGAGGGAGTGGCGGAGCTGGATCCGGATAAACCTCTGGGATGTTCCAGCTTAAGGAGAACTCTTCAGTTAGAGAAGCTGTATCCTGAGATGGAGGTAAAGAGTATCCGTGGAAATCTGCAGACAAGGCTTCGCAAGCTGGATGAAGGAGAGTATTCCGGGCTGATCCTGGCAGCGGCAGGTCTGAAACGACTGGGGCTGGAAAGCAGGATCAGCAGATATTTTACACCAGATGAGATGATTCCTTCAGCAGGTCAGGGAATCCTGGCTGTGCAGGGACGCAAAGGTGAGGATTATGGGTATCTGGACGGATACTGTGACAGGGATGCCTGGATTGCAGGAACTGCAGAGCGCGCATATGTAAAATATCTGGACGGAGGATGTTCTTCGCCTGTAGCTGCATTTGCAGAGGTGGACGGAGATGAGATCTTTATCCGCGGTTTATATTACAGTGAAGCTACAGGAAAGTGGCTTACAGGTCAGATCAGAGGTGCAGCAGAGGATGGAGAGAAGCTTGGAATTGCACTTGCAAAGCAATTGAAATCTGACTGTGAGGGAAGATAAAAAAATTTATAAAAAGAAAATTCTTGTGACGCAAAAAGGAGAGGTAACATGGCAGCTGGCAAGGTTTGGCTGGTTGGTGCGGGACCGGGTGATATCGGGCTTTTTACATTAAAGGGCGCAGCGGTTCTGCAGCAGGCAGATGTGGTAGTATATGACAGTCTGGTAGGCGAAGGGGTTCTGGCAAAGATCCCGGAGCATGCCAGACTGATTAATGTAGGTAAAAGAGCAAATCACCATACAATGGTGCAGGAGGATATTAATAAGGTTCTTCTGGAAGAAGCTGAAAAAGGAAATAAAGTGGTAAGGCTTAAAGGTGGAGATCCCTTTCTCTTTGGAAGAGGCGGGGAGGAACTGGAACTTCTTTCTGAGAATGGAATCCCTTATGAGATCGTGCCCGGAGTGACATCTCCCATCTCTGTTCCTGCTTACAATGGGATTCCTGTGACACACAGGGATTTCTGTTCGTCCTTACATATTATTACAGGACATAAACGCGCAGGGCAGGAGTATGATATAGATTTTAAGGCACTGACCCGGACAAAGGGAACACTGGTGTTTCTCATGGGAATTGCAGCACTGGAGGATATCTGCAAAGGGCTTCTTGCAGGCGGAATGGATCCGAATGTGCCGGCAGCAGTTCTTCAGAAAGGAACAACAGCAGGACAGAAGCGGGTGGTTGCTACTGTAGGTACCCTCAAGGAAGAGGTGGACAGACAGGGGATAGAGACACCTGCCATTATTGTTGTGGGTAAGGTCTGCTCCCTGGCTGACAAATTTGCCTGGTATGAGAAGCTTCCTCTGGCAGGCTGGAAGGTTCTGGTCACAAGACCAAGACAGCATATTTCAAAGACAGCAGATCTTCTCCGTCAGAAAGGTGCCGAGGTTCTGGAGCTGCCGTCTATCTGTACAGTACCTGTTGAGAATAATGGCAGACTGTATGAGGCATTTGAGAAACTGGATACTTATCAGTGGATCATTTTTACAAGCCCTGCAGGTGTGGAGATCTTTTTTGACGAGATGGACAGAAAAGAGATGGATGTGCGCAGCCTGGGACAGGCGAAGATCGCAGTGATCGGTGAAGGAACGAAGAAAAAGCTGAAAGAGCATCACCTGCTGGCTGATTTTGTGCCAGGTGTGTATGACGGAGATACTCTTGGAGCAGAGCTTGCAAAAGAACTTCAGGGAAATGAAAAAATCCTGATCCCAAGAGCTGAAGCCGGAAATAAAAAGCTGACAGAACTGCTGGAGCAGACAGGGGCACAGGTGGATGATATTGCAACCTACACTACTCGTTATGAGAAGAGCAGACTGATCGATGAGAAGAAAGAACTGGAGACAGGAAGTGTGGACTGTGTAGTATTTACCAGTGCATCCACTGTAAAGGGCTTTGTGGAAGGCACAAAGGGACTGGACTATACGAAGGTAAAAGCTGCCTGTATCGGAAAACAGACCAAAGCTGCAGCAGATGCTTATGGTATGCAGACCTGCATGGCAAAGAAGGCTACCATCGAAAGTCTCATAGAGCTTGTGGAAGAGATGAAACAGGAAAACTGATAACTATTCTGCAAAAAATGGAACAGTTATGAGAATTGTTGATAAAAGGAGCAAAAAGACATGGATTTAATTCAGAGACCAAGAAGATTAAGAGGCAGTGAAAATTTAAGAAAAATGGTAAGAGAGACAAGAATGGACAAGTCTTCCCTTATCTATCCCTTATTTGTAAAAGAGGGAACAGGGATTGAAGAAGAGATCCCTTCTATGGAAGGACAGTTCCGCTACAGTGTAGACCGTCTTCCTTTTGAACTGGAACGTCTGCAGAATGCAGGAGTAAACAGCATTATGCTGTTCGGTATCCCGGATCATAAGGATGAGGTGGGAAGCGGTGCGTACGACCCCAACGGAATCGTACAGAAAGCCCTGAGAGAAGCAAAGAAACAGTTCCCGGACATGTACTATATCACAGATGTATGTATGTGTGAGTACACTTCACACGGACACTGCGGAGTGCTCTGCGGTCATGATGTAAATAATGATGCAACACTGGAATTACTGGCTAAGACAGCTGTTTCCCATGTAGAGGCAGGCGCAGATATGGTAGCTCCCTCTGATATGATGGACGGACGTGTACGTGCTATCCGTGAGGCTCTTGATGCGAACGGACATTATGGAGCGCCGATCATGTCCTATGCAGTAAAATATGCATCTGCTTTCTATGGACCATTCCGTGATGCTGCAGGTTCTGCACCGTCCTTTGGTGACAGAAAGAGTTACCAGATGGATTTCCACAACAGAAGAGAGGGAATGAAGGAAGCGCTTACAGATGTGGAAGAGGGCGCAGATATCATTATGGTAAAACCTGCCATGTCTTATCTTGATATGGTCTCTGAGGTATCAAAGGCTGTAAATGTGCCGGTTGCAGCGTACAGTGTAAGCGGTGAATATGCAATGGTGAAAGCAGCTGCAAAAATGGGCTGGATCGATGAAGAACGTATTATGTGTGAGATGGCAGTCAGTGCATACCGTGCAGGTGCCCAGATCTATCTTACTTATTATGCAAAAGAACTTGCAAAATGCATGGATGAAGGGAGAATCGGCTGATGGGTTTATCAGAAGAATTATTTGACAGAGCGGTAAAGGTAATTCCGGGAGGAGTAAACAGTCCTGTACGTGCGTACGGTGCTATCGGTATTGCACCGAGATTTATCGACCGTGCAGACGGATGCCATATTTATGATGTTGATGGAAAAGAATATGTGGATTATATCGATTCCTGGGGACCGATGATCCTGGGCCATAATTTTCCGGAAGTAAAAGAAAGTGTGCTGAAGGCGTGTGAAAAGGGCCTCAGCTTCGGATGCGCAACTGCAATCGAAGTGGAGATGGCTGAGTTCATCTGTGACCATATTCCACATGTGGATATGGTGCGTATGGTAAATTCCGGTACAGAAGCTGTTATGAGTGCAGTCCGTGTTGCCAGAGGATTTACAGGAAAGAATAAGATCATTAAATTTGCAGGATGCTATCATGGACACAGTGATGCCATGCTGGTAAGTGCAGGCTCCGGTGTGATGACAAGCGGTGTTCCGGACAGTGCCGGTGTTCCTAAGGGATGCACAGAGGATACCATGACTGCTGTTTATAATGATCTGGACAGTGTACGTGCACTGATGGAGCAGGCTGACGGACAGACTGCTGCTGTTATCGTGGAAGCTGTAGGCGCCAACATGGGTGTGGTTCCTCCGAAAAAGGGGTTCCTGGAAGGTCTGAGAAAGCTCTGCGATGAGTACGGCGCCCTTCTGATCTTTGACGAGGTTATTACTGGTTTCCGTCTGGCTTTTGGCGGTGCTGCAGAATATTTTGGTGTGACCCCTGATCTGGTTACCTATGGTAAGATCATCGGCGCAGGTATGCCGGTTGGTGCATATGGTGGACGCAGAGAAATCATGGAACTGGTTTCTCCTGTTGGAAAGGTTTATCAGGCCGGTACCTTAAGCGGAAATCCTATTGCAATGGCAGCAGGACTGACACAGTTAAAATACCTCTATGAGCACCAGGAAATCTATAAAGATCTGGAGGAAAAAGGAAAACGTCTCTATGGCGGTATGGAGAAAATCCTGGCAGAGAAAAATCTGCCTTACCATATCAATCACGTATCTTCCCTGGGAAGCCTGTTCTTTACAGAGCAGGAGGTTGTGGATTATACATCAGCCAAATCTTCAGATACAAAAGCTTTCTCTGAATATTTCAAGGGAATGCTTGCGCAGGGAATCCATATGGCTCCGTCACAGTTTGAGGCAATGTTTTTATCTGTTGCCCATACAGATGAGATCATAGACCAGACACTGGAGGCTGTCAGAAATTATTTTACCAAATAAACAGCAGAGCGCTTATCCGGTATAGAACTTAGTCCAAATTCATTCCAGATTGCCTGCGGCAATAGAATTTTGGCTTGTATGTGAACAGTAACGACAGTAACCCATGAACTGGAAAAAATACATAAAACTGAGTTCCGTAATCTTGTTCTGATTAGGAAAATGTGCTATAATCACCTTATCGTATGACATCGTCCGGCAATATCGGGACGAAAATATTATTGCTCGCTGACAGCAGACGGGAACAGAGTGAGCGATGATAAATAAACTTCAGGACAGCAGGAGGAAAAAAGCATTATGAGTGAAAAGAAATATGTAGCTTATGTGGGCTCTTATACACATGGCTCTTCCAGACAGGGAATCCATGTTTATGATGTTGATGTTGAGAATGGCACTCTTACAGAACGCAGCAGTGTTGAAGTAAGTAATGCATCCCACATGGCTGTTTCAAAGAATGGTAAGTATCTTTATTCTATCGAGGATGAGGGTGTTGCAGTATTTAAACGTGATAAAAATGGTGATCTGTCACGTATCAACAGTGTAAATATTGATGGAATGAGAGGCTGTTTCCTTTCTACAGATGTTGACGGTAAGTATCTTTATGTTGCCGGATATCATGACGGTAAGGTGACTGTTGTACATACTCATAAGGACGGCAGACTGGGAAGCCTGATGGATGGCGTATTCCATACAGGACTCGGAAGTGTTGCAGAGCGTAACTTCCGTCCCCATGTGAACTGTGTTCGTCCGACTCCGGATAATAAATATCTCTGTGCAGTAGATAACGGAATTGATCAGGTGAAGATTTACCGTGTCAACAAATTGCGCAATAAGCTGGAACTGGTAGACATCCTGAGATGTCCGAGAGAGAGCGGCCCGCGTATCATTCGTTTTAGCGATGATGGTAAGTTTGCTTATATTCTCTTTGAACTCAGTAATGAGATCAGGGCTTACAAATATGATGGAAGCGGTAAGGTTCCGGCGTTTGAACTGATCCAGACGATTGAGACAAGTGCGAAGAAGGATGTTCATGATACACATAATGCAGCGTCCGGTCTTTCTCTTGCAAATGATGGCAAGCATCTTTTCTGTACAACAGCAGGTGAGGATACAGTTTCCATGTTTGAGCGTGATGAGGAGACTGGTATGCTGACAAGGAAGTTTACACTTCCGATCAGTGGTGAATATCCGAAAGATCTGGTACTTTTACCGGATGATAAGCATCTGGTGCTGGCTAATCATGCAAGTAATACACTGACTACTTTTACAGTGGATTATGAGAAGAATATTATTGTGATGAACGGCAAGCCGATTAAGATTACAGAGCCAAACTGTATCAGAATCTGGCCGGTTCCGGAAGAATAACAGATTCGTTACATAGAATCAGCAATATAGGCAGATAATAAAATACCTTCATTTGAAACTGAGATCAGCTCAGAATTCAAGTGAAGGTATTTTTGCGTGGATTAATTGGAATTATTTCCGATAAAAATCCCGAACCTTATCCATCTGGGAACTCATATTGACAAAGAGCGCATCCGCCAGTGTGATTGCTGCCATAGATTCTACCACAACCACTGCTCTTGGGACAATGACCGGATCATGTCGGCCATGGATTTCCAGAGAAAGAGGTTCTTTATCTTTGGTTACGGTCTGCTGCGGCTGGCTGATGGATGGGGTTGGCTTGATATGGGCACGAAGTATGATTTCACTGCCGTCACTGATTCCTCCCATGATTCCGCCTGCGTGGTTGGAGGTTTTGATGATTTCACCGTCTTTGACTGTGAATCCATCATTGTCAGTGGAACCGTTTGAGGAAGTCACTGCAATGCCGTCACCGATTTCAACAGCCTTGACTGCACCGATGGACATCAGGGCGTGGGCAAGAAGAGCACTGAGCTTGTCAAAGACTGGCTCGCCAAGTCCGGCAGGTGTTCCGGTAATACGACATTCGATCACGCCGCCTGCACTGTCCTGATTCTTCATACATTCTTCCAGATATTCACCGGCCTTCACTGCTGCCTGTGCGTCCGGCATATAAAATGCATTCTGATGGATTTCTTCTTTATTAAAAGAAGCAATTTCAACAGGTCCGATAGATCTGGTATAGGTGCAGATTGAAATGCCAAGTTCTCCTAATATTTTAGAAGCAATGGCACCTGCTGCAACTCTTCCGATGGTTTCCCGCCCTGAAGAACGTCCGCCGCCTCTGTAGTCGCGGAATCCGTATTTTTGGTCAAAAGTATAGTCTGCATGTCCGGGACGATAGGAGTATGCGATATTTCCGTAGTCTCTGGAGCGCTGATCTGTATTTCTTACCATCAGAGAAATTGGAGTTCCGGTGGTTTTGCCCTCAAAGACACCTGAGAGGATTTCTACCAGATCTCCCTCTTTACGGGCGGTGGTGTATCTGCTCTGTCCGGGTTTCCTTCTGTCGAGGAATTTCTGAATGTCCTCTTCACAGAGAGGAAGGCCTGCCGGGCATCCGTCTATCACAGCTCCGAGAGCTTTTCCGTGGGATTCTCCCCAGGTGGTTACCTTAAATTTATTTCCAAATGATGACTGGCTCATATGATTTGTATCCTTTCCTGTTATTGTATTAGAGCGTGTCTGGAAAATCATTCCCACAATCTGCACGCCCCACTTTGCGGGATATTTCACCTGAATTCAGTTGCCGTAGTTAGAGCGTGTTTGGAAAATCATTCCCACAATCTGTACGCCCCACCTTACGGGACTTTTATAAATAAATACTACTTTATTATAGCGAAGTGTAAAAGTTTTGTAAACCGAAAGCATTGGAATTGACAAAAATTCATGTTCAAATTATAATGATGTTTGAGTCTTTGTGAAAATAAAGAGTAAACGTAACTGTTCAGTAATCTCTTGCAGAAGCTCTGAATAGTTGCAGATTTATTGTTACTGAGAACAGAGTAAACAGTAACAATCTATTGAGGGGAAATCGAGAAAAAGAAGGGAAGTGTGGATCGTGGTAAGGATTTTTAAGACAATCGATGGCGCTATCCATGAAATACAGGAACCACAGGAGGGCTGTTGGATTGCACTGACGAATCCTACGGCAACAGAAATTTTTGAAATTTCCGAGCAGTTTGGGATAGAGGTGGACGATTTGCGCGCACCTTTGGATGAGGAAGAGCGTTCCCGTATAGAAGTGGAGGACAATTATACCCTTATCCTTGCAGATGTACCTGCGATTGAAGAACGTAACGAGAAGGACTGGTATGTGACCATTCCTCTTGGTATTATCGTGACTCAGAAGATGATCTTTACTGTATGTCTGGAAGACACACAGGTTCTGACAAGATTTATGGAAGGCAGGGTAAGAAACTTTTTTACCTATATGAAAACCAGATTTATTCTGCAGATTTTGTACCGTAATGCCAGCATGTATCTGAGATATCTGCGTATTATAGATAAGAAGAGCGAGCAGATTGAGGAGAAACTTCATCTGTCTACAAGAAATCAGGAATTGATGGAACTTCTGGAACTGGAGAAATCACTGGTATACTTTACCACATCTTTGCGTTCCAATGAGATGGTTCTGGAGAAACTTCTGAAGGTGGAGAGTATCAAGAAATATCCGGAGGATACAGAGCTGCTGGAGGATGTTATCATTGAGAATAAGCAGGCTATCGAGATGGCTAATATTTACAGTGGTATCCTCAGCAGTATGATGGGAACTTTTGCGTCAGTTATTTCCAATAACCTAAACATTGTCATGAAGGTTCTGGCTGTTATTACCATTGTTATGAGTATTCCGACTATTGTTTTCAGTGCGTATGGTATGAACCTGAGTGCTGCAGGAATGCCGTTTTCCAGGACACCATGGGGATTTCTTATCGTTATCATCCTTTCTGTAGTGGCAAGTATTATTGCAGCGATATTTCTTTCCAAGAAGAAGTTTTTCTGATTTTGTGTCTGAACTGAGAGGCAGTTATTCGGTGCAGAATTACGCAGAGAAAGCAGATTGTGGATATCCGCTGTAACGAAAGAACGAATAGCATTTTGTGAGAAAAGGAGATTTATGAAATTTATTGACAAACTGGAACGAAAATTTGGAAATCGCGGGATTGAGAATCTTACGATTTATATTATTGTAAGTTATGTACTGGGATATGCATTGATGTATATTAATCCGGGGGCTCTTTCCATGTTGAGTTTGAATGTCTCTGAAATCCTGCATGGTCAGATATGGAGACTTGTTACATGGATTATTTATCCGCCGAGTACGTCATCTGCTTTATGGTTTATGATTGCGATATTGTTCTTTTATTATCCGATCAGTGCATCGCTGGAACGTACATGGGGATCATTCAGATTTACTGTATATATTTTATCTGGAATGATTTTTACAGTAATTTCTGCGTTTATTTTGTATTTTATCACAGGTGGAGTGTTAGATGCTTATCTGAATGGATCACAGTTTTCAACGTATTATATCAGTTTATCTATTTTTCTGGCATATGCGCTGACATATCCGGATATGAAGGTTTTACTGTACTTTGTAATCCCGATCAAGATGAAGTGGATGGCGATTGTATATGCTGCTCTTGTGGTATATGATATTGTCAGATATTTTATGGGAGGAGCATGGTTTATGGCACTGCCGATCATCGCATCCTTACTGAACTTTATCATTTTCTTCCTTGGTACAAGAAATCTTAACAGATACAATCCGAAGGAAATCCATCGCAGAAATCAGTTTAAGAGAGCAATGGGAGAAAGTAAGACCGTTCCCTTCCCGGGGGGCAGCAAGTCAGGGGAAGTGACAAAGCACAAATGTGCAGTCTGTGGTCGTACAGAGAAAGATGATCCGAATCTGGAATTCCGTTTCTGTTCCAAATGTAACGGAAACTACGAGTACTGTCAGGATCATTTATATACACATATACACAAGAAGTAAGAGGAGAAAAGATTATTATGAAAAAAGTACCATTTGTCACCCTGGATAAACTTCAGGAAATCACAGCGCAGTTTCCTACACCTTTCCATCTTTATGATGAAAAAGGTATCCGCGAGAATGCAAAGGCAGTGAAAGAAGCATTTGCATGGAATAAGGGCTTCAAAGAATTCTTTGCTGTGAAGGCAACTCCAAATCCATTTCTGATCCAGATCCTTCAGGAGTATGGCTGTGGCTGTGACTGTTCTTCCATGACAGAGCTGATGATGTCCAAAGCAATCGGATGCAAAGAGGGAGATATCATGTTTTCTTCCAATGATACACCGGAAGAAGAATTCAAATATGCAAATGAAATCGGCGGAATCATCAATCTTGATGATATTACACATATCGAGAGTGTAGAAAGAGCAGTAGGATATATTCCGAAGGTGATCAGCTGTCGTTATAATCCGGGCGGAGTGTTTAAGATCAGCAACGATATTATGGACAACCCTGGAGATGCCAAATATGGTATGACAACAGAGCAGATTTTTGAAGCATTCAAGATCCTGAAGGAAAAAGGTGCCGAGGAATTCGGTATCCATGCATTCCTTGCAAGCAATACTGTGACAAATGAGTATTATCCGATGCTGGCGAAAGAGATGTTTGAAATGGCAGTGAAACTTCAGAAGGAGACAGGTGCTCATGTGAAGTTTATCAACCTTTCCGGTGGTGTGGGAATCGCTTACAAACCAGATCAGACTCCGAATGATATCAGAGAGATCGGTGAGGGTGTCCGCAAAGTATACGAAGAAGTACTTGTTCCGGCAGGAATGGGTGATGTTGCAATTTATACAGAAATGGGACGTTTCATGATGGGACCGTATGGCTGCCTGGTAACTAAGGCAATTCATGAGAAGCATACTCATAAAGAATATATTGGTGTGGATGCGTGTGCTGTAAACCTGATGCGTCCGGCAATGTATGGTGCATACCATCATATCACTGTTATGGGAAAAGAAGACCAGCCATGTGATCATATGTATGATGTGACAGGTTCTCTCTGCGAAAACAATGATAAGTTTGCAATTGACCGCTATCTTCCGAAGGTTGATATGGGAGATCTTCTTGTGATCCATGATACAGGAGCTCATGGTTTTGCCATGGGATATAACTACAATGGTAAACTGAAATCTTCTGAGATTCTTCTCCATGAAGATGGAAGTTTCGAGATGATTCGCCGTGCCGAGACACCGAAAGATTATTTCGCAACATTTGACTGCTTCCCGATTTATGAGAAATTACTGGAAGATATGGAATAATGCTGTGATTATTCTGTAATTTACTGTCCTGTGGTATTGACGGGGCAGATATGACATAAAAACACACAAAAAGAAAGGTACTGATCTGTGCATGATGCTGGAAGGTTAGTGCCTTTCGTTTTGCATGGAAAAACAGTGATTTCAGAAGAATGTACTGTAAAATTTTGTCTGTTCGGAGGTAGTATGATTAAATATGAATATGAAACAGGAATGTGTAAACAGCTGCATTACAATGGTCTGTGGAGTGTACAATATGAAGGTGTTCCCGGACATTTTAAAAAAGTAAAGATGGTCTGTCCCTGCATCAGAGACGAATGTGATCAGAATTGTGAAGTGTTTAAGAACATACCGGAAATAAAAGCAGCAGATCAGGAATGGCATATGAGAGATGAGAGATAGAATAATGGGAGATAAGAAAAAAGAATACAGAGACAAAAGAACAGGCATGCAGACTGTAAGGTCTGTCATATTTGCTATTGTGCTTATAATTACAGGTTTTACCAGTATAATATCTGTGGCAGATAATACTTATGCAGCAGACGAATATCGAGTGCATAAATCTGAGGTGGTTGTAAAGACCGGTGCCACTTATACAGTAAAGATCCTGAATCATGATACAAAAGTGAGTCCAAAGAAGTTTAAATGGACCAGCAGTAACTCAAAATGTGTAAAGGTTATAAATGGCAGGATATATGGTTTAAAGCCCGGACAGGCAACGATCACAGCACAGATCAGTGGACTGAAAGTAAACTGCGAGGTTTTTGTCTATAATAAAACGGAAACAGTTCTTTTTAAGAAATACAAAAAACAGGTGAAAGTAACGGCAGGAAAGACAATTATTCTGGAACCGCAGAAGTATGGAAAAAGGCTGACTTATACTTCTTCTGATAAAACGGTGGCAACTGTATCAAAGAAAGGAAAAGTTACTGCAAAAAAGACGGGAAATGTCAAAATCACCAGTGTTTCTTATGGTACTGATAGGTATGTATCAGAGATAGAAGTGATCGTCCTGCCGGCAGCGTCAGAAACTCCGGAAATTACGCCTACACTGACGCCGGATGAACCAGCACCATCTGTGACCCCGGAGCCGACGGTAACGGTCACGCCAACTCCGAAAATCACACCTGCACCGGAAGATGAGGAAAAGTTCCGGAAACCCTTGGATGGAGTTACTCATTATATTTTGCACAGAGGTGAACAGACAGAAGCACCTGAGAATTCCGTGCCTGCCTTTGAGATGGCAGGACGCAATGGGGCGGAGTTTGTGGAGACAGATGTGAGAGAGACCGCAGATGGAGTTCTGGTTGTCTCTCATGATGATTCTTTGCTGCGGATGTGCGGGGAGGACAGGCTTATTTCAGAGATGACTTATGAGGAGATAAAGCAGTATCCGATTATAAATGGAAGAAATGCTTCGCAGTATCCGGATAATCTTATTCCTACACTGGAACAGTATATTGCATGCTGCAATAAGTACTCTGTGACGCCGGTGATTGAAATAAAGTCAATCCGTACGGAAGAAGCCATGAATTTGTTCATGCAGCTTCTGACTGAATCACAGAAAGAGCCGGTACTCATCTGTTTTCGCATAGAAACACTTGGTAAACTGCGTGAGATGGGATTTACAGGAAAAATGCAGTGGATCCGTACAGTGCGCATGAATGCTTCTATGATACAGCAGTGTAAGAAATATGATCTGGACATAAGTGCAGAGTATAAAAATATCAGTATGAATGATATCAACAATGCTCATCAGAATGGAATCCGCATATCCGTATGGCTTTGCCGGAATGAAGATATGGTAGACATTTTCAGGAAAATGGGTGCGGATTATATCACGTATGAGAAGTGGAATACAGATGAAGTAAAAATGCGTTACTATTCACATAGCACTATCCCGCGAGGTGTTTTGGCATGAATATGCCAAAATCCCGAGACATACAAGCCAAAATTCTATTGCCGTAGGCAATCTGGAATGAATTTTGGCTAAGTTACTGAGAACGGAGTGAACAGTAACAAAAATACGACAGGATTAGCAGAAAATCAAGGTAGACATTTAGCAGAAAAATAAGTAAAATACAAGATGTAGATATAAATTGTAAGCAGAACAGTAACAGTTCACTATTGCTATAAGAAAGGACTGAATAGTTGTATATATTTTATATACTGCTGAAAAAGAGGAGGAGAGAGTAATGAAAAAAATAGCAGCTATGGTGCTGGCAGGTGTTCTGGCAGCAGTTCCGGTCAGTACGGCCGGTGCAGCGGAATTTCAGGATGGAGCAGATACACAGAATTTCATCTGGGCAGCCGGAGAGGAAACTTCAACAGACACAGATGAAAGCAAAGGGGTAAGTGCAAATGACAGTGTCGTTGAAGGACTTGACAAACCTCTGGTTTTCTATCCCAACACTTACTATAAATTTAATGTGACCGGTGCCGGAACGCAGAATACGAATCCTGTTGAGGGAGATGTCAGATGGACACCATTATACTGGAGTCTTTCTCTCAAACCGCAGGAAAGCGATATTCACAGGAAATGGGAAATCGGTTCTGCAAAGGGTATTTATACAAAGGTGGAACGTGCATACAATATATATATCTTTTTCCAGAGAGAAGAATATACAGGAGGTATATGGGAGAAAAACGATATTGTACAACCTGTGAGATATCAGTTCAATGCAGCTCCGTTAACTGAACAGGATGGAAGCTATAAGTACCTGATAGGCGGAATTGGCTATAAGATTTTAAATGAAAGAGAAGTAAGCGTTACAGGTCTTGCTGCGGAATATAATGTGATACAGATTCCGGCTACAGTTGTGATCAATGATAAAGTTTATAAAGTAACTACAATTGACAAGAATGCCTTCAGCGGGAACAAAGAAATTACAGATGTTATTTTTGGAAATAATGTAACAACGATTGGAAAATATGCGTTCAGCCAGTGCCCGAATCTGCGGAACATAAGATTTGGTAGCAGAGTAAAAAGAATTGGCAGCAACGCATTTGCACAGTGTACAAAACTGCGAAATTTCATACTTCCTGCCAGTGTCAGACATATAGATGCCAGAGCTTTTTACCAGTGCCCGGCAGTCAAAGTGATCAGGATCAACAGTACAGCACTGAACTATGTTGGAAAAAAAGCTTTTGCGGTCAACAAAACCGTAACTATCAGACTTCCTGAGAAGCTGTTTGCCAGATATCAGAAACTGATCAAGGCAAGCAATGTGTATTCTAAAACGAGGTTTGTGAAATATTAAAAAAAACTCAAAAATGCCCTTGCCATTTCGACAAAAACGTGATATGATAATACTCGTTTCAATGCCGGCATGTCGGAATGGCAGACGAGGCAGACTCAAAATCTGTTGTGGGCAACCACGTGTGGGTTCAAGTCCCACTGCCGGCACTAAAAAGTAAGCGAAGCCTTTGTTTGTGAAGGTTTTCGCTTTTTTTTTATTTGCCGTATTGAACAGTTCAGATAATTCTAAAATCTTTATGAAATTTATCTCGCTTTTCTTGAAAAAGAGATGAATAAGTGATATGGTACATCATAACAAAACGAAATGGAGGAAAAGCCAATGAACCTTGATAATAAAAAGCCTGGCAGAAAACCGCTTTATGTATATTATATCATTGCGGCAGTTATTATCATTCTTCTGAATGTGCTGTTACTTCCTGCAATTGAGGGACGAAAGGTACAGACGACTGATTACAGTACTTTCCTGACAGGAGTAGAGAAGGATTACGTTAAGACAGTAGAAATTCAGGATGATTATATTTATTATGTAGCAGAGAGTGACGGACAGGAGGGTTATTTCAGAACTGTCAAGATGAATGATCCTGACCTTGTAGACCGTTTGCATGATGCAAATGTCAAGTTCGGTGCAGCAGCACCACAGCAGACATCTATCTGGATCAGTCTGATCGCAGGATATGTACTGCCGATTGCCATCTTTATCCTTCTTGGAAGGTGGCTCAGCAAGAAGATGATGAGTTCCATGGGCGGAGGTCCCGGTGGGGCAATGTCATTTGGAAAGAGTAATGCGAAAGTATATGTGAAATCATCTACGGGAATCAAATTCTCAGATGTAGCGGGAGAGGACGAAGCCAAGGATCTTCTGACAGAAATCGTAGATTATCTTCATAACCCGCAGAAATACAGAGAAATCGGTGCATCTATGCCGAAAGGAGCCCTTCTTGTAGGCCCTCCGGGTACAGGTAAAACACTTCTTGCAAAAGCGGTAGCCGGTGAAGCGGAAGTTCCGTTCTTCTCCATTTCCGGTTCTGAATTCGTGGAAATGTTTGTTGGTATGGGCGCTGCCAAGGTGCGTGATCTTTTCAAACAGGCGAATGAGAAAGCTCCATGTATTGTATTTATCGATGAGATCGACACAATTGGCAAGAAACGTGATGGTGCCGGATTTACAGGCGGCAATGATGAGCGCGAGCAGACTCTGAACCAGCTGCTTACAGAGATGGATGGTTTTGACGGCTCCAAAGGTGTTGTGATCCTTGCGGCAACCAACAGACCGGATTCCCTTGATCCCGCACTTCTTCGTCCCGGACGTTTTGACAGACGTATTCCTGTTGAACTTCCGGATTTAAAAGGACGTGAGGAAATCCTTAAAGTCCATGCAAAGAAGATTAAGATCGCAGATTCCGTACGTTTTGATGAGATTGCGAAAGCTGCAGCCGGAGCTTCCGGTGCAGAACTTGCAAATATTGTCAATGAAGCAGCACTTCGTGCAGTACGTGACGGCAGAAAATTTGCCACCCAGGCAGATTTTGAGGAGAGTATCGAGGTAGTTATCGCAGGATATCAGAAGAAGAACAGAGTTCTTTCCAATAAAGAAAAACTGATAGTTGCTTATCATGAAATCGGACATGCGCTGGTTGCAGCAAAGCAGACCGAATCTGCACCGGTCCACAAGATCACTATTATTCCGCGTACATCAGGAGCACTCGGATATACCATGCAGGTGGATGACGGAGATCATTATCTGATGACAAAGGAAGAACTTGCAAATAAGATAGCGACCTTTACAGGCGGTCGTGCCGCTGAGGAACTGATCTTCCACTCTATTACAACCGGAGCATCCAATGATATCGAACAGGCGACTAAGCTTGCAAGAGCAATGATCTCCAGATATGGTATGAGTGAAGACTTCGATATGGTTGCCATGGAGAATGTGACAAATCAGTATCTGGGCGGAGACTCCAGCTTAAGCTGTTCTTTTGAGACACAGACTCTTCTGGATAAGAAGGTTGTGGAGCTTGTCAGGATGGAACACCAGAAAGCACTGAAAATCCTTCAGGACAATATCGGAAAGCTTCATGAACTTGCAAAATATCTATATGAGCATGAGACAATTACAGGTGAGGAATTTATGAAGATCCTGAATGCACCTGTACAGGCTCCAACTGTAGTGGCAGAATCTGAAAGTAATACAAAGTCTGAGAACAATGCAGAATCAGAAAACAGTACAGATGCAGATACATCTTCCGGGAAAGTGAATCTGCAGAAGTGATATTTTCTCAAGATATACAAGCCAAAAGTCCATTGCCGCAGGCAATCCGGAAATTTGGTTATGTCACTGAAAACTGAGTGAACAGCAATGAAAGCAGCAGAGGCGATTTGAGCTTCTGCTGCTTTTCCTTGCCAATTAACTCCGGTTCGGTTATAATTCGTAATAGTGAACGCAGCATCCTGGATGTTTTTTGGAAGAAAGAAGGGAATGAAGATGGATTGCCGAACTGCAGAAGGAATGGTGAGTAGTTATATTAAACATGATCTTCCACTAAATGAACTGGAAGAGTTTCTCGATCATGTACAGAATTGTTCTTCCTGTTATGATGAACTGGAAACATATTTTATTGTACATGAGGTAACACAGCAGCTTGATGATGACAGCAGCGATTCGGTTCTGGATTTCAAAAAACTGCTGGAACAGGATATCCGGAAATCCAGAAGATATATCCGCAAGAAGAAAGCCAGTTGGCTGATGTTTGGAGTAAGTATATGCCTTCTGATCGCTACGATTGCGGCAATATTGATTTTTGTAATGATGGAGACGAATTACATTCTATAAAGACACTGGAGGATTTTATGAGCGAAAAAATATTACTGATTGACGGACACAGTATTCTGAACAGAGCTTTTTATGGTCTGCCGGATCTTACAAATTCAGAAGGAAAACACACAGGGGCAGTATATGGTTTCCTGAATATCCTTCTTCGGACGATCGAGGAAGAGAAGCCTCAGTATCTGACAGTGGCATTTGACCTGAAGGCACCGACTTTCCGCCATAAGATGTTTGAAGCATACAAGGGAACACGTAAACCCATGCCTGAAGAACTGAGAGAGCAGGTACCGCTGATTAAAGAAATGCTTACTGCAATGGGTGTGAATGTTGTGACAAAAGAAGGCTACGAAGCGGATGATATTCTGGGAACTCTGGCCAGGAAAAGCGAAGCGGCAGGAATGGATGCGACAATCCTTTCCGGTGACAGAGATCTGCTTCAGCTTGCGACAGATAAGGTTATGATCCGTTTGCCAAAGACTGTAAGGGGCAAGACCACTATAGAGGATTATCATGCACAGCAGGTGATCGAGAAATATCAGGTGACACCTCCCCAGATCATTGAGTTAAAGGCGCTGATGGGTGACAGTGCTGACAATATTCCGGGAATCCCGGGAGTAGGTGAGAAGACTGCCACAAAGATTATTGTGGAGTATGGAAGTATTGAGAATGCTCATGAACATTTGGAAGAGCTGAAGCCAAACAGAGCCAGGGAATCAATGAGAGAACATTATGATATGGCGCAGATGAGCAAGGCTCTGGCTACGATCTGTACGGACAGTCCCATAGAGTTTTCGTATGAAAAGGCAAAACTGGGAAATCTTTATACAAAAGAAGCTTTTCTTCTCTGCAGACAGCTGGAATTTAAGAATCTGCTTAACCGTTTTGACTCTGCAGCAGTACAGGAAGATACGCTGGAACAGGAGTTTTTCACATGTGCAGACTTGGCAGGCTGTGAAGCGCTGTTTGCGAAAGCGGAAGCAGGAAAGACAGCGGGTGTTTCTCTGGTTACAGAGAATGGCAGGGTATTTGGTGCAGGACTTGCGCTGAATGAAGAGGAAATTTATTATATTCCTGTAGAAGGGATGATCACAGAAGGTTATCTCTGCGGAAAATTGGAAGGGCTCCTTCATAAAGTATCTGAATCCAACACAGAGAATATTATGAAATCTAATACAGATGATGTGAAGAAGGATCCGGAAAATGAGATATCTGATGTCAATACAGACGGTACTCTGAAATATGATAAAAAATGTGTATGTGCATTGGATGTAAAGGCATTACTCAAGCATATAAAATCTGATGATCCGATGGCTGTATTTGATGCAGGTGTGGCTGCATATCTGCTGAATCCTCTGAAATCCTCCTATACTTACGATGATATGGCAAAGGAATATCTGAATGGTCGTATCCTGCCTGCAAGAGAGGAACTTCTTGGAAAGAAAACAGTGAAAAAAGCATGGGAGGAGAGTGCAGAGGGGCTTGCAGCATGGGCCTGCTACATGGCCTATACAGCACTTGCCTGCCGGAAACCCATGTGTGAAGCACTGCGTGATACAGGTATGTGGAATGTATATACACAGATTGAACTTCCGCTGATCTTTACTCTTGATTCCATGGAAAAATGGGGAATCAGCGTGAAGAGTGAAGAACTGAAAAGCTACGGTGAGAAACTAAGTGTACGTATTGGAGAACTGGAGAAGCAGATCTGGCAGCAGGCAGGGGAAGAGTTTAATATCAATTCTCCGAAACAGATGGGAGTGATCCTGTTTGAAAAGCTTGGCCTTAAGGGCGGAAAGAAAACAAAGACAGGTTATTCCACAGCGGCAGATATTCTGGAAAAGCTTGCACCGGAGTATCCCATTGTAAAGGATATTCTGGAGTACCGTCAGCTTGCGAAACTGAAATCTACTTATGCAGACGGGCTTGTTGGTGAGATCGCAGAGGACGGCAGGATTCATTCTACTTTTAACCAGACAATTACAGCAACAGGAAGGATCAGCAGCACAGAGCCGAATCTTCAGAATATCCCTGTAAGAATGGAGCTTGGAAGACTGATCCGTAAGGTATTTGTTCCGGAAGAGGGATATGTATTTCTGGATGCGGACTATTCCCAGATCGAGCTTCGTGTTCTGGCGCATATGTCAGGGGATGAGAAACTGATCCAGGCATATAAAGAAGCCCAGGATATCCACAGACATACAGCATCAGAGGTATTCCATGTGCCATTTAATGAGGTGACAGATCTGCAGAGGAGAAATGCCAAGGCAGTAAATTTTGGAATCGTTTATGGGATCAGTTCCTTTGGGCTCAGCCAGGATTTAAGTATCACACGAAAAGAAGCAGCAGAATATATTGAAAGATATTTTGAAACTTATCCAAAGATCAAAGGATTTCTTGACGGACTGGTGGAAGAGGGAAAAGAAAAAGGATATGTGACTACCATGTTTGGCAGACGCAGGCCGATCCCGGAACTGAAATCCGGTAATTTTATGCAGAGGTCTTTTGGGGAGCGAGTAGCCATGAACTCTCCAATACAGGGAACTGCGGCGGATATCATTAAAATTGCAATGAACCGTGTGTACAGACGATTAAAGTATGAGAATCTTAAATCCCGTCTTGTACTTCAGGTACACGATGAACTTCTGATAGAGACCTGTAAAGAGGAAATCCCGCAGGTTTCTGCTATTCTTGAAGAAGAGATGAAAGGTGCCGCAAAGCTTTCCGTAGAACTGGAAGTCGATATGCATCAGGGTAATAACTGGTATGAGGCGAAGTGATGATGATAACAATAGGAATTACCGGCGGAGTGGGTGCCGGAAAAAGTACAGTGCTTGATTTTCTTGAAGAAACGTATCAGGCATATGTGATGAAAGCAGATGAGATCGGGCATCTGGTGATGGAGCCGGGGCAGTCCTGTTATGAACCGGTGATTGCACTATTTGGAAGACAAATCATAAAAAATGATAAAACTATTGACCGCAGACAGGTTTCGGATGTAGTATTTTCACATCCAGAGCTTCTGGAGAAATTAAACCAGATCATCCATCCTGCTGTGAAACAGTACATCAGAGAGCAGTTAGCTGTAAAGAAACAGCAGGGACAGAAGATATGTGTGGTGGAAGCTGCACTCCTTCTGGAAGATCATTATCAGGAGTTTTGCGATACGATATGGTATATTCATACGGATGAAGAAATCCGTATCAGGAGACTGATGGAGAACCGCGGTTATACAAGAGAGAAATCAGTCAGTATCATTGCCAGTCAGGCACCGGAGACTTTTTTTCGGGAAAATGCAGATTATGTTGTGGTAAATAACGGAGATTTTGCACAGACCAGACGGCAGATTGAGGAAGGAATCAGAAAATATGAGACTTTGTAGCATTGCCAGCGGAAGCAGCGGAAACTGTATTTATGTGGGCTCAGATAATACCCATCTTCTGGTGGATGTAGGCATCAGCGGAAAAAGAGTAGAACAGGGATTGAATTCTCTGGAATTGACAGGAAAAGATATTGATGGTATCTTGATTACACATGAACATTCGGATCATATCAAAGGTCTGGGCGTGATCGCAAGGAAACATCAGATACCGGTTTATGCGACAGAAGGAACTGTGGAAGCTTTATCTCACATGAATCTTGGAAAAATGCCGGAAGGGATTTTTCGTGAGATACACGAAGATGAGCCTTTTGAGATTAATGATCTGACAGTGAATCCTTTTACGATCCCTCATGATGCTGCACAGCCCGTAGGATACCGGGTAGAGTGTGGAGAGCATTCTGTGGGGATTGCTACAGACCTTGGAAAATATAATGAGTACATAGTCGGTAATCTGCAGAATCTGGATGCGCTTCTTCTGGAAGCAAATCATGATATCCGTATGCTGCAGGTTGGAAAATATCCCTATTATCTGAAACAGAGAATCCTTGGAGACAGGGGACATCTTTCCAATGAGAATGCAGGCAGGCTTTTATGCAGGCTGCTGCATGACAATATGAAAGGGATTTTCCTTGGACATCTGAGCAGGGAAAATAATTATGAGGAACTGGCATATGAAACCGTCTGTTCAGAAGTAACCTTAGGTGACAACCCTTATAAGTCGCGTGATTTCAGAATTCAGGTGGCACAGAGGGATTGCATATCAGAAGTAATTACAGTGTAGAAAGGACAAAGAACTTATGAAAAAGACAATCATCACAGTAGTAGGAAACGATACCGTAGGAATTATTGCAAAGGTTTGTACTTATCTTGCAGACAATAATGTAAACATTCTTGATATCTCCCAGACCATCGTACAGGGATATTTCAACATGATGATGGTAACAGATGCCAGCAAATGTGAGAAAGACAACGGAGTTCTTGCCAAAGAACTGGAAGCCCTTGGAGATAAGATCGGTGTAGTGATCCGCTGCCAGCATGAAGATATCTTCAATGTAATGCACAGAATCTGAGAAAATCTAAGCAGGTAAGCCACTGAGGGACTTTCCTGTATCAGATTGCCTGAAAAATGCTGAGAGAACATACAAGGGAGAAAAACAAAATGATCAATATTTTTGAAGTAAATGAAACGAATAAAATGATCGAGCAGGAGAATCTGGATGTGCGTACCATTACTATGGGTATCAGCCTTCTGGACTGTATTGACAGTGATCTTGCTGTTTTAAATGAGAAAATCTATAAAAAGATCACAACCTGTGCAAAGGATCTGGTATCTACAGGTGAGGCTATTTCCGGTGAATATGGAATTCCGATCGTAAATAAAAGAATTTCCGTAACTCCGATCGCATTGATTGGCGGAGCTGCATGTAAGACAAAGGAAGATTTTGTAACTATTGCAGAAACTCTGGATAAGGCTGCCAAGGTGGTAGGCGTAAACTTTATCGGCGGTTATTCTGCACTGGTAAGCAAGGGAATGACTCCTGCTGAGAGACTTCTGATCGAATCTATCCCACAGGCTATGGCGAAGACAGAGCGTGTCTGCAGTTCTGTAAATGTTGGATCTACACGTACAGGTATCAATATGGATGCTGTTAAGCTGATGGGTGAGATCGTTCTGGAAACAGCGAAAGCTACCAAAGATCAGGATTCCCTGGGATGTGCGAAGCTGGTTGTATTCTGTAATGCACCGGATGATAACCCGTTTATGGCAGGTGCTTTCCATGGTGTGACAGAAGCAGACACTATCATCAACGTTGGTGTCAGCGGACCTGGCGTTGTTAAGACTGCGCTGGAACAGGTAAGAGGTAAGGATTTTGAAACTCTTTGTGAGATGATCAAGCGTACTGCCTTCAAGGTAACACGTGTTGGTCAGCTGGTAGCACAGGAGGCTTCCAGACGTCTTGGTGTTAAGTTTGGCATCGTGGATCTGTCTCTGGCTCCTACTCCTGCAATTGGTGACAGTGTTGCTGAGATCCTTGAGGAGATTGGTCTGGAGCATGCAGGTGCACCGGGCACAACAGCTGCGCTTGCTCTGTTAAATGACCAGGTTAAGAAGGGCGGAGTTATGGCTTCTACAGCAGTTGGTGGTTTGAGTGGTGCATTTATTCCGGTCAGCGAGGATCAGGGTATGATTGATGCGGTGAATGCAGGGGCACTGACTCTTGAGAAGCTGGAAGCTATGACTTGTGTATGTTCTGTAGGTCTTGATATGATTGCAATTCCCGGAGATACGAAGGCTTCTACGATTGCGGGTATTATTGCGGATGAGTCTGCAATTGGTATGGTGAACCAGAAGACTACGGCGGTTCGTCTGATCCCGGTAATTGGTAAGGGGGTTGGCGAAGTGGTTGAGTTCGGTGGACTGCTTGGTTATGCACCGATCATGCCGGTGAACCAGTTCTCCTGTGATGCGTTTGTGCAGCGTGGCGGAAGGATTCCGGCACCGATCCATAGCTTTAAAAACTGATAAAAAAGGCCAGAAACTTCGGAAAAGGGGAGTTTCTGGCTCTTTTTATGTTCAAGAGGGACGCGGAGCGGAAAATATTTTGTCTGGGGTGCGGTTTCGGAGCCTAAGATATTCTAAGTTTCCATAAATCTGCTAAAAGCATGAGCCGTCTTGTCAAACTCGCTCCGTTGCAAACTTCGCTCAGACAGTGATGCAGCCAGCTCATAACGCAGATTTCTGAAAACTAAGAATATCTAAGACTCCTGCAAATGCACCCCAGACAAAATATTTTCCGCTCCGCTGGTATCTGGTTTTAACTATAGCAATTAAAGAGATTCCAGAATATTGAGGAGTCGGGTGTTGTCTTCGGGGTGCATGATGCAGAAGCGGATGTATTCGCCGTCCAGGCATTCGAAGGAGGAGCAGTCACGGATCATGAGACCCTGACGGATGCAGGCGTCGAAGACGTCCCGGGAGGTCAGGCCGTGCTTCTGGATTTTCAGGAGGAGAAAGTTGGCGTAGGACGGGTAGGTTTTGTAAGTGGGGATATTCTCCAGTGCTTTGAGCAGGCGGGTGCGTTCTGAGAGAATGAGGTCCCGGGTCTGGCGGATGTAGGTTTTGTCCTGGAGCATCAGCTCGCCGGCCAGAGCTCCCAGACTGTTGAGAGACCATGGTACCTGTTTTTCTTTCATTTTTTTGAGAAATTCCAGGTTCCCGGTGATTCCGTAGCCAAGACGCATACCTGGGGCTGCGTAGAATTTTGATACGCCGCGCAGAATCATAAGGTTCGTGAATTCTCTGGTAAGGCTGACAGCAGTGATCTCATTGATATCCGGGGCAAATTCTACATAAGTTTCGTCGATCATCACGAAAATGCTCCGCTCATTGCAGAAGGAAACGATTCTGCGCAGGTCATTTATGCTAATTGCAGATGATGTAGGATTATTTGGGTTGCAGAGGATGAGAAAATCGTATTTTCTATCCAGAGTCCGGCAAAAGTCATCTACATCGAGAACAAAGTTATCCTCTTCGCGCAGGTGGTAGTATTCCTGAGTGCTTCCGGAGAAGGAGAGTTCCCTGGAGTATTCTGAATAGGTCGGACCCAGGATAAGGGTATGCTTTGGATTTCGTTCCTGTATCAGCAGTGCGATCAGTTCGCTGGAACCATTTCCGGGCAGGATGAATTCAGCAGGAATATTACAATATTCTGAAATTGTGCTGCGAAGTGAAGTATAATCTCTGTCTGGATAAGAAGACAGGATATCCAGCCGTCCTGCAAGCTGTTCCTTTACATGCTCGGAAAGCCCCAGCGGATTTACATTAGCCCCAAACTTCACAATTTCCTCCGGCTTAAGCTGATAGACCTCGCATATTTTCTCAATATCACTCCCATGAAAAATCATTTTTGCTGTTGACATATAATATCCCTCATTTCTATATAATCTAATCTATATAAACTTAAAATCACCACATAGCAGATCGCAGATCTTTTCTGAACATTATTTTAACACTTATCACATAGTTCTGTAAACATCACTGTTTACACATTGCTATCCATTACTATCCTGAAATATACAGGTCCCAATATCATTGCAGCAGGCATTTAACAGAAGTCAAGTTCCCACCCACTGCTTATTGCTTTTCGCAACCACCGCAGGGGATTTACTTGATTTGATTAAATAAGTCTCCTGCGGTGGTGCAGAAAGCAAGCAATTCGGCATGCTGTCGAAAATGGAATATATGTCAATTTGCCAGTACACAGCGAAGGAATGGGAAGGGATTTCGGGCGCATTTGAGGGTTCATAGTAATTCTTGGTATTTGGGAAGTTGCGTTATTCAAAAAATCTCACTGTCTGAGCGAAGCGAGTTTGAGATTTTTTTGAATGCTTTTAGCAACTTACCAAATGCCTTAGAATTACATGGTTCCGAAACTAAGCCCGAAATCCCTTCCCATTCCTTCGCGTCCCTTTTGGAAAAAAATAAAAAATAAACCTCTTGACATATCTGCATTAGCGTGGTAAGGTAAACACATCAAAACCGATGAGAAAGAAGAGTAAACAACCAAGAATCATTCCAGAGAACAGCAGTTGGTGGGAAGCTGTATGAAACTGATTGTTGAATGGCCTTTCGAGGGCGGCCCGAAATCTTGATAAGCGTGAGAGTAGGCACCGACGGGAACCGAACCCGTTATAAATCAGGAGTGTATGTTTGTACATGAGAAAGTGGACAATTCGTCAATTTGAGTGGTACCGCGATAATAAGATTCTTATTACCGTCTCAAGCAACAGATAGCTTGTGGCGGATTTTTTTATATATAAAGAGAATCTGTTATATGGCACCCCCTGTAATGCAGGAAAATCTGCTGATGGCAGGTGGGTATCACAGCAGTTGACACATCCGGGAAAAAGAGGAATCCGGGGAGTTCTTTCTCACAGACAGTAACAAGGGATTGGCAAACATCCCTGAGACTATGGCAGTTAAAAAACCATGAACTGCTAAATAAGATGTAGAGAGAGGAAAAAAGACTATGAAAAAAAGAGTATTAGCAATCGCAGCAACAGCAATGGCAACTATGATGATGGCATCACCGGTTATGGCACAGGATTTCAAGATCGGTATCTGCAATTATGTAGATGACGCTTCCTTGAATCAGATCGTAGACAACATCCAGTCCCGTCTGGAAGAAATCGGCAAGGAAAAAGACGTAAATTTTGATGTGTCCTATGATAACTGTAATGCAGATGCCAATGTTATGGAACAGATCATTTCTGATTTTCAGGCTGATAATGTAGATTTGATGGTAGGTATTGCAACACCTGTAGCAATGCGTATGCAGTCCGCAACAGAAGGAACCGATACACCGGTTGTATTTTCCGCAGTGTCTGATCCTGTAGGAAGCGGTCTTGTAGAGGATCTGGATGCACCTGGAGCAAACATTACAGGTACAAGCGATTATCTGGATACAGCATCCATCATGAAACTGATCCAGGCAGTGAACCCGGATGTAAAGAAAATCGGACTTTTATACGATATCGGACAGGATTCTTCTACAACAGCCATCCAGGAAGCCAAGGATTATCTGGATAAAGAAGGCGTCGAATATGTAGAGCGTACAGGTACCACAACAGATGAGGTACAGCTTGCAGCAGATGCACTGGTGGCAGATGGCGTAGATGCAGTATTCACACCAACTGACAACACAATTATGACAGCAGAGCTTTCTATCTATGAGAAATTCATTGATGCAGGTATCCCACAGTATACAGGAGCTGACTCCTTTGCACTAAATGGTGCATTTGTCGGATATGGTGTTGATTATGCAAACCTTGGACAGAAGACAGCAGATATGATCGCAGACATCCTTATGAATGATGCAGATCCTGCAACAACATCTGTTGAAACTTTTGATAATGGTACTGCAACAGTAAACACAGAAACCTGCGAGGGACTTGGACTTGATCTTGAAACTGTTAAAAAAGATTTCGAGCCGTTATGCACACAGGTAAATGAGATCGTTACAGCAGAGAGCTTTGATGATGTAGAGAAATAATAAGGATATTCGGACAGCATTTTGAATAAATTCAGAATAAGTTCTGGGTTTATGGAATCCATTGTGCCGATTGAAAAGACTGATATATTTTCTGGATTAAAATGAACAGCAGCAGATATTTTCTGTTGCTGTTCATTGAATGTAATAAAATAAATACAAACTGGAGGAAATCATCGTGACTATTGCGACTATACTCTCTCTTGGAGAGACCGCGCTGAAACTTGGCCTGATCTGTTCATTGACAGTTCTTGCCCTGTTTCTCAGTTATTCCATGCTGAATGTCTGTGACCTTTCCACTGATGGCTGTTTTACACTGGGAGCAGCAGTGGGAGCAGCAGTGGCAGTCAGCGGACATCCTTTTTTATCAATTTTTGCAGCTATGGCTGCAGGTATATGCTCGGGCTTTGTGACAGCCATACTTCAGACAAAGCTGGGTGTTGACAGTCTTCTTGCAGGAATTATCGTTAATACGGCTCTTTATTCTGTGAATATTGCAGTGATGGGAGGTTCCTCCCTGATCAATATGAACAGAACAGAGACGGTATTTTCCATGATGAAAGAAACATTGAAAAGTACACCGCTGAAAGGAAGAGGAGATATTGTAGTTGCTTTCATTGCAGTAGCCATTGTGATTGTCTTCCTTGTATTTTTCTTAAGGACAAGACTTGGTCTGGCAATCAGGGCAACAGGAAATAATGCAGATATGGTAAAATCCTCATCTATTAATCCGGTATTTACTACGATTGTAGGTCTCTGTGTTGCCAACTCCTTCACAGCACTTTCCGGATGTCTTCTGTCTCAGTCACAGAAATCTGTAGATATCAATATCGGACAGGGAATGGTTACCATCGCGCTGGCTTCCCTGCTGATTGGTGGTACGATTCTTGGCAGAGGTGGAATTTTCGTGAGAGCTGTTGGCATGGTACTTGGATCTTTTATTTTCCGTCTGGTATATACCGTTGCACTGAGATTCAATATGCCGGCATTTATGCTGAAACTGGTATCTTCTGTGATCGTTGTGCTGGCTATTTCAGGTCCATATTTGAAAAAACAGTGGCCGCAGATTAAGAGAAGAATGACTCACAGGAAGGGAGTACAGTGATTTATGCTGAAGATTGAACATATTTCCAAGACTTTTAATCCGGGTACGGTAAACGAGAAACAGGCCATCAGAGATTTATCCCTGAATCTGGAGAAGGGCGATTTTGCAACGATCATCGGTTCCAATGGAGCTGGTAAATCCACTCTGTTTAATGCAATCTGTGGAGATTTTTTTACAGATTCCGGTGTGATCATGCTGGATGGACAGGACATTACTTTTATGCCCCAGCATGTACGTGCAAAGACCATCGGTCGCCTGTATCAGGATCCTATGAGGGGAACTGCACCTGGAATGACCATAGAAGAGAATCTGGCGCTTGCAGCAGGGAAAGGCGGATGGCTTTCCCATGTGTCCAGACAGGAGAAAGAGCGATTCCATGAAGAGCTGAAACTTCTGGATATAGGACTTGAGAAACGTATGACTCAGCCGGTAGGACTTCTCTCCGGTGGACAGAGACAGGCGCTGACACTTCTCATGGCAACCATGAATCCGCCCAAGCTTCTGCTTCTGGATGAGCATACAGCAGCCCTTGACCCGGGCACAGCAGAGAAGGTACTGAATCTTACGAAACGAATTGTAGAGGAACATCAGCTTACCTGTCTGATGATCACCCACAATATGCAGTCGGCCCTTGATCTGGGAAATCGTATTCTGATGATGGATTCCGGAGATATTGTGCTGGATATCCATGAAGAAGAAAAGAAAGGCCTGACAGTGGAAGGTCTTCTGGAGAAGTTTAAGACAGGTGCCGGTAAGATGCTGGATAATGACCGTATTCTTCTTTCCGGAGAAAAGTAATTATAAAAATAACATGTAATTGTAAATGAAAGAACCATTATATACAGAAGTTATAGTTGTTGCCTGAAGCATACAGCCATGTTTTCTGATATAATGGTTCTTTTTGTCTGGTAGCGACTCTATTGCTTGCTGTAATTTGCAGAAGGTTCCTGCTCTGGTTTGAGTGTGATAAGTTTGCTCCCAACCGCTGCTGCGATGAATATCCAGATAAACATTTTAACCGGGAAGCAGAGGAAGAGAAGCATGGTTACTGCCAGTGGCTTTTTCATGATTCCGCCCAGAAGTGACGCAGTAACGATTGCAGCTCCAAATACCACATGTCCCCCGTCTGGCCCGCAGGTCAGCATTGCCATGCCGTATCCCATACATACTCCGGCAAAGATGACAGGGAAGAAATGTCCTCCCTTTAAACCGAACTGAATACACAGATTTGTCAGCAGAAGTTTGAAAAACGCGATAGCAATAAGTGCCAGCGGCAGATAGGAGGTGTAAGTTTTCATAAGTGTTCCCATCTGATCTTCTCCGGAAAACATAAGTACAGGTAAGAATGAACCTGTGATTCCAAGGCATAAACCTGCAAAAATCTCTTTGACAACTGCCGGGAATCTGTTGGAAATATTTCCGGTCAGCTTGTGTGTTGCCTGATAGAAGTATGCCAGGATAAGACCGCACAAAATATACAGAATCATAAGCAGATAGTCTTTTCTCTGGATTTCCACCATATCAAAGGATGGAAATCCGGAAAGCCCTGCACCAAAAAGTGCAGATAAACCTGCATAAATACTAGTGCCTGCAGCCAGCGCGATTCCGTAAATAAATAATTTGGAACCCTTTGTTAAGGCTGCAAGGTCTTCTTCAGAGTTTTCTTCTACTTCGAAAATGCCGAACAGAGGTGCATGAAACAGCACACTCATGGAGACTGCGGCACCGATCTGCGAATAATTTCTGGTATTCTGTTTGGCAAACTTAAGGTTGTCTCCGGCCCAGTAGCATAAACCTACGATAATACCGGTAAGTCCGGCTTCGGGACCTACACTGCTTCCTATGAGTAATGGCAGCAGTGCGGCCACCATCATTACAAGCATGTTTTTGTATTCGTATCTTTTTTCTACTCTGACTTTTTCCATAACGGTTTCCAGATCTTCGGGATAGTCTCCGAATATTTTTCGGAAAATACCGATAATTGCCGCACCGGCTACACAGATAAGAATCGTATAATAGGGAACAGAGGTTTTTCCGGGAAACCATTTCCACAGAAATTCAGTTCCCACTGCCATTATTTTCAGCAGGATCCATACCAGTGCACCGGCAACAGCACCAATGAGTGCACAGAACAGCCACAATTCAAGCTGATTTTTTAAAGATACGTTTTTGGGGCTTTTTGTGTTATTCATACAGTCATAACCTTTTTGTTAGTTTTCGGTCTTTCCGAAATTGATTCCAAGTACGATCATATTGATACCCTGCATCAAAACAGAAAAAGCGATCATATATCCTGCAGAGATCATGGTAAGTACAGGATGGGTAAATGAAATGATGCTGACAATTACGGATAAAACACCGCACACAATACTCAGGATACCTTTTCCTTTAGATGTTTTATATACCTTTGTGCCGGCGGCAATCTGGAAAATACCGTAGATCAGAATGATTGCACCGACCATATAAGCTGCCATTACGTCTGTGATGAACCGCTGAATGCCGCTGAATAATAAGATAATACCTGCAAGTCCTTCCAGAACACCGAGAATACATGCTCCGATTTCTTTCTTTTCTTTGGATAAAGAAAGGATTACAAGTTCAATACCATTTACAAACAGAAGGATTCCCAGGATCCATCCGATGGCAAGAAAAGTTCTCATTGGTCTTACAAGAGTGTAGACTCCTAATAACAATGTTAAAACTCCGGTGATCAAAGTGAGGTATTTTAGTGCTTTATTATCTTTCATACTGTTAAGCTCCTTTCATATTGCAAGTGAAACCGTTTTATACTATACTTCAATTAATTTCAGGCAGTATATTATTTTATTGGAGGACAAGTGCATGAAAAGAATTAAAGTATTAGGCAGTGTGTTAAAACGGACTCGTGCAGATAAAATTATCATTGGTTTTATTGTATTTATTTTTGCTATCGCAGCAGTGATCCAGCTGGTTGAACCGGACATTAACCGATACGGAGATGCACTGTGGTATTGCTATGCGGTGATCTCCACTGCCGGATTTGGCGATGTGGTTGCGGTTACTTTTATTGGAAAAATGTGTTCCGTTCTTCTGACAATCTATTCGCTTTTTGTAGTTGCCATTGCCACCGGGGTAGTGGTTAATTTCTACACCCAGATGGTGGAAATGCAGCGAAAAGAGACACTTGCCATGTTTATGGATCAGTTGGAAAGACTTCCTGAGCTTTCCAGAGAAGAACTGGAGAATATTTCCAGAAAAGTGCGCCAGTTTCGGTAGCTGTGGATCTTACTGATCTTTGGAAGAATGTTCTTCTTCCTGTTTACTGCGTACCTGCGGGATCAGAGAAGCTGCCAGCTTTCCCTTTCCGCGGTTTCGCAGATACAGAATACCGATGACAGAAAATACTACTGCACCGATAAAGTTTACGATCAGATCTTTCATGGTATCAACAATACCAATATCAAGATAGCCTCCCAGATTCCAGGTCTCGCCGTTAACGACCAGAGACTGAACATCTACATGGATCGGAACATTTGCGCCGGTAGGATTCAGCTTCACAGAGTTGATGGCCGGTACGATCCAGTCTTTCTGCATATCCATTCCAAAAAACCAGTCCATGCTGAATTCAAAGAATTCCCACATAACACCAACAGTCATTGAAAAACAGAATGCAAAAAAAGCTACAAAATACGGTGACATTTTAATGGAAAACCTGTCACTGCGGTTAAAAAGATCGATCAGTGCAAATCCGATGGCAGCCATCAGAAAACCGTTAGTAGTATGTAAAATAGTATCCCAGATTGGAATTTTTACATAAAAGGCATTAATTTCGCCAAGAATTTCTGCTGAAAAGATAAAGATCAGAATGACTGTTTCCAGTCCCGGTGGTATTGTGACGTTCAGTTTCCTGTCCAGAAACTGGGGAACCATAAAAAGGATCAATGTCAGGATTCCCAGAAACATATTGTGGTAATTTCCCAGGAAAAACTGACGTACAACAGATAAGATTACCAGGGCGGTAAGTACCATCTGAATCTTTGTTCTGTTCTTTTTCAAACCTGAATTAGCTTTCATTTTTCTTTTCCTCCTTCCTTATTTTATATCCTTATCCTCACTGTTTGTATTTTAACATAAGTGCATCCAAACAACAAGAATTATAGGATAATAAGCTGTTTCTGGGACTCGTGGCAGAATTTTCTGCCGGTTTTCAGACAAAGGAGTTTTTCATATAAATTGGAAGAAAAAACAGTTTCAGATAAAATCTGATTACCTTCACTGTCCAAAAGATTTTGGGCGTCCGCAAGCTTGGTGATAAGAGGAATTCGGCTGTGCTGCTTGATCCGGCTTAGCAGTTCACTGCTTTCTTTGCGGAAACCAAGAACCCTGGCAAAGGGAATCTGAGTGGGTGCAGTGTGGATATTTAATATAATATGAAGCAATGCCCTCTGTATCCTTGTCTGAGTCAGCTCTCTGGTTTTTAAAACAGATACAGATTGGGAAAAGGACAACAGAAAATTCTGTTGATTTATGATCCGCCGGGCGAGATCCTCGGAAACATCCATATAGGAAGAAAGGCTTTCTACATTTTCTTTCATAAGGCAGTAAGAAAGAATAGAGTCCAGAGAATTTTCTGTGAGAAATTCACCGGAGTCCAGCGCCTTTTTGAAAACGTAAAAAGCATCTGGTGGAATCTGGGATGATAATATATTGGCAGTTTTGGTATCCGGATTCCTGACTGGATTATTTATGTCTGAGATTGCCTCTGAATGGCCACCTCCCGGATTCTGAATAAGACTGCGTATAGCAGTTGCAGATGCAAAGAAATCAGTAGATGACTGTAAATCAGGGGAGGAGCTTGCTGAATTTCCTTCAGGGACAGTGGTTTCATGATAGCCCATTCCTTCCCTGCGGATCGTGACAGGGCAGATCCGGCTGTTCAGACGGAGAAGTGCCTTGCAGTATTCGATCCCCAGAATATTATTCGGTGTATTCAGGATCTGTGTAACTTCATTTAACAGAGGAGTAAGGACTCCGTCAAAATCGTCACCATTGAAGTTGCGCGGATTCTTAAAATATTCTGTCAGTGCCTGACTTCTGGCAGCCGGAAAAGTCAGCCCTTCACTTAAAAAGCTTTTCAGTAGCTTTTTATATTCTTCAGGTTCTTCTACAAGGATCTCAGCCAGTTCTTTCAGTGCGCTGATCTCCCCGGATTCACTTCCAAAGCAGAGCATATCAACAACGCCAAGACCGTCCAACAGGGAAACACCTCCCATTGCGAAGGCTTCCGCACTTGCAGTAGAGATGGATACCGGCATTTCAAGCACAAGGTCAGCGCCGCACCGCAGAGCCATTTCTGCACGTGTATGTTTGGAGATGAGAGCAGGGGTGCCACGCTGCACATAATCTCCGCTCATGGCAACGATAACATAGTCTGCTTTTAGCTTTTCTTTTGTATACCGGATCTGATATTCATGTCCTTTGTGAAAAGGATTATATTCTGCAATAATTCCTGCTGTTTTCATAAATTTACACAGATGCTCCTTCCTGAAATTTTGTAGAGTTCTCTTTTTTAACCATATTGCATCTTAAAAAATACTTTTTTATGTCATATTCTACCATTCAGATGCTTGAAATACAAGGCTTCAGGAGGTATAATGAAGACAGCGCAGAAAACAGATTACTGTTCACTGTATATATTCGGTGAATGGTAATGATATCTGGTATACAGATATTGTGATATCAGAACTGCTATATGAAAGGAGCCATTTTAATCATGGGATTTATTGACACACTCAAAGAGAGAGCAAAAGCAAACGTAAAAACAATCGTACTTCCGGAGACAGAAGATAAGAGAACTCTGGCAGCTACAGAGAAAATTTTAAAAGAAGGAATTGCAAAGGTTATCCTTGTTGGTAACGAAGAAGCTGTTAAAAAGAGTGCAGCTGAAGACGGATATGACATTTCCGGCGCACAGATCGTAGATCCTGCTACATCAGAGAAAACACAGGGATACATTGACAAGTTAGTAGAATTAAGACAGAAAAAAGGCATGACACCGGATCAGGCTAAAGAGATTCTTCTTAACCAGTATCTGTACTATGGTGTAATGATGGTAAAAATGGGCGATGCAGACGGTATGGTATCCGGTGCATGTCACTCTACAGCTGATACATTAAGACCATGTCTTCAGATCCTGAAAACAAAACCAGGTACAAAACTTGTATCTGCATTCTTCTTAATGGTAGTTCCGAACTGCGAATATGGCGCAAACGGCGCATTTGTATTTGCTGATTCCGGTCTGAACCAGAACCCGACTTCAGAAGAGCTTGCAGCAATCGCAGCATCTTCTGCAGAATCCTTTGAACTTCTTGTTCAGGAGAAACCAATCGTTGCAATGCTTTCACACTCCACTAAAGGCAGTGCAAAACATGCTGACGTAGATAAAGTAGTAGAAGCTACAAAGATTGCAAAAGAGCAGAATCCGGAACTTGCACTTGACGGAGAATTCCAGCTTGATGCAGCTATCGTTCCAAGCGTAGGCGCTTCTAAAGCTCCTGGAAGCGAAGTAGCTGGTAAAGCTAACGTACTTGTATTCCCAGACCTTGATGCAGGTAACATCGGATACAAACTTGTACAGCGTCTTGCAAAAGCAGAAGCTTACGGACCTGTAACCCAGGGTATCGCTAAACCTGTAAATGACCTGTCCCGTGGATGCTCTGCAGACGATATCGTTGGTGTGGTAGCTATCACAGCAGTACAGTGCCAGGCTGACGACAATAAATAAGATTTCAGTCAGAACGTAAAACGGACTGAGAATTATTTCATTGACTACATAATGTTAAAGGCATCGGAGGAGATATTTCTGATTCTGATGCCTTTGATATCATTACTCATATTTCCCTGGAAATGATGAGAATAATATTATAATATGAAAGGAAAAGCTGACAGAAATATTCGAAGACTTGTGTCAGGATTATGGACAGTATTCGAAATTTGCTGCCGGCAGAATATGAAAATGAACGTATTAGTAATCAACTGTGGAAGTTCATCCCTTAAATATCAGCTGATCAACTCTGATTCAGAAGCAGTTCTTGCAAAAGGTCTCTGCGAGAGAATCGGTATCGATGGAAGATTAGTATATCAGAAAACAGGCTGTGACAAAGAGATCACAGAAGCTGCAATGCCTACACATAAAGAAGCAATCCAGATGGTACTGGATGCCCTCACAAATGATAAAACAGGCGCAATCGGAAGCCTGAAAGAAGTAAATGCTGTTGGACATCGTGTTGTACATGGTGGTGAGAAATTTGCCAAATCTGTAGTGATCACAGATGAAGTAATCTCAGCAGTAGAAGAATGCAATGATCTTGCACCACTTCATAACCCTGCAAACCTGATCGGTATCCGTGTATGCTCCGAGCTTATGCCGGGTGTACCTCAGGTAGCAGTATTCGATACAGCTTTCCATCAGACAATGCCTGCAAAAGCATATCTCTATGGTCTTCCGATCGAATATTACAAGAACTACAAAGTAAGAAGATATGGTTTCCACGGAACATCCCACAGCTTTGTTTCCAAACGTGCTGTTGAATTCCTTGGCCTTGACAAAGATAACTCAAAAGTTATCGTATGCCACCTTGGAAATGGTTCTTCCATCAGTGCTGTCGTAAACGGTCAGTGTGTTGATACAACAATGGGTCTTACTCCGCTTGAAGGTGTTGTTATGGGAACACGTTCCGGTAACATTGACCCGGCTATCATGGAATTCATCGCTAAGAAAGAAAAACTTGACATTGCAGGTATCATGAACGTTCTCAACAAGAAATCCGGTCTTCTTGGATTATCCGGCGGATTATCCAGTGACTTCCGTGATCTGAACGATGCAGCTCAGAGCGGAAACGAAGATGCAGCTAACGCAATCGACGTTCTCTGCTATGGTATCGCTAAATTCGTTGGCGGATATGTTGCAGCTATGAATGGTGTAGATGCGATCGTATTTACAGCAGGTATCGGTGAGAATGCTATTCCTGTACGTGAGAAAGTTGTAAGCTATCTTGGATACCTCGGAGTTACACTTGACAAAGAAGCTAACGGTGTTCGTGGAGAAGAAATCGTAATTTCCACACCGGATTCCAAAGTTAAAGTTGCTGTAATTCCTACAAACGAAGAACTTGCAATCTGCAGAGAGACAGTAGCTCTGGTTTAATTTTCACAGATAATAAAGTGTCTGTTTTGTGTCCAAACGAGAGAAATATAACTGGATAAAAGTTATATTTATATAGAAGGGAAGGGTGCATCTGTCAGGAGCACCCTTCTTTGTGCCCGTAAGGCATGTGGAAATTACCTGATAATAATGCCGCCGGATGATAAAATACTTCGTAAAGGAATATTACTTGACAAAATGTGAAATTTTTCTAATTTATCGTTGACAAAAGCAGAGGCGGTATGTATAATAAAACAAGTGTGGATAGGAGAAAAGTATGCAGATACATTTATCAGATATTTCATCCAGTGAAGGAATGCGTATTCAGAAGACTGCAGAGTTTGGAATGGATACGATCACCTTTCAGTCAGGAAGCTTTCCGGTACTTGCAAAAGAACCCATAGAGCTTACGATCACGAATACAGGTGACAGAAATCTTGAAATCAGAGGAACGGGTAAGATTACCGTAGGTATTCCCTGTGACAGATGTCTGGAAGAGGTTTCAACAGAGATTCCTTTGGAGATTGAGCGAAAACTTGATATGAAGCTTACGGATGAAGACCGTGTGAATGATCTGGACGAAAGTTCTTATCTCACAGGTATGGACCTGGATGTGGACCAGCTGGTCTATCTTGAGGTACTGATGAGCTGGCCTTTGAAGGTTTTATGTAGAGAAGACTGCAAAGGAATCTGTAGCCAGTGCGGGAAAAACCTCAATGACGGTCCCTGTGGATGCGTCGAGGAACCTAAGGATCCCCGTATGGCAGCTATCAGTGATATATTTAGTAAATTTAAGGAGGTGTAACATAATGTCCATCTGTCCGAAGAATAAATCTTCCAAAGCAAGACGCGATAAGAGAAGAGCAAACTGGAAAATGAGCGCTCCGAACCTTGTAAAATGCAGCAAATGTGGCGAACTGATGATGCCGCACAGAGTATGCAAAGCTTGCGGAAGCTACAACAAAAAGGAAATCATTAAAGTTGAAGACTAATTTTTAATGATTGCAAAGTATGGCAGGTTCTCCCGTTTGGGATGCCTGCTTTTTTGTGTATTATTTTATGTTAGTTATAGGAAATTACTCCGTAATGTTCCGGAATTGCTATAAAATTCTGTGTAGCGCGAAACGGTTTGCCGGGCAGCGTGGACAGTAACTGCAGATGATCCATATAAAGATAAAGACAGTGGATACATCTGAACATTATAATGGATGAGGAAAAAGTAATGAATGAGAAGGAGAAGGTAAATCAGATCACAGAAGGTGTGATCTGGAAACAGCTGCTGTTATTTTTCTTTCCTATTGTATTTGGAACATTTTTTCAGCAGATTTATAATACGGCAGATACTATTGTTGTCGGCCGTTTCGTAGGAAAACAGGCACTTGCTGCAGTTGGAGGTTCTGCCAGTCAGATCGCCAATCTGATCGTTGGCTTTTTTGTAGGGCTTTCTTCAGGGGCAGCAGTTGTGATCTCGCAGTTTTATGGGGCAAAAGATAAGAAGAATCTGAGTAAGGCACTGCATACAGCATTTGCATTCTCCATTGCAGCGGGAATTGTTCTTACTGTAGTGGGGATTTTTCTGACCAGACCTGCATTGCTGCTTATGAAAACACCTGCAGATGTAGTAGAGGACTCTGCAGTGTATCTTCATATTTATTTCGGCGGAATGGTTTTTAACCTGGTTTATAATATGGGAGCAGCCATCCTACGTGCAGTAGGAGACTCCAAAAGACCACTGTATGTTCTGATCATTACCTGTGTGCTGAACATTATTCTTGATCTGCTGTTTGTGGTTGCGTTTGGCATGGGTGTGACAGGAGTAGCTGTTGCTACAGTTACTTCTCAGGTGATCAGTGCGCTGATCGTAACAGTAATGCTTCTGAAAACCAGAGAGATATATGTGCTGAAGATCAATCAGATCCGTTTTGACAGAAGAATGCTGTTTTCAGTTCTGAGAATCGGTATTCCGGCAGGTCTGGAATCTGTAATGTATAATATTTCCAATATTGTGATACAGGTATTTGTAAATAATCTGGGAACTGACACAGTGGCGGCATGGGGAACTCTTGGGAAAATCGATGCTCTTTTCTGGATGGTGATCAATGCGTTTGCAATTTCCATTACTACCTTTGTGGGACAGAATTTCGGAGCCGGCAAATATCACCGTATGCGAAAGAGTGTGAGTGTCTGCATGGTCATGAGTATGGTCAGTTCTGCGGTGATGATCATTTTGATGTATTCATTTGCTCCCTGGATTTATCGTCTGTTTACCACAGATAGCGCAGTGATCGTTCATGGTGTTCATATGAGTCGTTTTTTACTGCCGTCCTATTTCATTTATGTGATCATAGGAATTTTGTCCGGGGCACTGAGGGGTACCGGGAAGGTTCTTGTGCCTATGCTTCTTACCTGCGGCGGTGTGTGTTCTTTGAGAATCCTGTGGCTTTTTACAGCCGGCCAGATATACCCGGGAATTAATACGATCATGCTCAGTTATCCGGTTTCATGGAGCATTACGGCAGTATTGTTTATTGTATATTATTTTATGAAATTTCCAGGAAAGAAAAAGGAGAATTAACCATTTTTCGGTACACCATTTTTCATGAAATAATGCAGTTTATCCTATGTCTGTTGCCGAAATCCGCCAGATAAGGTAAGCTAAGAACAAAGGAAATTGAGAATAAAGATAACGGATCGAGTAGTAATGTAAAATGAAAGTATGAAAAAAGCATGAGAAAACAGAAAATAACAGTTCTGATTTTAATGATAACTCTGTGCCTGACTGGCATATGGGGAATGAAAAAAAATACCATAGTATGGGGCGCGGTGATCCGGGTAAATGATGTGATCGTACCGAATGATATTCCTGCAGTAGCTGTAGAAATAAATAAAAGCAGCGAACTGATCACTGAGAAACTGTCTCGGGTTTTCTATACAGTTTATACAGACACAGATACACTGCATATTCCGGTGTTCTGGGATGTTTCGTCTGTAAATATGAAACTGGCAGGCGTTTACACAATGAAAGGTGTACTGAAGCTTCCGCCTGAGTATGCTTTTGATGAGAGTAAAAGTCTGCAGGTACAGACAACTGTTTCTGTGCAGTACCCGGACAAACCGGATATTAATATATATTACAGGTTGACTGCGGCAGGAATCTATATATTTCCCTGGTTGAAGCAGGAAAATTTTGACTCCATGGAAGCTTATCTGAAGAAAGAAAGCGGACAGTGGATCAACCTCACTGAGGAGGGCTTTGCTCTCTGTGAAGAGGAGGGCCTGTATGTATCTAACCAGAGTATGGTTGTGGGCAATACCTATTCTCTGTTGGTAACCTATGATAATGGAAGGAAGCAGACCAATACTCTGCGGTTTCAATATCAAAAAGACGGCAGTCTTAAAATTTACGGTTATCAGCACAGTCTGCTTGGAAATACACAGAAGCCCGGAAAGATCATCTGTTCTTATGATACCGGAGATGAGAAATATCTCAGCAGATGTGCTGCCTATGCAGTAAAAACGGGGGGAAGCCTGAAGCAGATTGAGAAAGAATTGAAGGAGAATGTCAGACTGAGGGTCAGTACTGCTGAAACATTTGAAAATACAGCCGAGAATCCGGAACTGATTCTGGAATCTTCCTGGGATCTGAGCCGGGTGAATAGGGAAAAACAAGGCGTGTACAAGGTAACCGGATCATTTGTGATCCCAGAGGGATATGAAGTATCTGACAGCCTGACGCTGCCAGAGGCATATGCATATCTTTCTGTACAGAAAAAAGGAGAACCACAGATTAATACCTACAGCATGCCGATGGTAGACCTGCTGGAATTTCCTATGCTGCTGGATGGATTTTCTGCAGAGGAACGCCGGAACATACAGGTTTACCTCTCTGAGAATGGGGGAAATTACCGGAAAATTGATGATGACTTGGTGGAAGTGACTTCTGATGGAATTCAGATTTATTACAGAGAGATATTAAAGAAAGGACAGAACTACCAGATCTGTGCTGTCTATGAGAAAGGGAGCACAGGAATTTATTCTTTTTCCTATAATGATGCGTTTATTGTCAATGAATACTGGCATGAGCGAAATTTTTCGGACAGAGAGGAAAAAGATCTTCCTGACATTGTGCAGAAAGCACCTGCTTCGTCAGAAGTAGTACAGGAAGAAAAGAAAGAGAATCTGAATACGGGAAGTGCCGGATATCATTATGGTGACTCTTACGGAACAGACAATAATACAGACGGACAGAATAGCAGCAGTAACAAAGCTTCTGATGCAAAATCTGCTGAAATATCGGATACAGAGAATTTCGTGACAGAGTTAAGCACCGACACCATTACTGCAGTCAGTGGAAAGAGAATGCTTCTTATGATCCAACAGAATGGAAGTGCAAGGTTTGAGAAACAGGGAATCTCTGTGACATTTTCTCCGGATACAGTGAATGGATGGAAGATCAATGCAGAGGATGAAATCCAGATAGGAATCGAGAAAACGTCAGAAACTGCATTTTCTCTGCGGATTTTTGTCAGAGGTGAGAAAGTGACAGAGATTCCTGGAACAGTGGTGGAATTTCAGGCATCTGTGTTTGGCGGAATCCAGTTACCTGAAACAGTAAAAGCGGAGGATGTGCAGGGAAATCAATATGCAGTGAATTATCAGGAAAAACAAAATGTTCTCCGTATGGAGATCAACCAGACAGGGGATTATTTTTTGACAGATGGAGAGTCGGAAAATATCGGGGACCAGACGGTTGAGGACAGCGTGGAAGCTATTTCAGACGGAGAAGATATAGGTTTTACAGAAGAGCCAATGCCAGAGGAGGAAACGGAGCAAAAGACAGAGCAGAAAACAGAGAATTCCGCCAAACAGTTTCTGATGATAATACTTACATTACCGGCAGTATGTATCCTGGTGGCTGCCATTATTTTTGCAATTCGTAAAAAACGCAGATAAGCGACAGTGGAAAGGCAAACAAAGCACCTGAAAACAGAAGGAGGTGTCAGCAATGAAGAAGAACTGGAAATATTCATTACTACTTATAGTAGCTGTATTTGCATTGACTATGGGCATATTCTTTCTGTTTTACCGCTTTGATAACAAATATACGGCCAGGGGGGACCAGGCCATTCAGGGAATCCTCTATGTGCCTGATGATGATTCTGTGCATTATCTTGCCAGGGAATGGGAATATTATCCGGATGTATTGCTGACACCGCAGGAAATAAAGGAACAGAAGGAGGACTACTACAGCCGTTATGTTTCCATTGGCGAGTACGGTGGAATGGACCTGGGCGACAAAAATAAATCTCCTTTTGGAAGTGGTACCTATCGGATGACCCTGGTGCTTCCTGAAAAAGAAAAACAATATGCTATTGGCCTGACAGAGATTTTTTCTGCTTACAAGCTGTATATTAATGGGGAATTGATGGGGCAGATGGGAAATCCGGATCCGGACAATTACCAGGAGCAGATTCAGAACAGGGTATTTACCTTTGAGGGAAAAGGAACTGCAGAGATTGTGATCGCAGTGACAGACAAACATTCGGTGTCATCGGGAATTCAGTATGTGCCGGTTTTGGCTTCTCCTTTTAAAGTGAATATTATCCGCGGGTTGTCACTTATGATTGCTGTGGTATTTATGGCTTTTACATTTTTTGTCCTGATTTTTTCAGTGTATATGTATATGCGAACTAAAAAAGTGGAGTTTGGACTTTTTGCCCTGCTTTGTATCTGTGTGCTGGGATATGGTTCTTATCCGATCCTGCATTCCTTTGTTGCAGTAAAAGTACAGCCTTGTTATGGAATGGAGGCATTGTTCTATTATCTGATGTTTGCCGGTGTTATGCTGGTACAACAGAAGATCCTGGGAGGTGAGGAAAGGATTCCGGAAATTCTTGCAGGTGTGGCCGCCACAGCCGGAGTGATGGTTTTTGTGGCAGAAATGCTGTGCAGCAGAGCCCAGTCTGCAACAGGGCTGTATCTGATCTCTAAGCTTACAGAGATTTTGAAGTGGGCAGCAGCCGGTTATCTGCTTTTCAGAAGTGTAAAGGAGATAAAACAGAAGTACAGTAATGTACTTTTAGTGGGAATTGTTGTTTATGCAGCGTCTCTGGCAGCAGACAGGATATGGAGATTATATGAGCCGATCATTGGCGGGTGGTTTACGGAAATTGGTGCAGCAGTGCTTGTAGCCAGTGTGGGACTGACTCTGTGGATGGATCTTGCCAATGCTTACAGATTTCAGCTTACCTATAGAGAATACAGCCGTCAGATGGAACAGAAACTGCAGATACAGAAACAGAATTATGAGGAACTTACAGAAAAGATGGATGAGATCAGCAGGATGCGCCATGATATGAGACACCATCTGCGCACCATCATGTCTTACACCCAGCAGGGAAAATATCAGGAGATGATGGAATACCTGCAGGAGTATGCATCCGTTATAACAGAAGGGGAAAAGCTAATCTGTTATTGCAGAAACATGGCCGTAGATGCAGTGATCCATTTTTATGCAGGAGAACTGAGAGAGAAAGGGATTCCTTTTGAATGTGATATGATGCTGCCGCAGAATATTGGCATTTCAGATACAGATCTGTGCAAAATATATGGAAATCTTCTGGAAAATGCCGTAGATGCAGTAAAAGATCTGCTACCGGAAAATAAGCCTTATGTAAAGATGCTTACAAAGGTTAAGAACAGGAAGCTTCTGATAGAGATTTCAAATCCATATTCCAATGAAATCCAGCGAAGAGAAAAAGTTTTTTATTCAACAAAGCATGAAGGCTTTGGAATCGGAACAGCGTCTGTGGCAGAAGTGGTACAACGAATGGGCGGATATGTAGTTTTTAATACAGAAGAGGGTATTTTTAAAGTAAATATCTTTCTGCCGGTGAAAACAGTACAGTAAATAAATAGTTACTGCCCGGAGGGGAAGAGGCATATCGGAAATACTTATTTATCAGAGTCTGAAGAGAATAAGTATTCCAGATATGCTTTTTTTATTGCGTTGGAGCCACGCTTGCGTACAGTAACAAGCTCCTGATTGTCCATCACAAAGCCTTCATCTGTGGATTTCTCGATGTGATCCATATTTACGATACAGCCTCTGTAACAGGAGAGAAAACATTTCATTCCCTCCAGAAGCTCTTCGAATTTCTGGAAGGTTATGTAGGAGCGTATAATGCCTGCATCTGTGGTATGTACCTGAACTGCATTGCGGTAGGTATCCACGTACAGGATGCTCCTGACAGGGATCTTTACAGGGGTACGGTCGGAGATCAGCTCTATATATCTGGAATTCTGCGACTGCCTGAACTGGATTGTTGAGAGGATCCGGCAAAGCTTCTCCGGGTCAAAGGGCTTCAGCAGATAGTAGGATGCCTGTACATCATAGCTTTCCACAGCAAAGGAATCACTGCTTGAAATAAAAATCAGAGCAGCTGTATCCCTGGCTTCGCGGAGCTTTCTGGCTGCATCCATACCGGTCATACTGCCCATATAAATATCCATAATGATCAGGTCGTAAAATCCGGGTATGTATTTAGTAAAAAAAGCTTCTGCGCTGGAATACAAATGGATGTCTGCGGATGTATTCTGGGATTCATAATAAGAAGAAATGACAGATTTTACCTGACGCAGATCTTCCTTTGAATCGTCAAGGATTGCAATATTCAAAAGGAGTACCTCCTAAATTAACTTAAACATAATTTGTATTTTAGCGTATTTTCATGAGTTATTCAAGTACGGATTCCTTACTGAAAGCAAGTAATACCATAAGTATTTATTCATTTTTCCATATTTCATGAAAAATGTCATTTAATCCCATGTATCTTGAAAATAAGACTGAAATTTTTTATAGTAAGAACATAGAAATTCAGTTTAGAAATATGTACACACATTTTAAGAAAGGATGGTAAAAAAATATGAAAAACTGGAAAAAAATAATGGCAGGTCTTTGTGCTGCTGCAATGGTAAGCTCTATGGTTGTTCCGGTATGGGCAGCAGAGGAGACTACAGAAGAAGCAGCAGATGACGGAGATGTCGCGGATGTATCAGAGGCAATGTTAGGACTCTGGAAGGACAGCGCAGGAGATATCTACGGATTCTACAAAGATAATTCGTTTTTTGGTCAGTGGAAGGATGAAGAGCAGGATGTTCTTGGTGTATATGCCCTGAGTTCAGACGGAGAATATACAGCTCTGGTAATGCAGTTCGCAAATGACGACGGCACGTATGATGATGAAAATATGGTAACTTATCTGGTGCAGGCAAATGAGGAAGAGAATCTTCTGGAACTTTATGATCCGGACAGTCTGGACCTGACTGCAACCTTGGAGCCTTATGAGGCAGACGGTGATGAGTCGGATTACAATCAGACTTATCAGGATATGGGTGATATCCTGACAGAGTGTTATTCCGGCGAAACAGAAGCGGGTGAGACTTTTATTTATGCAGCTAATGAGGATGGAACTTTCTGCTCAGTACTTGTGATCGATCAGGATGATAACTATGTAAGCTTTGTTGGTGAAGGTACTTTTGATGAAGAGAATGGTACTGTGACGATTACTGATGAAGTTTCTGAGATGGCACTTACTTTTGGCGTGGCAGTGAGTGATGATGATACACTGACACTGGATATGGGTGATCTTGGAAGTGCCACTGTACAGGAAGCTACGCTGGCAGTTGCCGTTCAGGGACTGAAGTATGCAGTTGAGAATGGAACTGAGATGAACTAAGCAATTCTTTTTCAGGAACAAAAATATGTGATTTTGAGGATACTCCTCTTCGGATAGATTTATTCGGAGGGGAGTGTTTTTTCTGTGCCGGGGGTTTTAGAATGGCTGGGAAGATGGTATAATGAGGAGCGAATTCTATAGTTTTTGTGGAAGTGTTACAGATGAGCAGAAACAGACAGGAAGCGAAAATTACGAGAGAGGTTTGAATTTATGAATATTCTGAATATAGAGCATGTTTCCAAGGTGTTTGGTGAGAAGGTGGTGCTGGATGATGTTTCCTACGGGGTGCATCAGGGAGATAAGATTGGGATCATCGGGATTAATGGGACCGGGAAGTCTACGATTCTGAAGATCATCGGCGGTCTGGAGGAGCCGGATGAGGGGCAGGTGATCACTCAAAATGGCCTGAGAATCACGTATCTTCCGCAGATGCCGGAGTTTCCGCAGGGAGCTTCTGTCCTGGATTATGTGGCAGAAGGAAAGTGGCAGAAGGACTGGAGTACTGAGAGCGAGGCAAGGAATGTTCTGAATAAGCTGGGAATTACAGACCATGATGAGAAGATCGATCATTTATCCGGGGGACAGAAGAAAAGGGTGGCACTGGCAAGGACTCTGGTGAATCCCTGTGATGTGCTGCTTCTGGACGAGCCTACCAACCATCTGGATAATGAAATGGTGACCTGGCTGGAGGACTTTCTGAGAAGTTTTAAGGGCGTTGTGATTATGGTTACTCATGACAGGTATTTCCTCGACAGGGTTACTAATAAGATTCTGGAGATTTCCCATGGCGGCCTTTATGCTTATGAGGCTAATTACTCGAAGTTTCTGGAACTGAAGGCAGAGCGTGAGGAGATGGAGCTTGCCAGTGAGAGGAAGAGACAGAGCGTACTCCGCATGGAACTGGAGTGGGCAAAGCGTGGATGCAGAGCCAGAAGTACCAAGCAGCGGGCACGTCTGGAACGCCTGGAGGCACTGAAGAACGGAAAGGCTCCGGTGCGGGATGCGAATGTGGAGCTGGATTCTGTTGAGACACGTATGGGAAAGAAGACGATCGAACTTCACCATATCAGCAAGAGTTTTGGTGAGAAGAAGATCCTGGATGATTTTAATTATATTGTGCTGCGCAATCAGCGTCTGGGAATTATCGGCCCCAATGGATGCGGAAAGTCAACTTTGATCAAGATTATTGATGGGATGGTACAGCCGGATGCAGGAGAAGTGGAAATTGGAGAAACCATCCGCATAGGGTATTTTGCACAGGAAGTGCCGGATATGGATACCAATCAGCGTGTGATTGATTATATCCGTGACGTGGCAGAGTATATTCCGACCAGAGACGGGAAGATTTCCGCAACAATGATGCTGGAGAGGTTTCTCTTTGATTCTGCCATGCAGTATGCACCCATTGCCAAATTGTCAGGTGGTGAGAAGAGGCGTCTGTATCTGCTGAAGGTTCTGATGGAGGCGCCGAATGTGCTTCTTCTGGATGAGCCAAGTAATGATCTGGATATTCCTACACTGACCATTCTGGAGGATTATCTGGATTCTTTTGCAGGGATTGTGATCGCAGTGTCTCATGACAGGTATTTTCTGGATAATATTGTGGACAGGATTTTTGCTTTTGAGGGGAATGGACATCTGACCCAGTATGAGGGCGGATATACGGATTATACAGAGGCGCTGGCGAGAAAAGGCGGGGCAGTATCTGAAAGACAGAGCACTGCAGTTGGCGCGGAAAAGAAGAAGTCGGCTCAGGCAGACTGGAAGCAGAATCGTCCCCAGAAGCTGAAATTTACCTATAAAGAGCAGAGGGAATTTGAAACCATCGATGATGATATTGCAGCGCTGGAGGAACTGCTGGAGAAGCTGGATAAGGATATGGAGGCCAATGCCACCAATTCTGTGAAGCTTCGTGAGATCATGGAGCAGAAGGAGAAGGCACAGGCAGATCTGGATGAGAAGATGGACAGGTGGGTTTATCTGAATGATCTGGCGGAGCGAATCGAGGCACAAAAAAGTGAAAAGTGATTTTTTTCAGATGCTATTGACTTTGCAGAGGGTTCTTTAGTATGATACAGATTATGGAAGATTGCAGGAGCTGCTTTGCAGCGGGGCAATTTGCGGATGCCGGGTCAGTAACAGAAAATATCTTTTGATTCTGACATCTGTAAGTGAACAGTAAGTGAACAGGAGATATAAAAATATGGCAGAACAGGTCAGAGTTGTAGTGGACGCAATGGGCGGGGATAATGCCCCGGCAGAACCTGTCAGAGCTGCAGTGGAAGCTGTAACAGAGAGACAGGACATAAAAGTAATTCTTACAGGAAAACAGGAAGTGATAGATAAGGAACTGGCGAAATATTCCGGATATCCGAAGAACCAGATCCAGGTTGTCAATGCATCCCAGGTGATCGAGACAGCAGAACCCCCTGTTTTTGCGATCCGTAAGAAAAAAGATTCATCAATCGTAGTAGGTTTGAATATGGTTAAGAAACAGGAGGCAGATGCCTTTGTTTCATCAGGAAGTACAGGAGCTGTTCTTGTTGGCGGACAGGTACTGGTAGGCAGAAGTAAAGGTGTGGAGAGGCCGCCTCTTGCACCGTTGATCCCTACCACGAAGGGTGTTTCCCTTCTGATCGACTGTGGTGCCAATGTGGATGCACGTCCATCGCATCTGGTGCAGTTTGCGAAGATGGGCTCTATTTATATGGAGAACGTAGTCGGTATTAAAAATCCAAAAGTTGCCATTGTAAATAACGGGGCGGAAGAGGAGAAGGGAAATGCACTTGTAAAAGAAACTTTCCCCCTTCTGAAAGAATGCAAAAGCATTAATTTCATCGGAAGTATAGAAGCCAGAGATATCCCGGCAGGATATGCGGATGTGGTCGTATGCGAAGCATTTGTGGGAAATGTGATCCTTAAATTATATGAGGGAGTTGGTTCTGCCCTGATCCAGAAGATCAAAGAAGGAATGATGACCAGCACAAGAAGTAAGATCGGTGCACTTCTGGTAAAGCCTGCACTGAAAGAAACTCTGAAATCCTTTGATGCAACGGAATATGGCGGAGCACCGCTTCTGGGGCTTAAAGGACTTGTGGTAAAGACGCATGGAAGTGCCAAAGCCATTGAGATCAAACATGGTATTTTCCAGTGTGTACAGTTTAAACAGGAGAAGATCAACGAGAAGATCGCAGAGCGTATCCTGGAGGATCAGGAAGTACTGAAGTCCGGAGCAGAATAGAGCAGGACAGGAACAGAAACAGGAAGGAGGGTTGAAGATGGAACTGGAGAAAATAAAAGCTATCATAGCAGAGGTTCTGAATATTGATGCAGATTCGATCACAGAAGACACTACATTTGTAGATGATCTTGGTGCAGACTCTCTTGATATTTTTCAGATTATTATGGGGATTGAAGAGGAGTATGACATTGAGCTGGATAATGAATCTGTCGAACAGATTCAGACAGTCGGTGATGCTGTTGAAGCAATTCGGACAATTAAATAAAAATGTAACTGTCCGGCAGTCTGAAATTTGACAGGAGCATAATACAGGCGCACTGAGCAGTTGCAAAAAATGATGTCGCAGGGTTGTCAGATGACAGCCCTGCGCATATGGAGAGGGTTAGAGGAATGAATAGAAAGACAGAAGAATTAGAAGAAATCATAGGATATCATTTTAAAAATAAACATTATCTTACACAGGCACTGACTCACAGTTCCTATGCAAATGAGAAGAAGCTGGGGAAGCTGGGCAGCAATGAGAGACTGGAGTTTCTGGGAGATGCTGTGCTGGAGCTGATCAGCAGTGATTATCTGTATGCAAGATTTACCCAGATACCGGAGGGAGAGCTGACAAAGAAGAGAGCCAGCCTGGTGTGTGAGCCAAGCCTTGCCTATTGTGCAAGAGAATTCGGACTGCCGCAGTTTCTGTTGCTTGGAAAGGGCGAGGATATGACAGGCGGAAGAAACAGGGATTCTATCGTCTCTGATGCAACAGAGGCTTTACTGGGAGCTATCTATCTGGATGGTGGTTTTGCTAATGCAAAGGAGTTTGTGCTGAATTTTATCCTGAATGATATTGAACACAAACAGCTCTTTTATGATAGCAAGACCATCCTGCAGGAAATCGTGCAGGAAAACGGAACACAGCCGGTGGAATATATTCTGACAAAAGAAGAAGGCCCGGATCATAATAAAAACTTTACTGTGGAGGCAAGAGTAAACGGAAAAGTGATGGGACAGGGAAGCGGTCATACAAAGAAAGCAGCAGAACAGGCCGCAGCATACCAGGCGATTCGTGTACTCAGAAAATAAACAGGAGAATTATGTATTTAAAGAATATAGAGGTACAGGGATTTAAGTCTTTCGCCCAGAAGATCAATTTTGAATTTCATAACGGGATCACCGGTATTGTAGGTCCGAACGGAAGTGGAAAGAGCAATGTCGGTGATGCGGTGAGATGGGTGCTGGGTGAACAGAGTGCCAGGTCTCTGCGAGGAGGAAATATGCAGGATGTTATTTTCTCCGGTACAGAGACAAGAAAACCCCTGGGTTATGCATCGGTGGCGATCACACTGGATAATTCAGACCATAAGCTTCCGGTTGATTTTAACGAGGTTACGGTTACCAGAAGGCTTTACCGTTCAGGAGAGAGTGAATATAAGATCAACGGAAGTGCCTGCAGACTGAAAGATATCAATGAGATGTTTTATGATACAGGTATCGGTAAAGAAGGATATTCCATTATCGGACAGGGACAGATCGACAGGATCCTAAGCGGTAAACCGGAAGAGAGAAGAGAGCTTTTTGATGAGGCAGCAGGTATTGTTAAATTTAAGAGAAGAAAGAATACCACGATCAAAAAACTGGAGGAAGAACGCCAGAACCTGGTCAGAGTGACAGATATCCTCTCGGAGCTTACCAGACAGCTGGAACCACTGGAGAAACAGTCAGAGACAGCAAGAGTTTATCTTTCCAAAAGAGAGACGCTTAAGGAACTGGATGTGAATATGTTCCTGATGGAGTATGCTGCTGCAGCCAAAGAACTCAAGGAACTGGAAGAGAAGAACATAATTGCGCAGAATCAGCTGAAGGATACCCAGAGTTCCTATGACCGGACCAAGGTGGAATATGAACGTCTGGAACAGGAACTGGAAGATTTAAATTCCAAAATGGATGCACTTCGCATTTCCGGTCAGGAGCAGGCAATCCGTAAACAACAGCTGGAAGGCCAGATCAATGTATTAAATGAGCAGATACTGGCAGGGGCACAGAATGAAGAGCATTATAAGGGACGTATCCAGACTATTGAGGCTGAACTTTCAGTAAGAACAGATTCAAAGAAGAAACTTGAAGAAGAAAAAACGGATATTTATGCACAGTTAAAGGCTGTCCGTAAGAAACTTTCTGAGGAAGAAGAGAAATTAAGGACAGCGCAGGAGAATATGGAAGCCTGTACTCTCGAAGTGGAGAATGGCAAAAATGAGATCATTGAAATTCTGAACAGCCGCGCCAATGTCAAGGGTAAAGCCCAGAGATTTGATGCAATGATGGAACAGGCAGAAATCCGTAAGGCAGAGATCAGCCAGCGTATTCTCAGACTGAAGAGTGAAGAGGAAGAACAGCAGACCATTCTGACTACAGCCCGGAAACAGTATGATGAGATTACATCCCAGATTGAAAATGCCAATGAGGAATGTGAACATCTGAATCTGAGTGTGATGAAGATTCAGGAAAAGCTGAAGGAACAGAACACAAAGCTGGAAGCAGAACAGACAGCCTATCACAGAGAGGCATCCCGGCTGGATTCTCTCAGAAATATCGCGGAGCGCTATGATGGATACGGAAACAGTATCCGGAGAGTTATGGAACAAAAAGAACGTGTTCCGGGAATCCAAGGTGTTGTCGCAGATCTGATCCAGGTAAACAAAGATTATGAGATCGCTATCGAGACAGCTCTTGGTGGGAGCATTCAGAATATTGTTACAGATAATGAGCAGACTGCCAAAACCATGATCGAGTTTCTGAAAAAGAATCGTTATGGACGTGCGACCTTTCTTCCCATGAGCAGCATAAGTCCCAGAGGTGAGTTTACACCGAAAGAAGCACTGAAAGAGCCGGGCGTTGTGGGGATTGCCAGCGAACTGGTGTCCGTAGCTTCTCAGTATCAGCAGATCACGAAATTCCTTCTTGGAAGAGTGCTGGTAGTTGATAACATTGATCATGCCATTGCAATAGGAAAAAAATACAGACACAGTCTGAGAATGGTCACAACAGAGGGTGAATCCTTAAGCCCGGGAGGTTCCATGACCGGCGGTGCCTTCAGAAACAACAGCAATCTGCTTGGAAGACGGCGTGAAATAGAGGAACTGGAAACAAAAGTAAATCAGCTGAAGCAGAATCTGACCGAAATGCAGAATGCTGTTGAGGAAAATAAAAATCAGAGAAACAGGCTTCGTGATGCCATTGCAGGATTTCAGGAAAAACTCCGTCAGAAATATATAGAACAGAATACTGCCAGAATGAATATCAAACAGCAGGAAAAGAAAGCTGAGGAGATCCGAAGCGGATATGCGCAGATCAACAGAGATCAGGCAGAGATCAAACGCCAGGTCATGGAAATCCGGCAGGATCATGACCGGATTGCCAGGGAACTGGAGAATTCAAAGCAGGATGAGAAAGAACTGGAGAGTTTTATTGAGGCAAAGCAGTCAGAACTGGATGAATGGAAAGAAGAAGAGAAGAAAATCACCCGGGAGTTAGAAGAAATCCGTCTTCAGTCATCCGCTCTTGAACAGAAAGAGAAATTTGACCAGGAAAACCTGAGCCGTCTGAAAGCAGAAATCACAGCTTTTATGACTGAGAAAGAGGATATTTATCAGTCTCTTGCTCACAGCAGTGAAGAGATGGAAAAGAAGCAGGAGATGATTACTCAGCTGAAAAAAGAGTCGGAAGAGTCTGTCCTTCATGAAGAACAGGCACAGATGCAGCTGAAAAATCTGCAGAAGGAGAAAGAGAGCAGAACTTCTCAGCATAAAGATTTTTTTGAGAAAAGAGATTATCTGTCCGGTCAGATCGGACTTCTGGATAAGGAATGTTACCGTCTGCAGGGACAGATGGACAAGCTGGAGGAGAACAGGGAAGAGCGGATTGCCTATATGTGGTCCGAGTATGAGATTACTCCCAATAATGCTGTTTCCTACAGAAAAGAGGAACTTACTGATCTTTCGCAGATGAAGCGACAGGCAGCTCAGATTAAAGATGATATCAGAAAGCTGGGACCTGTAAATGTAAATGCTATTGAGGATTATAAGGAACTTCTGGAAAGACACACCTTTCTGTCCGGCCAGTATGAGGATCTGGTCACAGCGGAGAAAACTCTGGAACAGATCATTCAGGAGCTGGATGAGGGAATGCGGAAACAGTTTTCTGAGAAATTCGGCGAGATCCAGAAGGAATTTGACAAGGCATTTAAGGAATTGTTCGGAGGCGGAAAAGGAACTCTGGAGCTGGATGAAGAGGCAGATATCCTGGAGGCAGGAATTAAGATCATTTCCCAGCCGCCGGGAAAGAAACTGCAGAATATGATGCAGCTTTCCGGCGGGGAAAAAGCTCTGACAGCTATCGCACTTCTTTTCGCGATCCAGAATCTGAAGCCGTCACCGTTCTGTCTGCTGGATGAGATCGAGGCAGCGCTGGACGATTCCAATGTTGGGCGATTTGCCGGATATTTACAGAAGTTGACGAAAAACACACAATTTATTATAATAACCCATAGACGTGGAACTATGAACGCCGCAGACCGGCTTTATGGTATTACCATGCAGGAAAAAGGGGTATCCACACTGGTTTCCGTCGATCTGGTGGAGAATCAGCTTACCCAGTAACAGGAGGAGTTTCACATGGCAGAAGAAAAGAAAGGTTTTTTTAAACGATTAGTCAGTGGACTGGCAAAGACCAGAGACAATATCGTAGCCGGATTTGACAGTATTTTCAGTGGTTTTTCCAGTATTGATGAAGATTTTTATGAAGAGCTGGAAGAGATTCTGATCATGGGTGATATCGGGATCAATGCGACCACTTCTATTATTGAGAATTTAAAGAAAGAGGTTTCCGAACGTCATATTAAGGAACCGATGGAATGTAAACAGCTTCTGATCAATGAGATCAAGGATCAGATGCGTGTGGACAGCACAGAGTATGAATTTGAGAACCGCAGATCCGTAGTTTTGGTGATCGGTGTCAATGGTGTCGGAAAAACCACTTCAGTAGGAAAGCTTGCAGGAAAATTAAAAGACCAGGGCAAGAAGGTTATCCTTGCAGCAGCCGATACTTTCCGCGCCTGTCTCTTATACACATCTCCGAGCCCACGAGACGGAGCTACA
>ERZ1026963.30-NODE-30-length-103551-cov-10.503092_pt1 | contig 103551 bp, 97 predicted proteins | sample MGYA00519566_ERZ1026963 | MGnify/ENA primary metagenome ERZ1026963 (study PRJEB26926, sample SAMN06164512) | human gut metagenome | biome: ENVO:00009003; feature: ENVO:2100002; material: ENVO:00002003 | host: Homo sapiens | place: USA | collected 2012 ... | reverse complement strand
GGCAGGCGCGGCATGGTTTGAAAATTTCACGCTCTCGACGAGCACCGTGACCGCCGCCAGCGCAGCTCTGCCGGAGGCGTTTTCCGGGCTTCGGATCGTGCAGATCTCCGATCTGCACGGCAGGCGCTTTGACGCAGAGAGCCGGTACCTGCTGGAGCTGGTGCGCCTGCAAAGTCCGGATCTCATCGCCCTGACCGGCGATCTGGCCGACGAATTCACGGACTTTTCCATGCTCCCGCCGCTTCTTGATGGCCTGACGGCGCTTGCGCCGACATTTTATGTGACGGGAAACCATGAGTGGGTGCTCTCCCGCGAAAAGCGCGCGGCGCTGTTTTCCATGCTGGACGCGGCAGGCGTCGTGCGCCTGCAAAACGAGTACCGGCTGCTGAAAAAGGGGCAGGCCTCCATCGTCCTGGCCGGGGTCGACGACCCGAACGGCCCGTATGACCAGAAGCGCCCGGCGCAGCTCGTGCGCGAGATCCGGCAATCGCGGGGCAGGGACGCGTATATCCTCATGCTCTCGCACCGCAACGACGAGCTGGACCTGTGGGCAAACATGGGCGTGCAGACCGTCCTCTGCGGCCACGGCCACGGCGGGATCGTGCGCCTGCCGTTCGCGGGCGCTGTCTTCGGGACGCATCTCGATCTGTTTCCGGACTATACGGCAGGGCTGTACCGGAAGGGGCAGACCAGCATGATCGTCAGCCGCGGTCTCGGCGGCAGCCGGAAGCTGCCGCTGCGCATCGGCAACCGCCCGGAGATCGTAACCGTTATTTTAAAAGCAGAATCCGGAAAGGTTTGAACTTTTTATAAACATTCCGCCCACGCTCTTGTATTTCCTCCGCAGATTTTTATAATAGACTCCATCAAACGATTTACAGATGGAGTGACAGACTATGTTTCGGAAAATCGGGGACGGACTACGGAAGTTTATGGCGGGGCGCTATGGCTCTGACCGGCTGAACCAGTGCTTGCTGGGCGCAGCGTTTGTGCTGATTCTCATCAGCGCCATCGGCGGCCGGCAGGTGCAGTGGATGTCCATGCTGAGTCTTCTGGCCTATGTTCCGCTCATCTGGTCGATGTTCCGGATGTACTCGCGCAACATTGAGGCGCGCCGGCGTGAAAACGCAGCGTTCCTGCGCTTTTTCAGCCGTCTGACGGATAAGCAGTACCGCTATTTCCGCTGCCCCGGCTGCCGTCAGGTCGTCCGCGTCCCACGCGGCAAGGGCAAGATCAACATCCGCTGCCCGAAATGCAGCCGTCAGTTCATCAAAAAGACCTGATCGCGAAATTTATCTTGCTTTTCCCATACGCGCCTGTTATAATATGCCCGCACGGAGTGGTATCGAAGTGGTTATAACGGCCCTGACTCGAAAGCATTAGGGATTTATGGAAACTTTTCGCCCGCAAACCCGCATGAATACTGGCTTTTTTGATTTCACATTTTTCGCGTAATCCCGTTTTTCCCTCCTTTTTTCTCCCCTACTTCCTGAAAACTTCTGGAATGCCAAGGAAAGCTGCGGTTGAAAATGAGAGAAAAAGTTGTAAAATAAAGTTGGGACATGGAGAGTTGTCCGAGTGGTCGAAGGTGCAGCACTCGAAATCGGAATCGCTTCGTGGAACGCTCCACCCGAAAAAGTCTTGATTTATGCAGGTTTTCGAGGGTTCGAAAACGAAAAAATCTTTGAGTTCTCCCCATCAGTTCTCCCCATTTTCCAAAGCGGATTGGGTGAAGATACAACTTGGAGGGTTGTCCGAGTGGTCGAAGGTGCGACTCTCGAAAAGTCGTGTTCCTAACGGAACCGTGGGTTCGAATCCCACTCTCTCCGCCAGAATGCTCAGTCTGCAAGCGTTTTTTACCGTTTGCAGGCTTTTTCTTTTTCTCCACTCTGGAAAGATTTTTCCGTAAGTTCTCTCCGTGATTTGAACTTAGGATATGTAGTTGGCGTATCCTTAGTGAAGCGATACGCCGCAGAAGCTATGAAATAGCCTCTAATGCGCCACTCAGACCGTTTACCATTGCGTCAGCCGATGACAGCTTGGAATTGTAATCCAAATGGGCATATACATTTGCCGTAGTTGAAAAATCGCTGTGTCCGAGCCATTCCTGTATCTGCTTCATAGGAACACCGTTCGCAAGAAGCAGCGAAGCACAACTATGGCGCAGGTCGTGGAAACGAATGTGGCGCAAATTGTTCTTTTCAAGCAGCTTCGGAAATGATGATGTGAGATAGTGGGGAGAAATCAATGTCCCCATCTCATCTACACAAATATACTCCAAATACTTTTTGTTGTAGCATCGTCCGCATACTCGCTTGTATTCTTCCTGCTGTTCCTTGAGCTTTAGCAGCTTTTCTTTGAACGCAGGAACAAGGGGCAGCGTTCTCATACTCGACTTGGTTTTGGTCGTATCCTGTGCTATCTGGATATGCTTGCCGTCAAGATTGCAGGAAGTAACGGTGTGTCTAATGGTAATCGTATTGTTTTGAAAATCAATAGCGTCCCACTTTAAGCCGAGGGCTTCACTTCGCCTTAGTCCATAAAACGCACCGAGAAAAATCGGTATTTCAATCAGCGTTCCTTTGGCGGCTTCAAATAGTGCCTGTACCTCGTTGCTGTCATAGAAGCTGCCGATGAACTTATCAGCTTTAGGGCGTTCCACTTTATCCGCAGGATTGACAGAAATAAGGTCAATCTTTACGGCATATTTCAAAGCCCTGTGAATAACAGCGTGATAGTGAATAACCGAATTAGCTTTTACTCGTTTCAACTGCTTCATATAGAAAGCCTGAATGTCTGTTGCCTTCATTTCGGAAAGTGTGATTTCTCTTTCCTTGAAATACGGAATGATAACGCTCTTTGCCATACCTGAGTATGATGCGTATGTGGTAAGTGCGATAGTCGGCTTTGCGATTTCCAACCATTGAAGCAGAAAATCCGAAAACAGCATATCCTCCTGTATGGGTTTGCACTCAGGAACAAAGGTCTGCCTTGTTTCCATTAACATCTTTTCCGCTTTCTTTTTATTGCCCTTGACAGGCAATCCTGTCGGCAACCACTTCGTTTTTCTTTTTCCCGCAGCATCGGGATAGCTCAAAACCATATAAAAATAGCCTTTTTTCTCTTGCAGATGTCCTGCTACCATAAATATAACCTCCTTTGCGTAGCACCGACTTCTGCTGTTGACCATATACATTGTAGCAATTTAAGCCAAAGAAGTCGAATGTGCAAATTCTTTAATTTTCTGCATTTCGCAGACCTAACCTCAAATAAGAAAGAAGATGGGCTTTCGGTACTTTATACGCTCTGCCCACCTTCAAGTGTTCTATTTTGTTTTCTCGAAGTAATTGATAACCTGTTTTTGTGCTAACACCAAGAGCCTTGCTCATTTCATCGACGGTTAAAATGTCTGGGTATTCTTTTAAGACTAACGCATATATATCTCCAAAGTTCATAAGCTCCTCCTTTTTTCAACTCCGATACTGATGAGGAGAGGAAATTCAAGCGATTTCAAATACTGCTCATCAAGGTGTGTGAGATGTTCTTTCAAGCGGCTTTTATCAATCGTGCGTAACTGCTCAAAGAGAATGATTGAGTTCGCAGGAAGCCCCTCAATTTGTCCCAAAAATAAGTGTGTAGGTAATTTCTTCTTTTTGCGTACACGGCTTGTTATGGCGGCAATAATGACCGTAGGACTGTGCTTGTTTCCTATATCATTGGAGATAACAAGTACAGGTCGTGTTCCTCCTTGCTCCGAGCCGACAACAGGGTTTAAGTCTGCGTAGTAGATGTCGCCACGCTTAATTGTTTTATCCATTAGTTTGACCTCCTATCTGGATATAAGCAGGTAAGCTCTGCCTATGTAGTCAGCCAAACACAAGGAAGTTTTTAAGGTCGGGAGAGCATAAACCATTCTCTGTTTCCATAGACCGCCTTGTGTTCGGCTTTATGATAGGAGCATCTCTATTTGTCCTCGACACCCCAAGATGCAAATGCGTTTCACGCAGGGAAGTCGCCAAACGGTCAGCAGCGAACTGACGCCACGGGAGTTCCACCCCAACTGACGGTCTGCCAGAGCCGCCCTCATTGCCTGCGACGGTTTTATACCCTAAAGGGCACTTTCACGCTCGGACTGTGACTGGACGGGAGTATCATTATCCTCTTTGTGGATTACGGCGAAATCGGGAGCTGCCCGATATTTTGAGTAGGTAGTTATCGCTCTCCACCTTGCGGCAGGTCGTGGCGTACCTCTCGACACGCTTATGCTCATCACAATCACAAAGAGAAAGTATTTGGCGAATGATTATTCGATTGACAAGGAACAATCCTGTTTTCGCCACACAAAGGAAAACAGGGTGTGAGGATTTTGTCCTCTCACCCTGTAGCCCGTGGGGAACTGCGTTTTTCCCCTCTATTCAAAAAACTTTTTTAATTTTTCTTTGAGCCTGTCTATTCGCCTGTAAACAGCCTTCTCGGTTATGTTGAGAGAGTGGGCTATTTCACGGGTGGAATAGCCTTGCATCTTCATCAAGGCGATTTGCAGGGTCAGCTTGTCCACCTTAATTAAAACCTGATAGAGCTGCTGATTTTCGATACTGTCCAGAAAGTCCTCAACCGTCTTTATTTCGGGCTGCGATGTGTCATCGGCAACTCCCTCAAGGTATGTATCCGCTTCCTGCATACGCTGATAGTACCGCCTGTCTGAATTGAAAATCGCCCAATCGTAAGTACGGAGCGTTTCGATGGTGTTTTCATCAACACCGAGCTTTCTCAACTGCTTTTCTTCGGCTTCTTTCCAGAGCCGCCATTTCTTTTCTTCTTTGGCTTTGTTGTAAGCCATACCGTTTTACCTCCAATCTGAATTTTTGAAAAATTCAGATTGAAAGGCGGCGAACGGCAGCCAACGCCAGATATAGGCTTGTCTTTTGTTGCGACAAATAACGACAAAAGAAAAACCGCAAAGGCTGTCACACCTTTGCGGCTATAGGCAATATAAACCCTATAATGTAGATATTTGACTTCTATATCGAGGACATAGGAGTGCCACGAGTAACTGAGGATTTTTTTAACAGGTTATCTTCAGTTACTGGTAATACTATGTAAATAGTTGCTGCTTCTGATAAGCAGCAAGGCTGTCACGGCAGACCAGCACATAAAAATCCCTCCAAACTCAAAACGGGTTTAGAGGGCGTTGATAATTCTGTGCGGGCGTACCAAAACAGCCCACCAAAGCACCGTTTTTTTTATTTGGTGGGCTTGCCATATTGATTATTTAAAAGTATCTTTAATTTCCGTTTGCTAAAATATCATTAGCTTGCTCTTGCGTAATAACTCCACATTCGACCATTCGTGACAGAACAATTTTCATACGGCTATATGCTAAGTCAGGATTTGTATTCAGCGAATAGGCAGAGGGAGCGTTAGGCAAGCCAGCTAACATTACGGCTTCATAATCACTTAATTCAGAAGGGAGTTTTCCATAATAACCTTTTGCAGCATCAAAAATTCCGTAATAGCCATTACCAAAATAAATTGTGTTTACATACAACTCAAATATTTCTTGTTTTGAACAATATTGTTCTAACTCAATAGCCGTAAATATTTCTGCAAATTTTCTTTCGAGCTTTTTTTCTTGTGTATAGTATTGATTTTTAGCAATTTGCTGAGTGATTGTACTTCCGCCTTCCACAAAAGACATTGCCTTAATATCGTTTACAACCGCACGACTAATTGCAATTAAGTCCACACCGCAATGGCTTTCAAATCTTTTATCTTCAGCCGAAATCACAGCATCTATATAAATTGTCGGTAATTCATCGTATTCGACAAAGTTCTCTCTATTTTGGATTGATGATACCATTTGAGAAATGGGATATGCTTTTACAGCTTCTCGATACATAAAGTATCCTTTTACTCCAAACACAATGAAAATGATAGTGGTAATGAAAAACAGGGCTGTAAACAAATAAAGTACAAATTTTTTTATAAGACTTCTTGGTTTCTTTTTCATTTGACAGCTCCTTTCGCACTATTTTTGATGATTTCATTTATTTGGCTCTTTCAATTTACTTGAATATTCAATCAAAAAATCAGTTGCTTCCTTTTTGGAAAATCCAAGATTTAGCATATTACTCAAATAAGAAATACACAATTCCCGTACCTTTTCATCTTTTGCTTGCAAGATATACTGCTCGTTATCAATCACAGAATAATGTCCATTTCTGGAAGAAATAATTAAGTTGCTTTTTCTTAGACGCATATATGCTTTCATTACGGTATTGGGGCTGATTTTTAATGATTTTGCCATTATCCGAATAGAAGGGAGTTCTTCTCCCGCAGGAAGTTGCTTGCTCAAAATTGAATACTCGATTTTTTGAATGAGCTGCAAATAGACAGGCTCTAAATCGTGAAATGCCCATTCAGTGTAATTCATCTTTTTCTCCTTTTTCACACCAATAAATGATGCGGTCTGTAATAGACCAAATAAAATAGATAAGTGTTACAAGTATGCCTATGGGTATCAGCAACAAACATATAAAAGCCAAGCTGATACCCAATACTGCATACCGAAAATATGTCTTTGTTTTCTTAATTCTGCACATCTTCAACTGTTAATTCGAGATTTCCGCTGAAATTATCACCTCTCAGCACAATATAGTTATCACCTGAGCTGAGTGTAAATTTATAAGTATCGTCTGCGCTTTCTTCGCAAATGATATGTTCTTCTCCCGAACTCAACCAATAGAGAGTAGCTTCTCCAGATGTAATTGTCAGCGAATAAGTTGCTTCAAGATTGCTTCCGCTTTCCCTTTCTAAAGATGTACCGCCGAAAATAAACTCCTCACCGTTAAACCCATCATACGAAGCTGTGTAAGTACCTGTATATTGGTCAATGTCATTTTCTCTTTCGCCTTGCAGGTTTTTGTCTTTTGTAACGGCGTGTTTACTGAATGACTCTAACCAATTATTAAATCCGCCAATCAGATTGTCTTTCAAGTTTCCTTCATCGTGATTAGAGCTACAGCCTGCAAAACAAAGCATCATACAAAGTGCCAAAGATAAGGCAACGAGTGATTTTATCTTTTTCATTTCAAATCTCCCCATTTAAGAAAACTTTGTAACCGCCATCATAATGAAAGCGCAGACGCCAAATATGGCATAAAGGCTATTAACGACCAAATCAACCTTCATCAGGTTGTTCTGCACCTTAGCTTTCGCATAAGAAACAATGGTAAAAATCCCACTAAAAATCATAAATGCGGCATAGCAGGAAATCATTATTTCTGCAACAGGCGACTCCAATGCCCAATCGAAAGTTCGCAAAGGTAGGATAGTCCACGGGACAAAAAGCATAATGGTACTGATAGTAGTCAAAATCTTATTTTTCATAATAGTTTTATCTCCTTTCTGCCTGCCCAAAACGGAAACAGGAAATGCATAAACAAACGATAGTGATGGCGATTGCTACAGGTATCCACGGGAAAAGCTCTACCTGCGAAGTCGTAAGGTTTGTTGCAAGTTTTCCATATTCTGAAGTAATAACGAAAAACGGATACGACATTGGGTACGCAAACCACGCTTTTGTGTTAATCATCAGGACTGACGGTACAATGGAAGCTAATCCAATGCCGATGGAAAAAATCGGCGTTTGAATACTTACTGAGAACAACCAGAAAAACGCCAGCATTGGTATAGTTGAAACAGCTATAAAACCAACCTCTTTGAAAACAAATAGCGGGGACAAAATGAAATTGTAATCCTGCGTCCCTGTCACTACGGCGGCACTAATGTAGTACATTCCAACCATCATCAAAATCTGCGATGCAGCTAAAGCAAGCAACACGACAAACTTTGCCAAACAAAGTTTGACTGTGCTGATAGGCAAAGCAAGCATCTTTAAGATGCCTTTATTTGTTCTTTCGGTTTGACTTAAAAGAACAGTACCCACTACCATACTTGCAGGGAACATAAACCACGCCATTCCCATAAAACCTTGAATGAAAAAATTGTTTTCTGGAGAAATTCCTTCTGCCTGCATATTGAAATTCATATCGGCATTAAGTATTGATGGTATCCATAGAATGACCGTTGCTACAAACAATATAAGAAATATCTTTGAGCGCTTTATTTTCTTAAACTCAACGCCAACGAGAGATAAAAAACTCATTCAAACGACCTCCTAACCTTTATAAATACAAGCTCGGCAATGCCGATAACAACGATTTCAATAATCGCCGCATAAATATAGTGCATTGCCTGTGTCATTTCCGTAGTCACAAAGATTTGGAATGGCGTAGCAAAGGGGAAAAGGGAAAGAACAAAGTTATCTGTTGGCAGCATTGTTGCAGTAAACACGCATACAACACCAATTCCCAAAGATACCCACATATTTTTACAAGCCGATGAAATCAACAAAGATAACAGCACACAAGGTAGCATCAGTAAAAATGAATATCCGAAGTTCTTACCTAATTCCAACCAAAAATCATTTCCAATTTCAAACCAGTGTGATACACAAAACGCAATCGAAGCGGCTTCAATGGCAAGTACAACTACACTCATAATTGAGGTTAAAACAAGCTTATCAAAGAAAATGGTGCTTTCTTTGATAGGAAGTGACTTCATTTTCTGCATTGCGTTATCAGCAAACTCTGTATGATACAACAGGCAACTTCCCGCAACAATAAGCAGAATATTAAGCATCGCCATCATTTGCCAATTTGCTCCCATTAGAATTTGCATCGGGGAGTTTTGCTGTCCGAGATACATTTCAGAACGGACTGCCATATTGACAATCGGTACAGCCGCCGCCAAAATGCCGCCGCATAAAAATGCGGGGATAAATCCTGTTCGCTTTGCTTTTTTACATTCCAGAGATAGGCTCATTTTGCTGCTCCTCTCTGGCGGTTGTCTGCGTCAATCAAAGCAAGGAATGTATCTTCCAAGTTATCGGTAGGATACCCTTGTGCGGCGGCACCGCTTCTGAGTTGTTCAAGTGTTCCTTCAAACAGCAAACGCCCGTGATTTAAGATGCCGACTGTATCCGCCATCAGCTCAACTTCTGACAGTAGATGTGATGATACAAACACCGTACAATTATACTTTTCGGGCAGAGAACGAATAAGCGTTCTTATCTCGTGAATGCCGACAGGGTCAAGACCATTGGTTGGCTCGTCCAAAATCAAAATCGGCGGTTGACCGATTAAAGCACTTGCAAGCCCTAATCTCTGTTTCATTCCGAGGGAATATTTTTTTGCAAGACGCTTCCTGAATTGTGTAAGCCCAACGATTTCAAGTGCTTCAGACACAGAGGACTTCGGCAAACCCAATATCTTACGGATAATTTCCAAGTTTTCTTCACCGCTTAAATTCCCGTAAAAAGCAGGGGCTTCAATAAATGAGCCAACCTCTTTCAAAATTTCTACTCTTGCTTCAGGGTATTTTTTTCCATCAATGGTAAACGAGCCGCTTGTAGGTTTCGTAAGACCCAAAAACATTTTCATTGTTGTGGATTTTCCCGCACCGTTCGGACCGAGAAAGCCATATACAGCTCCTTTGGGGATATGCAGATTGACATTCGATACGGCTGTAAAATCAGCGTATGATTTTGTCAGGTTTTGAGTTTCAATGATATTCATAGTGTTTTGCTCCTTTCTCATCATTACAAGTTTATTCTAACTTGCCAACCTTGCAGCAACCTTCTCTCCACCTTACATTTACCTTACTTTTTATTTGCACACTAAAAAGAAGCACATATATGTGTTATAATGATATACACAAAGGGGGCGTTAAAATGGATTTTGACTACTTAAAGAAAAAACGCATCTTGCTTGTTGATGATGAGCAGGAGCTTTTAGATATGGTTTCTTCCATCTTTGCAGATGAGGGCTTTTACAATGTTAAAACAGCAAAAACGGCTAAAGAAGCACTTTGTATAGCTGAGATATTTCAGCCAGAGCTTGCAATTCTTGATGTAATGCTGCCTGATGGTAATGGCTTTGACCTTATGAAACAGTTAAAAAGCAAGTCTGATTACCCTGTTCTGTTTTTGACAGCTCGTGGAGAGAATGATGACAAATTTCTTGGATTTGGACTTGGTGCTGATGATTATATTGTTAAACCGTTCTTACCAAAAGAGCTTATCTATCGTGTAAACGCAATTCTTCGAAGAAGCTATAAGGGTGAGAGTCCGATTGTCAAGTTAGCGGGTAGTAAGATAGATTTTGACCGTGCCGAAGTCATAAAAAATGGAGAACATATTGCACTCACAGCAAAAGAACACGATATACTTGCGGCATTGTACCGAAATGCAGGGCGCATTGTTACACTTGATGCCTTATGCGAAGCTGCTTGGGGTGACAATCCGTATGGATATGAAAATTCTCTAATGGCGCATATTCGACGCATTCGCGAAAAGATTGAAATCAATCCTTCGCAGCCTGTTTCTTTGATAACGATTAAGGGCTTAGGATATAAGCTCATCGTGGGGGACAAATAGTATGAAAAGCGTACCAAAGCTAATCAAACGCTTTGTGGGCATTTTGATGTTAAGCTCATTTTTAATTCTTGTTATAAATTTTGCCGTCTTAGCAATCATAACTGCCACACAAGCACCGAATGGCTCTCCGTGGACAACGGCGGAGCAAGCCGCAGAAAGTATAGTAAAATCAGAACAAGGCTATAAGATGCCTGATGAAATGATTGAGGAACTGAACGCTCAGAATGTGTGGGCAGTTTACATTGATAACGCAACGGGAAAATGCGTCTGGCATTCGGATAATCTTCCCGATACTGTCCCTCTGGAATATACAGCTTCCGATATTGCTAATACCACTCGTGGATATATTGACGGATACCCCACCTTTACAGGCGAAGGCGAAGATGGGCTGATTATTCTTGGGTATCCAAGAGATAGCTTTTGGAAACACATGTGGCCAAGTTGGGATTATCAATTTATTGCCAACTTGCCAAAAACCATTCTCATTGTTTTAGCTCTAAATGTTTTAATTATTTTTCTTATTTATATGGCAGCAAACACTAAGCTGTTAAAGTCTGTAAAGCCTATTACGGACGGCATTCAAGCATTGCACACAGGGGAACCTGTTGTGCTTAAGGAAAAGGGTGTACTCTCAGAAATAGCTGCAAACATCAATCAAACTTCTGAGGTGCTTCAAAGCCAGAATTATCAGCTTAAGAAAAAAGAAACGGCAAGAGCGAATTGGATTGCAGGAGTATCCCACGATATACGCACACCTCTTTCAATGGTAATGGGATATGCAAGTCAGTTAGAAAACAATAAACAATTACCAGAAGAAGAACGGCAAAAGGCTGCGGTTATTGTTAAGCAGAGCCAAAGGATGAAAAACCTCATAAACGACCTTAACCTTGCTTCAAAATTGGAGTATAATATGCAGCCAACACATATTGAGCAGGTTAATGTTATTTCTGCTGTTCGGCAGGTAGTGGTAGATTTCATCAACTTGGATATTAGCGGTAAATATTCTATTGAGTGGCTTACCGACAGCGACTTAAATACCATCATCATAAATGCCGATAAAGATTTGATAAAAAGGGCTGTCAGCAATTTGATACAAAACAGCATAAACCATAATGAAAATGGCTGTACTATTTATGTTGCTGTCAAGGAAGAACACAGTAAAGTCTGTAAGATAGTTGTTTCAGATAATGGAATAGGGGCTACGGACGAACAAATTGACAAGCTGAATAATTCCCCTCACTATATGGTTTGTGATGAAAACACATCAGAACAACGCCACGGCTTAGGCTTGCTAATTGTGAAGCAAATTGCTGCTGCTCATAAAGGAACGGTAGAAATAAGACACAGCAAATACGGTGGGCTTGAAGTCGAAATATGCTTGCCTGTGTAATTTATTAAACTTAAAAGATAGAGCCAATGAACTCTTTGTTCACTGGCTCTATCTTTTTTTGTTTTGCCACACAAAGGAAAACAGGGTGTGAGGATTTTGCCCTCTCACCCTGTAGCCCGTGGGGAACTGCGTTTTTCCCCTCTATTCAAAAAACTTTTTTAATTTTTCTTTGAGCCTGTCTATTCGCCTGTAAACAGCCTTCTCGGTTATGTTGAGAGAGTGGGCTATTTCACGGGTGGAATAGCCTTGCATCTTCATCAAGGCGATTTGCAGGGTCAGCTTGTCCACCTTAATTAAAACCTGATAGAGCTGCTGATTTTCGATACTGTCCAGAAAGTCCTCAACCGTCTTTATTTCGGGCTGCGATGTGTCATCGGCAACTCCCTCAAGGTATGTATCCGCTTCCTGCATACGCTGATAGTACCGCCTGTCTGAATTGAAAATCGCCCAATCGTAAGTACGGAGCGTTTCGATGGTGTTTTCATCAACACCGAGCTTTCTCAACTGCTTTTCTTCGGCTTCTTTCCAGAGCCGCCATTTCTTTTCTTCTTTGGCTTTGTTGTAAGCCATACCGTTTTACCTCCAATCTGAATTTTTGAAAAATTCAGATTGAAAGGCGGCGAACGGCAGCCAACGCCAGATATAGGCTTGTCTTTTGTTGCGACAAATAACGACAAAAGAAAAACCGCAAAGGCTGTCACACCTTTGCGGCTATAGGCAATATAAACCCTATAATGTAGATATTTGACTTCTATATCGAGGACATAGGAGTGCCACGAGTAACTGAGGATTTTTTTAACAGGTTATCTTCAGTTACTGGTAATACTATGTAAATAGTTGCTGCTTCTGATAAGCAGCAAGGCTGTCACGGCAGACCAGCACATAAAAATCCCTCCAAACTCAAAACGGGTTTAGAGGGCTGTAATATTTTTATTCGGGCGTGACAGAGCAACCCACCCAAAACACCGTTTTTTTTATTTGGTGGGCTTATGCAGATATAAGCGAAAAAAGAGCCGATGACTGTGATTACTCACAAGTTCATCGGCTCTGCGTCTTTGCGTCTGGCTCTTTGATGACTGTTATATGTAAATCTTTTGCGTTGATTAGAGTTTCCTTTTTACATTTCGGACAATAAAGAGGATAATTTATCAAGATGGTATCCTCTCTGCATTTATTACGGGTTTTATTGCCGCATATCGGGCATAATATCCATTCCTCTGACATTACAAATCAACCTCCCTCTATGAGAAATCATTTCACAATTTTTTCAAGAACAGGGAAAAGGTGCTGCCGTTTTCATCGGACGCCACCTTGATGTACCCATTCTGCTTATTTACAATATCACGGGTAAGATATAGACCAATGCCTACGCCGTCAACTCCTGTTGACTGCTTTCCACGATAAAATCTGCCGAAGATTTTTGCCTGTTCTTCTTCAGGAATTCCAATTCCGTTATCGGATATATCCAGCCGCAGATAGGACGGGTATTCTGTGATTTTCAAGTCCACAATTCCGCCGTTTGGTGTGTATTTTACGGCATTATCAAGAACATTCGTGATTGCCTCTGCCGTCCAGTTAAAATCGAGCAGGGCTTCAAAGGTCTGTTCGCAGTCAAAGGTAATGGTGATGTTTTTCCCCCTCGCCTTGGAATACACCGTTTTTACCGCCTGCAAAACAATATCATTCAGACTGTTTTTTTCGGGTTTCAGACGGATAATACCGCTTTCCAGACGGGACATTTTAATCAAGCTGTTTGTCAAAAAGGTCAGCTTTTCAAGGGACATTTGCAGGGTGGAAATATATTCGTTTCGTTCTTCGTCAGATAACCCTGTATCACCGAGTAGCTGGGCAAAGGTATTTGCCGCCGCTACAGGCGTTTTAATTTGGTGTGAAATATCGGAAATCAAAGTCTTGATATGTTCCTTTTCCTGCGCCAGCATTTGATTTTGAGCTGTCAAAATATTGCGGAGTTTCAAAAGTTGGTGTTGCAAGCGTGCAGTCAAAGTGTCCTCGGCTTCTGAAAAGACAGTTCTTTCCTGTTGTTCCACCAAAGCCTCAATGAGTAGCGTAATATCTTCTAACAGAGTATCATTATAGCGGTTGTGCAGAAAGTCCAGCAGAAACAACAATCCGCATAAAAACACAAAAGCAGCAACGATAAAAAGCATACGGAAAAGGATGTCCTCCATAAAAAAGAACACACCGATAGATACCGCCGCTGCGGCAGTACCTACAATCAAAATTAGTTTTCTGTAAATTCCAAAATGCTTCATCGTCATTCTCCAAAAGTGTAGCCCATACCAAAAACGGTCACAATGTATTCCTGCTTTTCATCGTTCATCTTCTGCCGTAACCGCTTTATATTCACACGCACCGTATTATCGTCAACGAAGTTCCCGTCTATATCCCATAGTTGTTCCAAAAGCATTGCCTTTGTAACAACCCTGCCCCTGTTCTCCATTAGATAAAGGAGCAGTTTGTATTCCGTTGAAGTCAGGTGCGTTTCCTGTCCCTTCATCAGAACAAGGCATTTATCGGTATCAACCTCTAAATCCTTGTATTTGATACGATTTTTTTCGCCGAGTGTCCGTTTTAAGATTGCCAATACCTTTTTTCGTAAAACCTCAATGGGAAAAGGTTTTGAAATATAATCATCACAGCCCGCCGAAAATCCCCCTAACATATCTTCCTCAGTGTCGTTGGCAGTTAAAAATAATACAGGTGTTTCAGCGGTTTCACGGATTTTTTTGCAAAACTCCAGACCACTGCCGTCGGGCAGGTTAATATCGAGCAGGAACAAATCATACTTTTGCTTTTGGTATTGCTGTAATGCTTCGAGATAGCCATAGACCGCTGTAATCGTATGCTCGTCCTTTTTTAAGGCGATAGAAATGCCCTTGCTCAGAATTTTGTCATCTTCAAGAAGAAAAATATTCGCCATAATCTTAAAACGCACCACCTTTCTGCTATATTTTAGAATTGCAGGAACAGACGCAGCGTTGCTGCGTCCGTCCCGCAAATACAATTAGTTATCAAAATTGTGCAGTCGTTCAATGACCGTTTCATCAGAAGTCGCCTTGTAAACAATAGCGGGAACGCTCAAACAAATCACAAAGATTGCTGCAATCAAACCAATAACAAGCGCAACAGGGTACTCAAACACCGCATAGTTTGCTATGTGGGGAACGGCGTCCGCCACCAGCAGCAGAAACGCATTGCCGAAAGTCATAATCAGCAAAGTGGATATGAGAGCGTAAATGCCACCTTCCAAGGTCAGTATCTTCATAATCTGCTTTTTCGTTGTGCCGATGCTTTCCATAATGGCGAATTCATTTTTTCTCGCCACCACACCTGTCAACATAACATTGACAAAGTTAATCAATCCGATAACAATCAGCAGAATTGCAGCACCGTTTCCTAACAGATTGACAGAATAGAACATCTGATTAAATTGTTCTTTTTGATTAATAGCAGATTTCATCTGCCACTCCGATTCGGTCAAGGTACTGTTGATTGCCTGTAATTCGCTGTCAATTCGCTCTAAGTCGTTGAAATCCTTAATATCCACGCCGATAGCTGAAATAATCGGCTCTTTTGTCAAGCGTTCCATACCCGCTTCGCTGACAAAGATGATGTTCGGCACAATTTGAATGTCCGTGCGCCTGCCAATACTATCGGAAAGATTATTCGAGTAATCGTCATAGTAAAAAGCTCCATCGATTTTGAAATCGGTTGCCTTGCCGTCTGTACTGTCGGCAGTCAGCGTCAGCGTTTCACCCACTAAAGCGGTATTAGGAGCATTATATTCGGTATCTTTTCCTGCAATCGCTGTTTCGCCACGCTTAAATGCTTCAATGTCAATGGGCGTATCAGGGTGCTTTGCGTTGTATTCTTCCAATGCTTTGTCATCGTCAAGCGTTGTGATATAGCAGCCGTACTCACCGTCATCGGCATATCCCTTTAGTGCCTCTATCATCTGTTCATAGGACTGCCCTTTGGATTTATAGCGGCTGTCCTCATATTGGATTTTCATAAAGCCTTCCAAAGCATTTTCATCAAAGTCAATTCCTGCCCAAACGGTTTTTTGAACATCTACATTTTCAATGCCATTGACTTGCTGAATTTGTTCCACAAAATGTTCGTCAAACTGCGGTACTTCTTTATTGGGTTGTTCGGGCTGTTCAAACTGAATATCGTTGTATTCAAAGTGATAATTCATATATTCTTTAATAAAGTTTTCGGCATTCATACTTCCGATGACTCCGTTCACGCCTAAAATCATTGTGATGCCCATAAAGAGAGACATAAACACAAGGATAGCACGCTTTTTGTCACGAAATACATTGTGGAACGCCATTATGTGCAGCTTACCGCCGTTGGTGGAATTTCTGCTTTTCGTTTTTTTAGGTGCGAAGTTTTGGAATTTCAGTGCTTCCACAGGGGAAATTTTCGCCGCCGCTTTTGCGGGTGCGTTGCAGGCAATCCAAACCGTTATCGCCGAAAAAATGACTGACAGAATATAGATGGACGGGTGGAAAAACATTTCGGCGTCCATTATCGACTTGCCCTGTTCAAAGCCCTCGTTCAAAACAAATGGAACAATTCCAAAAGAAACAGCAGTGGCTAACACAATGCCAATCGGGATACCGATACAGGCAAATTTTAATGCTTGGTTTTTTACCAATGATTTAATTTGCACCTGTGTTGTACCCAGCGTTTTCATCAAGCCGTAAAAGCGGGTGTCCTTTGAAATAGAGATATACAGGACATTGTAAATAAGGAGATAGCCGCTGCCGATGATAAAGAATACCAAAAGGACTACCATTGCGATAACTGAACCGCTTGATGATTTCATCGAAACCGCACCGCTGAAAGACTGGTTTTCGTTTAATTCCACATCTTTTTGAATACGGTGAAAATCATCGGGCATTTTATTCAGCGACAAAGAGAGAACGCCGTCCTGTGCCATTGTATAGCCTGCGTTTTTACAATACGCCTCGGAAACAAACCCCATTCCCGTACCTGTATAGGAATGAAACCAGCCGCTTAATGTGAAAGTTTTTTCCTGCTGACCATTTTTATCATAGTAGGACAGAGGAATTTCCATATTCAGCTTCGGGTCTGTAATACCGAGTTGTGAAAGGGCGTCCTCCGACAGCATAATTTCATTTTCGCTTGCGGGGTATTTGCCCTCTAAATCCTTAATTGCTTCCTGATAGTGTTTTTCCCATTCGGTGGTGTCATAATACTGGATCGCAATAGAAAGCTCACGCCCCTCGTCGTTCTTCTCGGCAACCGAGCCGACCATATATTGTGTACCGACGGTTTTAACATATTCCAAATCCTTAATCTGCTGTTCCTGCTCCGCCGTTGGCATAGCAAGGGAAACATCGGCGGTCGTACCCGCAGTACGCACCTGCATTAACTTCATATTTTCCATATAGTTAATGCCCAAACTAAACACGGTGGTAATCATAAAGGTAGTTAGGACGATTGCAAATACCGCAAACAGGTTACGGGTGCGGTTTGCTTTCATCATTCCTTTTTCGACTCGCTTAACTGCGCTTTTATTTCGATTAGCGTGCATATCTAACACCTCCCGAAACAACCTTGCCGTCCTCAATGCGGATTGTGCGGTCTGCCATCTGAGCGATTTCCTCATTGTGAGTAATCATAATGGTGGTCTGATGGAATTGTCTGCTGATGGACTGCATCAGCAGGATAACATCCATACTCGTTTTGGAGTCCAGATTGCCAGTCGGCTCGTCGGCAAGGATAATGGCAGGCTTTGTTGCAAGCGCACGGGCAATCGCAACCCTTTGCTGCTGACCGCCAGAGAGATTGTTCGGCATATTTTTAAGTTTTCTCTCCAAGCCGAGAGTTTGGATAATCTCTTTTACAAAACCTGTATCGGTCTTTCCACCGTCAATCTCAATAGGATACACGATGTTCTCATACACATTGAGTACGGGGAGCAGATTGTAGTTCTGAAATACAAAGCCGATATTTCTGCGGCGGAAAATTGTCAATTCCTCGTCCTTCATTTTCAAAAGTTCTTTTCCTCGGATAGTAACACTACCAGAAGTAGGGCGGTCTAATCCACCAATCATATTTAAGAGAGTGGATTTACCGCTGCCCGATGTACCGATTACAGCAACAAATTCGCCTTCTTCTACGGAGATAGATACCCCGTCCAAAGCACGGACTTCGTTTTCTCCGCTACCATATATCTTTCGTAAGTCCTTTGTTTCAAGTATTGCCATATTGAAAACCTCCAAATTTCTGTTTTTATTTTGTAAGCTCAGTATAGCAACCACTTCTTACAATCTCATTACAATCCACAGGAAAATTAAAACAGTGTACGCTTGCAAGCAAATATGCTGCAAGCAGGCGGTATTACCACTTTATAAATATTTCTCTATCCTGTATTGCTCAATGACTTCATTTCCTAAAAGCGTAATTGCTTTTTGGGGGCAACTGCTGATACATCGGTAACACATTGTGCATTTGCTGTGCGGGACAGCCTTTCCGCCTTTAACAGAGATATTTTTCATCGGGCAAATAGAAGCACATAAACCGCAGCCGTTGCACGAGGTACTGACTTTAATCTCAGTAGAGTAATCTGCCGTTTTTCCAGAAAACCAAAGCCTTTGACCGAAAAGCCCTATGATATACGAAAAAACTGTTATGCCGTTTTTCGGGTATTTTCCATTTCGTATATGTAAAGCAGTTTCTTCAATTTTTCTATTAGCGGCGGCAATTATCCGCCTGTTTTCATCAGAGGATTTCTTTAGTAGCTTACTGTCACATACAGAGTCGGGCATTTTAATGTGAAGCCCTCCGAGGATATTCGCCCCATACTTTTTTAATAATCTTGCGGTGCAGCCAGCTCCATCACCGCTAAATGCGCCCATTGTTGCGACGCATAATATGTTTTTACCCTGCCAGAGAGCAGAGTTCTTTGAAATAAATTCTCTAACCATATATGGTGCATTAGAGAATTGAGTAGGATACCCTAAAACAATAGTATCATTGCATTGGATTGCATCAATTACATCTTCGCAGCACTCTAAAGGTATGGCTCTTGCGCTTTGGTCGATTAGAGAAGTCAATAATTCAATACAATACTTTGTGTTGCCTGTTCCGCTTAAATATATACTTACCATAATATTTTCTAAACCTCAAAAGATAGGGTAGAAATTAAATCCTCCAACTTACTTTTCCAATCCATACCATAGTGAACATTTTTCATTGTGGCTAATGAAGCTAATCCGTGTATATAGGCAAAGAGAGCGACAATGCAATCTTGCTTTTTATCATCTGGCATATCGGAGCTTTCAAGAAGTTTTAATATCTGCTCTTTGTATATTACAAAGGGTTTATAGTTCTCTGACGAGCTGCTATCAATGTCCAAGTTAATTTCAATGTTGCCTTCTTGAAAGAGGAATGTAAAATACTGCGGCTTTTCGATAAAAAAGGAGATGTACGCTTTTCCAAATTCCATTAAAAAGTCTGTGCTTCCTTTATGATGTTCAATGGTTTCAAGCAATTTATCTGTAAACTGCTCTGTAATGTGAAGCTGCATTGCCGCAACCAAATCCTCTTTGTTTGCAAAATGGCTGTATGGGGCGGCGTGGCTGACATTACAGGATTGAGCTACTTTCCTTAAAGAGAGCTGAGATAAACCATAATTACTTACAAGCTCAATTCCTTTTTCAATCAGTTCATTCTTTAAGTTATTGTGATGATAGCTTTTTTTATCCATTTTTCATCCTCCAATCTTGACAGCGTAAACATTATACTACACAATCTTTACGGTGTCAAGATAGAGGGTTGTCTTTCAATACCGTATCTTCTTTAAGTTAATGCTGTTTGAGTTCCTGTTATAAGAAGTGAAATATCTTATAACAGGCATTTTCACATCGTTTAATAAGAAGCCACATATCCATACAATATAAGGGAAAGATATATTGTAGCAAGGTGGTGAGCTTATGGACGAGAGAAACAACGATTTTGATTTCGATTTTATGCCGATAGGACAGGCGATTAAGAAAGCCCGTGAAGCAAGAGGAATGACGAGAGAGCAGCTTTCTGGAATAATCGGCTATGCTCCCAGACACATTCAATCTATCGAGAATGAGGGAAAGTATCCAAGCATCGAGCTGTTTATTCAGCTTATTACAATGTTCGATGTTTCGGTTGACGAGTACATATTTCCTAATAAAAAAGTCAAAAAGAGTTCCGTCCGCAGACGCATAGACGCACAGCTCGACAACTTAGATGATAAAGAACTGTCCGTGATTGAAGCAACTGTAAACGGACTATGTAAAGCAAAAGAGCCAGAGGAATAAAATCCTCTGGTTTTCTTTTGCCCATTTTTAATAAGCAGGGATACCATAGCCGTAGATAACGCTGCTACCGATAGAATAGCTGTTCTGTCGGCAAGCATCGCCTGAGTTACCTTCAACGGTATAGACCGTTCCGTTTTCCACACGCTCTACAATACCCACATGGTCTGTAAGACCGTCACCTTCCCAATCGAAGAAGATAATGTGTCCTGCTTCTGGCGTAAAGCTGCCGTCCTGCCATTGTCCTCTTTCCTTAAACCACTCAGAGCCTTGTATGCAGCCTGCAAATTTTGGAATAACGCCGTTTTCAATATAACCGCACTCGTTAGCGCACCACGAAACGAAGCAGGCGCACCACTCGACACGGGAGTTGAAGCCGTACCACGACCAATAAGGCTGACCGCCTATATTACCGACCTGCGATAGAGCCACGGTCACGATTTCGCCGTCGCCTACGGAGATGCCGTAAAGCACCTGCGACCATAGCGAATTGTTTTCATCGGCAAGTAATTCGGATAACATCTGCCGCTGCTCATCGTCAAAACCGTATTGGTCTGCCATTTCCTCGGCTGTTTTGTGGCTGACTGTGATATACAGGTAAGTCCGTGTCTGGGTGGTTTCGGTCTGGACGATATTTCCGTGACCGTCATCGGTTTCGGTTATCACGGTTTCGGTCTTGCTTTCCGTTCTGGAGCTGATTTCGTTCATTTCCCAGAAGATGTCCGTCAGGAGCTGTTTTTTGTTATCGTCCATTGTCGCCACTTCCTGCGGATTGTCTGGGTCGGTAGTAGTCTTGACCGAGTAAACCGCAAGCACCTCTTTCCAGACGGCACGGCTCCCTGACATCTCCAGAACATCATAGGCATTCTCGTTTTTGACTTCATCAAGGCGGCTGTCATATTCGGTATTGATTTCTTGTACCACGGTCTGCATCGTCATTCCGCTGCCTGAGTCCTCGCCCGCAAAGAAGATACCGAACACCGAGCCTATGAGCATACCGATAAGGCAGATGACCAAAATCACAACAACCGCAATCCAGCCGCCCGCCGCAATCGCCGCAATCAGCGCCTTTGTTCCTGCGATAATCGCCTTAACCGCCGCCGCAGTCGCTTTGACCGCCGCTTTTACAGCAGCAATCGCAGCCCTTGCCGTGACTCTGGCTGCCTGTGCAGCTCTTTGAGCCGCTTTTACGGAAGCCTTTGCCGCCGCCTGTGTCGCTTTAGCAGTATGCTCGGCAGTTTTTATCGCCGCCTTTGAGGTCGCCTGTGCGGTTTTCACGGATTTTTGCGTAGTTTTTACCGTGCCTTTTGCGGCTGTTTTTATTGTCTTTTTTCCGCTTCGGGCAGTCTGCGTTATGGTCTTTTCCGCTTGATTTGCGCCCTTGACCGCCTTATCTGCGGAATGGCTGACGGTACTGCGGTAGGTCTGTACGCTGTTTCCAGACATACGCTTCTCGGCGGCTTTAGCGGCTCGTTTCTGCTTGAAATCGGATAGTTTATCCTTTGCCTTAACGATATTATCCTTTGTGGTTTTGACCGCCTTTTGACCCTGCTTGTTGAACTGATGAACGCCCTCATTCGTAATGCGCTCCGAAGCTGCCGAAACCTTATCGGCAGCATATTCGGTAGCGGAGCCTTCCTCAGCGTAATAGCCCTGCTCCGCCTTGTCCTTTATTTTGGAATAAGCCGACTTCATACGCTCGGAAGCTACCGCAGCCTTGTCAATGGTCTTAATCGTACCCTTGACCGCATCTCTGGTTTTTATATCAGCCATAGATAACCTCCTTCCCCAGAAGATGTGCAGTCAAATTCAAACTGCCTTTTTTGCGACCACCACAAGCCTGCCGTTCTGCGCTGAGTATTCGCAGGTAGAGAGTGTGATGAGCCTGTCGCCGTATTCTGCGTTTACGCCTGTTTCATACAATGCAAGCTCCTTGCATTTTTCAATGTAGGCGTTAAACTCGTCCTCGTTTTCCGCATCGACAAAATCATAGTAGCGGAAGCCCTGAGAGCTGTACGCCACAGTCTTAAAGACAGCGACAATCTCATATTCGCCACGCTGTGTTAGGGTATCAAACTGAATGGTCTTGTGTTCCTCATAAAAGCTCTGGGATTTGTAATCCTCCAAAGCCCCGAACATCTTGCCGCCCTTAATGTGATGACCGTAAATGACAAGGTTATCGCTGCTTGCAAGGTCGCAGTTTTCCTGAATATACGGCGTTCCCAAGTCGCTGTATTCTTTATCAAAGTTGCGTTTCAGATAGTAGTTCGGCGCATTCGGTGTCTGCATCACGGGGTAATTGACGGTTGTGCCTGCAATGGAAAGCCAGCCGACCATATCCGTGTTTTTCAAAAACAGTCCGCCGTACTCTGCAAGGACATTTTCTTCCTCAGTCAAGGGGACTTCTGGGGCGTTACTGTCCTCTGTCTGCGCCTGCTCCACGATTGCGGCAATTTCCTCAAAGGCTTCGGTCTGCTCGGCTTCGTGGGCATAATGGTCGTAAATGTGATAGCCGCAAAAAGCCGCCGCACCTAACAGGCACACGGCGGCAGTAAGGCAGATGAATTTTTTATAATCTTTCATAGGCTTTTGTCCTTTCTTATCTTGAAATTTCTGGCTGCTTTTGGAATGACAGAAGATGCCTGCATAAAAATAACGCCCACCCTGTAAAGGTGAGCGTTACCGATTGTGTTATTCGTTTCAATATTAGATACAAAATGCGGCGTAGAGAGGAACGGTCTTTTTATTGTCCTCAAAGCCGAAGTTTTTTGCAGAGAGCTTGATGGCGTAAGCAGGCTTATAGGTTTCCATATAGACCTTCAGGCTCTTTGCTCTGGTGTTGTCAGCCGACTTTACTTCAATAGGGATAAGCTGACCGTCACGCTGAATGACAAAATCTATCTCAGCCCCACGCTCGGACTCCCAATAGTAGGTCTTGTATCCGTTAATGGTAAGCTGCACATCGACATAGTTTTCCGCCATACCGCCCTTAAAGTCGTTCAGCTCCTCAACCATATAGAGGACATCGTTTGCCGCTAAGTCTTTCTTTGCACAGAGCAGTCCTAAGTCGGAAACATAAATCTTGAACGCATCAATATCACGGTAATTCTCCAAAGGCTTCTTGATTTGCTCCACCTTATACACCTGTGAAACGATACCCGACAGGCAGAGCCATTCGATAGCGTTTTCAAACTCGGAAGCCCTGCCGCCTTTCTTTATCAGCTTATACTGAAAACGGGTATTCTTTTTTGAGAGCTGTACCGTAATGTTGTCATAGGCAAGCCTTGTTTTTTTGATTTCGTTCACATTGTTGTACTTACTCATATCGTTGAGATAGCTTGCGAGTATGGTGTCCTGCGTGTGGCGCACAAGGATATAGTCCTTTGTCTGTGTGAACTGCAAGACGCACTCAGGCATACCGCCCACAACGAGATACTGCCTGTAAAGCAGCATTGCCGCATCGTGCAGGGCAGAGGGCATCGGCGTATCGGTTTCAAAGCACTTTTTAATCTGAGCTACCAGAGCGTCCTCGCCCATAGCCAGCATAAATTCCTCCATATCCATAGGATACAGGGTTTTCATATCAACCTTGCCCACAGGGAAAGAGAATTTCGCCCTGCCTACCGCTACGCCGAGCAAGCTGCCGAGAGCTACGATATGATAGTCTGGAGCGTCCTCACAAAAGTATTTCAGAGAAGTTAAAGCCCGTTCGCAAAGCTGTACCTCGTCAAATACTATCAGCGTCTTTTCCTTTACTATCGTCTGACCTGCGATGTGGGATAAAATGGGTATCAGATAATCAGGGCTGATATTTTCCTCAAAGGTTTCGTTCAGCTTTGGATTTGTTTCAAAATTGAAGTATGCCACATTTTCATAGTGGCTGCGCCCAAACTCTAAAATCGAGTAGGTTTTTCCGACCTGCCTTGCTCCCTGCAAAATCAGGGGCTTGCGGTGAACGCTATCTTTCCACGCTTCCAAGAAGCTCATTATTTTTCGATACATTGCCAGACCTCCTTTAAGGTGCTGAACATAGTATAGCACACATTCGTGTAAATATCAATGATTTTTTCTTGATTTCTAACACTAAATTACACGAGCTCTATTTTGAACTTCTCAAAATTCGACACGAACACCGTCAAGCCCTCTTTTTTACACCTCCCCGAATTTGGTAGTCATCAGCCTGTAAAGCTCCGTATTCCGTGGGAACTTGTTGATAAACGGCACAAGAGAGCTGCCGACCTTTAATAGTCCCTGACCTGCGCCGACATTCGTGATATAGCTCATCTGAAGGTCGGAGATATTTAAGAGCTTGGCAAGCTCAATCCTGTCGGTGGACGCCTGATTGAGCATAATGATAAACTCGCTGTTGGCAAGCATCGTCCTCGCCGTATGGCTCTGCAAAAGGTCGTCCACATTTTGGGTAATACCTGTGCAGTACGCCCCGTATTTCCGCACACGCTTCCAGAGGGTAAAGAGGAAGTTTGCCGAGTATTCGTGCTGAAAGAGCAGATAAATCTCATCAATGAAGATGAATGTATTTCTGCCTTTCGCTCTGTTCTGGGTAATACGGTTTAAGATGCTGTCAAGAACGACAAGCATACCGATGGGCTGCAACTGCTTGCCTAAATCCAGAATGTCGTAGCAGATAAGGCGGCTGTGGGTATCTACATTGGTATGCTTTGCAAAGGTGTTCAGAGAGCCGTCCGTAAACAGCTCGATTGCAAGGGCGATTTCCTTTGCTTCTGGCTCGTCCTGCTTTAAGAGTTCCTCACGGAAGTCCTGCAAGGTGGGCGGTACGCCCTGATAATTGCCCTGCTGATAGTGGCGGTACACGCCTGCCGTACAACGGTCAATGATTGACTTCTGTTTCGCACCCAGACTTGCGCCGCCGATGAGCTGCTCGCAGAGGGACAAAATAAACTCTGATTTCAGAATGACGGGGTTTGCGCCGTCACCGTAATCGGAGTTCATATCCATAGCGTTGATATGGTTTTCGCTCGTTGCCGAGATGTGAATGACCTCGCCCTGCATTGCCTTTACAAGCGGAGAGTATTCCCGTTCAGGGTCGATGATAATGACATCGGCGTTTGGGTCTGTGAGAATGATATTTACCATTTCTTCTTTTGCCGTGAAGGATTTTCCCGCACCTGATACGCCTAAGATAAACGAGTTGCCATTGAGCAGATGGCGGCGGTTTGCGATAATCATATTTTTGCTGATGGAGTTCTGCCCATAATACACGCCGTTTTCGTGATGGATTTCCTGTACTCTGAAAGGAATAAACACCGCAAGGCTTTCTGTTGTAAGGGTACGCATCGCATCAATCCTGCGGACACCAAACGGCAGGGCGGTATTCAGCCCGTCCATCTGCTGATATTTCAGCACCGCAAACTGACAAAGGTGCTTTCTGGCTGTGGTAAGGAGCGCTTCCGTATCATTGTCAAGCTGTTCCTTTGTTTCCGCCGTATGCACCATCGTCAAAACCGCAAAAAGCATTCTCTGGTCACGGGTCGTTAAATCGTCCAAGAACTCCTTGCTTTCCTTGCGCTGCTGTTCAAGGTCATAGGGAATGACCGCCGAAAAATTGTTGTTCTGATTTTGTTTGCGCTGCCAGTTTGTGATGTTGGTTTCCACGCCGAGCAGCCTGTTTTCGACCTCACGCACGGCTTCGTCTGTGGGTACGGGGATAATGTCAACGGACATCATCATATTGCGGTTAAGCTCGCAAAGCTCCGCCACCATACTGTCTTTGATATATGCCGCATATTCACGCAGGAAAATGACACGCCCATATCTGTCGCCCATACGGAAATAATCCTTTTCAAACTCAAAGGTATCGGGGCAGATAAAGTCCTTAAAATCGTGACCTTTACGCATTGTCTGCTTCAGGTCGAAATGGAACGCCGTTTCTTCTCCTGTGCGGTAAAAGTCGTGGAAAATACGGAGCTTTTCTTCCGCTTCAAGCTCTACGCATCTTGAGCCGAGCCGTGCAAAATGGGAAATCAGGTCTGCGCCTACACGGGCAAAATAATTCCTCGCTTCCTCGATATTCTTTTTGCAGACGGAAACCGTCACATACTTGTCCTGTACGATAGAATTAGCTCCCGTCGCTTTATCAAGCAGCATTTTGTTGTATTCCTTACGGTACTTATCCAGTCCGTCCTCCGCCATAGGAATTAAAATGGTCTGCTCAAAATCGACCTTGTTGAGCCTGCGGTTATTGACTGTGATTTTTGTGGTTGCGCCGCTATCAAGAGAATTGAGAAGCTCCGAGTATTCGAGAAACATCGCTTCTTTATCCTCACGGCTTGCCACCGAGTAGTTTATATCCTCAAACTTAAAGGTCTTTGCGTATTTGTTGCTGCCGACAAGGAAAATGCCGTCCTCCCAGATAGTCTTAATCGGGATAATCGCCTGCACCGATTTGGGTACGACAAACTTTTCCTTATCCTGCTTAAACAGAGTTTTAAGAGTTTTCAGCATTCTTTACCTCCTTGCTGCGTTTCGCTTTTCTTGATTTTTTCGCCACAGGGCAAACGCCTTTTTCGTGGTTTTGAATTGTGGTTTTCAGCGTTTCATAGTAGAGATTGTCGGGGTTAAACATCAGCTTTTTCGGCATCAAAAACTCTGATTTAATCCACGCCCATACAAATTGCTCTGCGGTCATACCGTTGTACTTGACAAAGCCCATTACCGCAAAGGGCGCAGCTCCGAGAATACACACCCAACTAAGCGTTTCTATTCCGAAATACGGACGGAGAATAAAATACAGCCCTACCGCTACGCCGCAGGCAAGTAAAGAAAAAATGAACTGTCTGAGCGACAGTCCAAAGAACATACTCTCCGTGTAGTTACGGATTTCCTTATTTATTTTGACTTCCAATCTTATGCACCTCCTTATCGTTCCATAGTGTTCTTTCTTTTGGGCGGTTTCTTCTGGGACGGGTATGGGATAAATTCTTCCTCGCCCGCAATAATGCTGAATTCCGCTTTCAGAAACGGATGCGTTTCCTTTTCCTGATACTGACGGATAAGTTCAACAGCACTTTCCTTTGTAGCGGTGCTTCCTTGCTGTACTCCGTCCTTAAAAACATAAAACCGTTTCATTGCTTCCTCCTTATAAGCCCATCATTTCTCTTACAACACGGTCTGCCATTTTGACCGCACCGACGAGGACGAGCATATTAAATACCAGCTCTCCGATATAGCTCCATACCATAGATACAGGCGCAGCGTTCGGGTCAACCGCAGGGGGAGAAGCCGCAAAAAGAGAGAAGATGATACAGGCAAGTACAATGATTGCGCCCTCCAGACAGACGGCGGCATACGATTTGATAAAGCTCTTGCCCACATTCTGGCTCGGCTCTCCCGCAAAAGTGGAAAGAGGAACGGGAGCGATTGCGGTATAAAGGTATAAGCGGAAAAATCTGCCGTACACCGACATAATCATAATGAATGACAATATCGTGATGAAAAGCCCGCCGATGAGTGTAACTGCCCATAGGGGAATACTCTCGAAAAATCCACAGTCCTCAACAGCCGTGACAATTTCCTGCGGCAATACCGTCTGCGCTGCCGAGCCGAAGCCGGCGGCATTCATAATGGTTGATATTAAGCCCTGCACGATGTTAAACAAAGCCATCATCAGCTCCAAGCCGTAAGTCACGACGCCTTTTGCAAGGGCAAAGCGAATAAACAGCTTCAGGGCGTGTTCGGGCTTTTTGACTTCTGCGAATGACCCACAGGTTTTCATTACGCCGATGACAAAGAAAAGCACCAAAAGTGCAAGTCCGATAGCCTGTACTGCGCCGTGAATATCTACGATTACATTCCAAATTGTGCCGCCCTTGAACTGCTCTGGGGATTGGGTAATGAGCTGCCATATTTCCGACAGCTTGTCGTTCCAAGTCCGCAGAGCGTTCTCCAAGTTTTGCACAATCCAATTATCTGACATTCGACCACCTCCTTAGATAATTGGATAACGGGAGTAAATCCGCAAAGCGGCTCTGCTCCCGTTATCTTGTCTTGTGTCAGTTTTTCAGCCTGTAATAAGGGTAAGGATTTCTTTCGCAAAGGTAATCACAACGCCGCCTGCGAGGGTCAAAAAGCCGTTTGCTCTCTGGGACGGGTCGTGCGATTTCAGCGAAAGACCAATCTGCACTACGCCGAAGCCAAGCAAAATCATACCTACGGCACGGATTAAGCCGAAAATGAAGTCGGACAGATTATTGACTACGGTAAGAGGGTCACTTGCTGCAAAGGCAGTCATAGATGTGCCGACCACCAAAGCCGTTGTCATAACGGTCACGCAGTAAAAGCGAAAGCCCTTTTTTACCTTGCCAGACATCGGCAGCTTTGCGGTTTCCTTACTTTCGTTCTTCTGAAAAAGTTTCATAAATAAAAATCCTCCTTTAGATGTTAAAGATTTCTTCCAAGTCCTCGTTGGAGAGAAGCTCATAGGAACTGCTGACAGCTTTTACGCTTACGGCGTTCTTAGGAATATCGCTGTCAAACACAAGGGTTGCGACAGCCTGCACAGGCTCTCCGTGGATATACGGCGGTTTGCCTCCGTCGGTTGTCAGCTTTACATTCGGGTGCTTCATAATGTCATACTTGAAGTCCATTACAGGGCGTTCCCCACGCAAAAAAAGAAGTGCGTAGCGGTTATCAAGCATACGCACTTCATCTGGCGTCATCAGCTCACGCCCAGATATTTGATAGTTGGTTGAATAGCTGCCGCTTCGTCCCTCGCTCTTTCCGTAAGTGTTGGTATCAATCGTTTCCTTGCCGAGCAGTTCGGACACATACTTGTGTGTGCTTTGCTCGTTGCCGCCCAGATACAGAAAAGTATCGCAGTTGCCGACAATGCTTTCCCATTGCTTTTCAAACAAAGCCTTCAACTGCGCCAGATTTTGCAGGATAATGGATACGGACACGCCTCTTGAGCGCATAACGGAAAGTATCTTGTCAAAATCGTCGGGCAGCGAAACATTTGCGAACTCGTCCATTATGAAATGGCAATGCACGGGCAGGCTTCCTCCGTACTTATGGTCTGCCAGATAGAAAAGCTGCTGAAACAACTGCGTATAGAGGATACTCACAAGAAAATTGAAGCTCGTGTCATTGTCGGGAATGAGAGCGAACAGCGCAACCTTCTTTTCGCCCAAAGAGGGCAGGTCAAGCTCATCGGTGGCGGTAAGCCCCGCAAGGCTTTCAAGGTTGAACTTTTCAAGCCTTGCGGCAAGGGTAATCTGGATACTCTTTAAGGTTTTCGCCGAGCCTGAGTGATAATCCCTGTAATACTTCAGGGCAATATGCTCTGGGTTTACCATTTCCAAGCGGTCAAACAGCTCGTCAAGAGGGCTTACATAGCTGTCGTCGTCCTCTCGGACTTCGCCCGCTCGGAGAAGCTCCATCACCATCGGGAAGTTTTGCTCATCGGGCGGAGCTTCATATTTCAGATAGAACACCAAAGACAGAAGCAACATACTTGCCGCCGTGTCCCAAAACGGGTCTTGCGACTGTGAGCCTTTCGGCGTGGTCGCCTTAAAGAGATTGGTTACAAGCCTTTGCACATCGTTGTCATTTCGCAGATAAACAAAGGGATTGTAACAATGACTGCGGTGCATATTGATAAGGTCAAGAACACGCACCTCATAGCCTTTCTTTTCAAGCAGCCCGCCGATGTCACGGACGATTTCGCCTTTCGGGTCTAAAATTACCATTGAGGTATTGCATTGCATAGCGTTCGGCTTACAGAAAAACCTTGTTTTTCCCGCACCAGAGCCGCCGCAGACCAAAATATTCAGATTGCGGCGGTGCTTTTTCCCGTCCAAGCCTATGCGGACATTCTGGGTAAGCAGCTTATTTGCGGACGGGTCTTTGTCACGGTATTTTTTGTTCAAAGCACCCGCATCGCCCCATTTAGCCGAGCCGTGCTCCTCCCGCCTGCGGTAGTTCCTGCGTGTGGAGAAATAAATGCCGATGCCCATAGCGTAGGCAAGCAAAAAAATAAGGACAGTCTTTGCGCTGTCCTCACACACCGTTATTTCAAGCGGCTTGCCTAATGCCACGGGCAGACCTCGGATGATTTCAACCAGACCACCGCCCACATAGGGGGCTGTCAGCAGGGCGAGCCATATAACAGGAACAATCCCGCAGACGGAAAGGATTAAGCCCGTTTTTTTGTCATCGTTCCTCATTGCACCTGCACGGAATGACCCTGACCTTTCTGGTCGGTGCGTTCGCTACCTTGTCAATCAGCTCGTCAACAGGCTCGGTGGGGCGTTCCTCCTGTATCTGCCGTGTCCGCAGGGTATTGAGCGCATTGATAACGATATTTTTATCGTACCTGTCAAGTGCGATATGGTATCGTTCTTCTTTCATAAGCTGCACCTCCGATTACCGTTCCTGCTCTTTATTCCTTGCAGGCTTATTTTTCTCCATACTCTTATACATATCGCTCTGAATTTCGCCCAGAACATCACGCATCGTACCAAGCTCTCCCTTGAACACCTGCGTATCCATTCCGTCATACTCTCTGGGAAGTCGGGAAAAATCAAAGCCTTTGGTATCTACGCCGTAACGGGAGCTTACCATATAGGCAACGCAAAAGGATTTGAAATCGGAAGCGTCACGGCTCTCATTGTACTTGAAGTCATAGACCGCCGCAGATACTTCCTTTGCCATACTGATAAACAGCACTTCCTCAGAGAGTCCCTTTTTGACAAAGATAGTCTGCTGAGAGCTGTCATAGTAGGCAGGCAGTTCCAAGTCATCAACAGGAACGCAAGGCACGGGGCTTGCGTCAATCAAAGCCGATACAAGCTCACGCATAGATTTCTGCTCCTGCGGCTGCATTCTCTCTTTTGCTGATGTTTCGGAAATGTCATAGACTGCTTTGGCGTTATAGGAAATACCCTTTGTACCGTCCTCACGGGTATATTCCTTGCTCGGCTCAAGGATAACGACCTTCTGTGCGTCCTTGTTTACATAGACACGGCTCTGCTTCCAAGTGTTGTAGTCTTTAAGCTGTGTCGCTTCGGGCATCTGCGCCGATACCAAAATAGCGTTTGCAACCGAGTAACGGTCAAAACGCCCCTGCACATCAAGATACTGACGGAAGCTGTCGCCGCTTATCATCATTTCGGCGCAGGTGTTGTCAATCAGCTCATAGGCTTCCTTTCGCTGCGCCTGCTTCTGGGCTGCCCATTCCGCTTTATCAAACGGTTTGCTGCCGCCGCTAAATACATCATAAATGCTCATTCTGATTTACCTCGTTTCTTTAGATTTTGGTTTCTTTTTCTTTCTCTGGGGCTGCTTATGCTCGGTCTTGCCTGTGGGCTGCTTCTTCGCCCTGTCAGAAGCAGAGCTTTTGTCAAGGGAAGAAGGCGTATCCGCTTCCTGTTCCTTGCGGCTCTCCTTGATTTTCCGCAGTTCCTCTCTGACGGACGGTTTTTCGTCCTTAGTCAAAGTAGCCCCCTCTGCGGACTTCTTTGGCTGCTCTGAGATAGGCTCGGACTGAGGGGATTTTTCGGTCTTTGCCACCGAGGGGTTTTGAGCGTTTTCCTCCTTTTGAACAGGCTTGCCCATAAGCTCATCGAGCAGCTTATCTTTCTCAGCTTTTTCCTGTACGCCGATGTCTGGCTCTGGCTGACCTGTTTTTTCCTCTTTGGATTTTTCAGCTTCGGTCACAATAGAAGCGGTGTTTTCCGACGCTAATTTGAAGCGTTCGGCAATACGGCTGATTTTCGATGCGTCCTCCGCACGGGCAATCACATCGACCTCCGCATTGGGGTCTTTGTTTCCTCTGTCCGCAAGGACGCAGTAAAGCACGCCGTATTTTTTAGCTTCCTGCGTAAACTTCTTCAGGTCGCCGTTCTTTACGGTAAAGACTTTCAGCTCCTTGCCAGAACGGAGCATATTGGTAAGCCTTGCCTTGCCCTTTGTTTTCTTTTCCTCTTTCAGAATGGAATAGAGGAGAACGGCGATATTCTTTGCACCTGCACCTGTGATTTTGGCTGCGACCTCAAATCCCTCCAAGCTCATTCGGACGATTTGCTCTGCCGCTTCGCCGCCTGTGTTCATTCGTCATCAGCTCCTTTCGTTGTTGTTCTTCGTCTGCCCGTATGGTGGATAGCTTTTCTTTGAGAGCGGCGTTACGGGCTTCGATGCCCTCGCATAGTCTGACCTCCTTTCGGATAACGCTCAGGCGTTTGGATAAATCGGAAAGCTGCGACCGTATGGCTTCCTTTTCTTCGCCGCCCGTTTTGCGGGATTTGGGATAGAGTTCCTTGCGCTTTTGAAGCAGGTCGGCTTTTTCCGTTTCCAAAGAGCCTTTGTATGACAAGAGCTGCTCCACCGTATCAATGCGATTACGGCACAGCAGCCTTGTTTCCTGTGAGATGGCTTCCATTTTCATTAAGTCGTCTTTCAAAAGATAATGAAGCCTTGCGTAATTTGGCTTTTTATTTTTAGGCAGGATACCGAGCTTGTAGCAGTAGTGCAGATACAGCCCCCGCAGTCCGCCGATTTTCTTAGCTCCTTTTAGAGAGCTTTTGACACGGAACACCCTGACCGTCCTTTGCGGCTCGGCAAATCTGGAGAACTTCACGGCGTATGAGTTTTCGCTGATACGCTCCATTATCCTCTCGTTGCTATATTCCTCTCCGAGCTTATACAGCCGCTTCGGGCGTTTCCAGCCCTTACCGATGACCGTCCAATATTTGCGGTTTGGGTCAAAGCTCACACGGTATCCCATTTCAGCCATAATGCGGTCAAAATCTTTCAGCGTGAACGATTTGCTGACAGCTTCGTCCACCGCCTGCCGTGTGACATTATCCCTTGTGGGCATACCGTTTTTCTCCGCCTGATACAAAGCGTATGGCTTTTTCTTTCCGCTTGGGTGTTCAATGACGGACAGAGCATACTCACGGCAAAGCTCATCGGAACGCTGGCGCAAAAGCCGCAGGTTTGCTTTGTTGTCGTGGTAATGCCTGCCGTCTGTGAAAGATACGGAGTTTACGACAAAATGGTTATGCAGACAGTCGGTATTCAGGTGTGTGGCAACGATTACCTGAAATCTGTCCCCCCACATCTTCTTAGCAAGTTTTACGCCGACCTCGTGCGCCTGTTCTGGCGTGACCTCGCCGTGCTTAAAGCTCTGGAAGCCGTGATAGCAGACAATCTCGCTTTCATCGTTCCATTGCGCTTTTGCAATCATCATTTCATCTCTGGCGGTGGTCGGGTCGCAGTTTACGCCTGTGACAAAATAACGCTGCTCGGTCTTATCCTTGTTGGTGGCGTATTCCATTACATCGACCATAGCCTGCAAATCCGCTTCGGTGTATTTGGGATTGGCTGTCTTTTCAGGATTTTCCGCATAATCTATGGGATGGTCGAGCCTGCCACGCACATCCCATATTTCACAGACCGCCATTACGGTGCTTTTCTTGGAAGCAGATATTTTTTTCGGACAGCGATTTGAAACTCGTGCCACCTTTGCGCTTCCTCTTTCAGCATCGGAGCGTCCACAAAGTTCAGGGCGTTGGCTTTTGCCGCAAGCTGATTGATACGGTTGCCGATGGCGGACAGCTCACGCATCATTTTATAAAACTCTGGGTCAGGCTTTTCGCAGAGCCGATAGCCTTTTACCATTCCTCTCAGGAACGCTTCTTTTGAGCAGCCTGATTTTTGAACGAGAGAGTAGAGCTGTTCGGCTTCTTCCTCAGTCAAGCGGAAAAGTATCTGCACATTTCGTTTTCGCATTTTTCACTTCCTCTCTCTCGGCAAGTCGGTTTATCTGCAAGCAGCACATAATCACGATGCCAGTCAGACCGCCGAGCATTACGCCGATGATGAAAAATATAAGCTCAATCATTCTTAAACTCCTTTCTGCCTGTGGGGTATTAGGGGTCAGCCCCTAACAAGCGAATTTGGATAACCAAATTCAGTGCTTGGTAAGACATTACTCGCTGCACTCGTCCTCACACATACATTCTCCGCACACGGGACAGAAGTACGGGCAGTCCGAACAACGCTCGTCCTCGCTTGCTTCTTCTTCGGCGGTATCCTCAGCGCCGTCCTCACAAGCCTCGTTGATTTTGGCTTCGCCGCAGACAAAATCCTCATCGCCAAAGCTGATAAGGTCGGTGTCGAACAGGATAATTTCGGTCTTTGCCTTTGCCTGTTCTGCGCTCTCCGCACAAACGGAGATGGTCTTTTCATAGTGGGCGGTCAGGGTTACATCATACTTTTTCAATGGTTTTTCCTCGCTTTCAACATTTAATTTTTTTGTTTGTCGTGTTATTCTTCGGGTCAAAATCTGCGGACAATCAACGGGCATCACTCCTTTCACGGCTTGAAATCGGTCTTGCAATTCCCAGATAGGATAATAAAAAATCGTTGAAGTCCTTACCGACAGGCGGCGGCTCATCAACGATTTTGTAGTCTTTCTGCAAAAGTTCTTTGAGGGCGGCGGTACAAAGCCTGCCCGTTCTGTCATTGTCCAGATGCAGAAAAATAGTCTTGATATGGGGATTTGCTTCCAAAAAGGTGGTTAGGGCTATGGGGATTTTGCTTTCCTTAATCTCTTTCTTGGGCTGATACACACCCGAAAGAGAGAGCAGATTTTCCGATTTATAGTCTTTGCCCTCGCATTTTAGATAGGTGGCGTAGGACAGCAAATCAATGGCGGCTTCAAATAAATGCACGGTATCAGTCGGTTTGTCTGCCAAAAGCCGAAACGAATACCGCTTGTCGCTGCCCGATGCGTCCCCCTTAAAAGAGCTGCTCATCGTGCCACGGTAGGCGGCGTACTTGGGTGTTCCGCTTTCGTCCTTGCCGATAAACACAACATTGTGATACTTGGAGCTTTCAAAAATCGTACCGTCCGCAATACAGTCCTGTATGATTGAAAGGTCAATCCCACGCCCGAAAAGGTATTCGGTCACTCGGTTGCAGTCCTTATTTTTCGGTGGTAAAAGCAATTCCTTCGGCTCATCTTTTGGAACAGGGACAGGCGGCGGCTTCCAATCCGCCGTGATACCCGTAAGCAGTTCTACGGCTTCCACAAAGCTGTATTCCTTAACCTTAATGAGATAATCAAGGGCAGAAACGCCGCCGAAACCTCTCGACCACCAATACCATTTGCCGTTGGAAATCTTCAAGCTGTCGTGTTCTTTGGTGCAATATACATTGCCTGCCACACGCTTCAGATTGTTTGGCTCATACCGTTGCAGATAGGACAGCAAGTCCATTTGCCGTGCCTGCTCAATCACGGCAGGGTCAAGCTGCACATAGGGTCTGTTACTTCTCATTCAAATAAATCACCTCCTTTACAATAGAAAAAGCCGAGGAATTTTCCGTTAAGAAAACCTCTCGGCTATGTAAAAGCGGCATCAGCTTCACGCCAATGCCGCAATGGGTTAGAGAATACTTAGCTTTTTAAGGTAGCTGACGCAATCAATACAGCCTTTGAAATAAACCTCTTTCAGCTCTAAGTTTGCTATTTCGTTTTTGCATTTCAGCACTTCACTCAAAGCGGTACATTCTTCCGCAGACAGCTCGCAGGGTCTATCTACATCAAGGACTTTCCGCACATTAGGATATTGTTCATAGAGTGTTTTAATCTTTTCCGTCAGCTCTTTATACCTCGTTTCGGAATGACAAGCTGTGCTTGTTTTGCTGAGATAATCGAAAAAGTCAGTATCGTATTCATCAAGAAATGTGCTAAAGCTCAAATCCTTTGCCATCTAACCACCTCCGAATTTCATTTCACAGCCCTATTATACATCTCGAAAAAGGGCTTCACAAATGTGGAAATCTGATTATCTCTCACGATTTGCACATTTTCTTTCGGGCTGTTCCTCAGTTTCTTCTGGCTCTGCGTCAAGCACGGCAGGGTCTTTTTTATCCAGATTTAGCTCAATGTTGAGAGCGTTCAGCCGTTCCGACTTTTCTTTCAGTTCTTCCTCAAAGGCAAATGGCTTTTGTACCTCGACTTTTGCGGTTTCAAGCTGTGCGATAGTTTCCGCCCGTTTGGTCTGTGCGGCTTCCAATCGTGCGGGGAGCTTGGCAAGCTCGTTTTCAATTCGGGTCAGGTTTCCCAGAGGGTCAGAGCCTAATTCTACCTTGTATTTTGCCTGCCCGCAGAGGTTAAGGCAGTAATGAGTACCCACCGTATCATAGAAAATCTCTATTTTGAAACCACGATATGAGCCAATTTCGATAGGTGCGGACAAGGGATATTCCTTGCAAATCGCAATGAGCATTTCGCCTGCGGCAGCTTTTTCGGTGTAGCTGATACCACGCAAGGTCATCGGACAGAACTTTTCCTCGCCCTGCGGCTTGTGCTGTTCGGTAAGAGCTGTGTCAGCTTTGTAGCAGACAATACGCTGTTCATACTCCGCAATGGTCTGGGGAAAGTGTTTGAGTATCCTGTCCTCAAGGTCGTAATGCTCGGATAGATAGCTTTGTTTCAGCACTTTGAGCTTGGAAACCTGAATGTCTAAGTCCATTTTTTCCTTAAAACGCTCGTCACCTGTGGCAAGCATTTTGACCTCCGCAAAGGACAAAGCAACCTCGTCCACATCTTCGGCAGAACGGACAGGGCTTTTGCTCGTCATTATCTGGGATATGAATTTCTGTTTGCTTTCTACCAACTGATAGAGATAAGCGTCAAAGGTCTGCTCAGTTACATAGCGGTAAACCTCAACCTCTGGGAACATATTTCCCTGTCTTTCAATACGCCCTTGCCGTTGTTCAAGGTCGCTCGGTCGCCACGGACAGTCCAAATTGTGAATGGCTATGAGCCTGTCCTGAACATTCGTGCCTGCGCCCATTTTTGGGGTAGAGCCTAACAATACACGGACTTCGCCGCTTCGTACCTTTGCGAACAGTTCTTTTTTCTGTGCGTCTGAGGTCGCTTCGTGGATAAACCGTATCTGCTCGGCAGGGATACCACGGGCAACCAATTTCTCACGCACATCATCGTAGATGTTGAATGTGCCGTCATTCTTCGGAGTGGAGAGGTCGCAAAACACAAGCTGCGTAGCTTTTGTGTCGGCGTATTTCTCCCAGATACGGTACACATTGTCGATACAGGCGTTGACTTTGCTGTTCGGGTCGTCTGGCAGCATCGGGTCAATCATTCTCTGGTCGAGAGCAAGGTTGCGCCCGTCATTTGTGATTTTGAGCATATTATCAACATTCGGCTCTACAAGCCTTGCCCTGACTTTCTCAGCTCGGCTTGCAAGAGCAGCTACCATTTCGGTCTGTATCTCGCTCGGCTTGGTCTTGATATTGTGGTAATTTACTTTCGGCACGGGGAGTTTTAACATATCGGCGGTCTGTATATCCGCCACCTCACGGAACATCAACATCAGCTCTGGCAGATTAAAAAACTTGGCAAAGCGTGTCTTGGCTCGGTAGTTTGTACCCTCTGGGGCAAGCTCCAAAGCCGTTACGGTTTCTCCAAAGGTAGAAGCCCAACTGTCAAAATGCTGCAAGCCATTTCGCAGTAAGGTATCATACTGCAAATACCGTTGAACAGAATACAGCTCTACCATTGAATTGCTGATAGGCGTACCTGTTGCGAATACTGTTCCTCGGTTGCCTGTGATTTCGTCCAGATAACGGCATTTCATAAACAGGTCGCTTGATTTTTGAGCTTCGGTCTGGGCAATGCCGCCGACATTCCGCATTTTCGTGTAGAGGTACAAGTTCTTGTAAAAATGGCTCTCATCAATAAAGAGCCTGTCAATTCCGAGCTGTTCAAAGTCGATTACCGTATCCTTGCGCTTGGTATCGTTGAGCTTGTCGAGCTTTGCTTTTATCCCTTTTCGGGTTTTCATAAGCTGCTTGACCGTGAACTGTTCTCCTTTGCTTGCCTGCACATCATCAATGCCACGCTCAATATCATCGAGCTGCTGTTCGAGCTGTTCCCGTTGCCGTTCAATGCTCATCGGAATTTTTTCAAATTGCGAATGTCCGATAATGACCGCATCGTAATCGCCTGTGGTAATACGGGAACAAAACTTTTTGCGGTTTCCCGTTTCAAAATCCTGCTTTCGTGTCACAAGGATATTGGCGCTCGGATACAGACGCAGATACTCAGAAGCCCATTGACCGACAAGGTGATTTGGAACAACGAACATCGCTTTATTGCAAAGTCCGAGCCGCTTGCTTTCCTGTGCGGCGGCTACCATTTCAAAAGTTTTTCCCGCACCCACTTTGTGGGCAAGGAGCGTATTGCCGCCGTAGAGGATATGAGCGATAGCGTTTACTTGGTGCGGTCTCAGGGTTATTTCTGGACTGATGCCGCCGAAAGTAATATGACTTCCATCATACTCACGGGGGCGGACGGAATTAAAAGTATCATTGTAATACCTGACAAGGCGGTTTCTCCGTTCTGGGTCTTTCCATATCCAGTCCTGAAACGCCTGTTTGATTGCTTCCTGTTTTGCCTGTGCCGCCGTGGTTTCCTTTGCGTTGAATACGGCTTTTTTGTTTCCATTCTCGTCATACACATAATCAAAAATACGGGTATCACGGAGATTTAGAGTATCCTCAATAATACGATAGGCGGAAGCCCTCTTTGTACCGTAGGTGCTGTCCGCCTTTACATTTCCGTAATCGGAACTCTTATTCTCAATAAACCAATCGCCGTTAATCGGGGTGTATCTTACTTTTATACGGCTCTCCGCATAACTTGACGGAGTTAAAAGCTCCATTACAAACCTTTGAATATCCTCCTGCGGTATCCAAGTCGTACCCAGACGGACAGAGATTTCAGCCGCCGACAGGTCTTGCGGTATGACCTGCTTTAAGGCTTGTGCGTTGACCGCAAACTCTGGATTTTCCTTTGCTGCGGCTTCGGCGGTTATGAGTTTGGCTCTTACATTGCCAGACAAATACTCATCGGCAGTTACATACTGAGCAGGCTCGGTTGCGGGGATACGGAAGATAACGCCCTGCAAGTCCTTAATGATTTCTTCTTTCGGTTTGCCTGTAAGCTGTTCCATATAGTGCAGGTCAACACGGGCTTTTTCACCGATAGACAAGGCAAGAGCTTCGCTTGCAGTTTCAACGGAAGTGATTTCACGGTGGGGCTTTATCGTCCTTTTTGTGAACATATCCGCTTTTCTTTTGAAGTTGCCCTCATCGTCAAGTACCTCCAGAGAACACAAAAGGAAGTAACTCTCGTCCGATGCAAACGCAAGGTAGTTCCCTCGGCTGTTAATAAGCCCGTATTTCTGCGTAAAGCTGTCATACAAACGGTTTAGATTTTCCTGTTCGGTGTGTATCAATTCCTCTGGATAGTCCTCTGTTTGGTACTCAATGAGCTTTCGCACACAATCACGGATTTGGATTAGTCCCTTGATACGGTTTTCTGCGGTAACAGACGCCGCCGCAGGGGTCATACGGTCATTTTCTCTGAAATAAACCTTGCCGTCCACCAACGCATACGAGAAGTTTCGCACATTCGGGTCGGCGGGAATAGAAGCGTCCTGCCCGTCAGAAATTTCATCAAGCTCGTTTTCGTACTCTGGGATTTCTCCCTGAATGTTCTGAACAGCGTTATGAAGCAGCTCCGACAAAGGTATATCCTGATAGGCTTTGCAGGCGGAGTCAAAACCAAAGCGTGTGCTTTCCATTTTCATCTCGCCTAAAATCATCTCTGGGTGCTGCACAAAATAGCTGTTCATCGTAATACCGTTCTCATCGGTATCAAGGTGTACCCAATCTGGCTCTGTGTCAATCACTCGCTCACGCTTCTGCAAAAAGAGAATGTCGCTCGTAACCTCTGTGCCTGCGTTTGCTCGGAAAGTGTTATCGGGCAGTCGGATAGCTCCGAGCAGCTCGGCTCGCTGGGCAATATACTTGCGTATTTCGGGGCTTGCCTTATCCATTGTTCCCTTCGAGGTAATGAACGCAACAACACCGCCCGCACGAACTTTATCAAGAGCCTTTGCGAAAAAGTAATCGTGAATAAGGAACTTCTGAGCGTTGTAACGGCTGTCGTTGACCTTAAAATCGCCAAACGGCACATTGCCGATAACCACATCAAAGTGGTCGTCTGGGAGCTTTGTTTCTTCAAAACCCTGCACGGCAATATTGGCTTTCTGATAGAGCTGCTTTGCAATTTTTCCCGTAAGAGGGTCGATTTCTACACCGTGGAGCTTTGAGCCTGCCATCGTATCAGGAAGCAGACCGAAGAAATTGCCCGTTCCGCAGGACGGCTCTAAAATACTGCCCTCGGAAAATCCCAAACGCTCAAGAGCTTCATACATACCTTTGATTACAACAGGCGGCGTATAAAATGCTGTCAGGGTGGACTCCATTGCTGCACGGTATTCTTCTGGGGAGAGGCTGGCATACAGCTCTTTGAACTCATCAGCCCACGCTGCGTTGTTTTCATCAAACGCCATAGACAGACCGCCCCAACCGACATACTTTGAAAGGACTTCCTGTTCTTCAGGTGTGGCAAGTCGGTTTTCAAGCTCCAACTCGTGCAAGAGATTGATAGCCGCCATATTATTACGGAACTTTTCTTTTGCGCCGCCGACACCCAAAGTATCCTCGGTAATGCGGTAATTATGCCGTGGCTCTGAGGGGGCAGGGGCAGGAGATACCGCCTTTTCGGGCTGTTTTTCTTCCTGTGCCTTACTGAGCAGACTGCGGATATAGCCGACTTTCTCAACTCGGTTTATGGGAAAACCTACGGCGGCGGCAAAGGTAATATCCCGCATTGACACATCGCCGCTTATTTCGCTGATACTTTCAATGACATAGCGGCGGTTATCAATAAGGATTTCCTTACCGATGAGGTCAGAGTTATCCTGTATATCAGGCTGTTCCTGCTGGCTTCGTTCCGCATCTTTCTGGGCGAACAGCTTGACGATGCTTTCAGCACTATTCAGAGTGTCGGCGTATTCCTGCGCTTCCTCCTCGGTTTCAAAGGTCTGATAAATGCCGTCCACATCGTAATACTGCCCGTCTTGCCCGTCTGGTACGGTGTTATCCCGTATGATGAACGGGTCGGCAAAGGCATCGGAAGTCAGTTCTACGGTATAATGCGGAGTTTGCTTTTCCTCTGTTATATCTATGGCTGTCGGGCGGTGAGCGTATAAGGTTTGCTCGGCTTCTTCAAAGGTATCAAAGCCGCCTGCCGCAGAAGCAAAGTTGTTGCTGTCCTCATCGTAGCCGTAGTGATTAAAATATTTTCCGTTGGAAGCCTGCACAATGACAATATTTTCGTCATCGGATTTATAATAAGCGACAATCTGCGGCTGCAAATCAGAAGCCTGCTGTTTATCCTCAACAGGGACAAACCAATCGCTTTCCGTTGCCATAATCTCCGCATAGAGCTTTTCGTCCTCTGGGGTGAGCGTTTTATGCTGCTCCAGATAAGGTACAAACACATCTCGTCCCCATTGCAGGCTTTCTATTTGTTCACGGTAATAATCCTCACCCTGTTTCTTCCATTCGGGAATAAACGGGCAGTTCGGGGACAGAGAGTATTCGTAAAAGTTTTTGATATGGGAGATAAGGTCGCCCTCGCCGTCGCCAATATCAAACCGTCCTTCATAATGGAAATCTTCGCCGCCGATAGTAGCGGTAATCTCAAAATCGGTCTTGTGATACCAGCCGACATTATCCTTGCTCTCACGCTCACGGTGCTGCTTTTCGTCCAGAACGCCGAGAAGATAGTTGCCCAGAGCAAAGCTCAAATCGGTATATCGGTCATTAAACTGCCTGTCATAAAAGGCGGGGTGTTCCGAAAATCCGATAGAGAATTTTATGCTGTCTGGCTTTTCTTCGGGCGGTGTTTGAACGCTTTGCTTTTCGGTAACGACTACTTTCAAATGGTCGTTTGCAGGGTTTTCCTTTAGCTTTTCCTCAAAATCGGCTCGGCTGAGTTCCTTGCCGAACAACGGAAATTCGGGATTACGCAGAGAAACGGCATTTTCGTCAAACGCCGCAATCTCATATTTGTCTGCGCCGATATATACAACATCGTCCTCGTGATAGACATAACGGAGAGGATACAGCTCCATAAGCTCCTGAGAAAACCGCCACGCATTGCTGCGGCTGTAAACATCGGCGGTCTTGCCCTGTACCAGAGCAAGAAAATCGAGGAGCTGCTGAACAGTAGCGGGGTCGCCCAAATGCTGCTCCATCTGTTCGGCGGTCACATCGGCAAGGGCGGTGCGCCCCACATTTTCAAGCAGGTCTTTCTCATAATCGTCTAAATCACGGATAAAATCGGACAGCCGCAGGGAAAGGGTATCTCTTTTATCGGCAGGCGGAAGGTCACGGTTTGCGTCAATGAAACGCCGCCGTGCCATTTTCCTTTGAGCGTCGATTTCGTACTGCGGAGCTTCCTCACTTTCGAGATAGTCGGCGTAATGGTCTTTTTCCTTTTCATTCAGATAGCGGTCATTCTTTATCAGCTCACGCAGCCGTTTTTCTACTTTTGCCCAAGAAAGAACAAGGTCGGGGTTTGCAGATGAGCCGTGCTTTTCAATCGCAACGCCTTTACCATCATACGAAGAGTGTCCCAGCGTACCGTCTGGAAAGTAGTGCGTACCGCTTCCTGTACCGTACTCTTTTTTGAGAAAATCAATATTGCTTTTTCTGTCCTCATTCTTTTGAAGCTGGCGGTAGATACGGTACTTGCCGTCCTGAAAGCCGCTTCCTCTTTGGAGAACAGAGTCAATATCTTCCTGAGAAATAGCAAAAGCAGAGGATTTTTCGTCCTCTGCCTGCGTCATCATTTCAATCTGTTCTTCTACGGTGGGGAGATTGACCGTGACCTGCTGTTCGTCAGCGACATTTAGCTGTAAATCAGCTCGGTCAGTATCATTTCCTCCGCCTGACTGCGGATATTGTTCATCAGACCAACCCATTGCATCGGCGCTTTCTCTTTCAGCTCCTCCGTCACGCCCTGTTCCTTGCAAAGCTGTTTTGTCAGAAGCTCCAGCCTCGTGAGAGCCGTCTGTTCCACCTCGTAAAGATGTTTGTTTAGCTCGCCCGATGTCAGCAGATTGAGGTAGGTCACTCGTTTGTGCTGCTCCAGATAATCCCTGTGCATCAAAGCGTATCTGCCAAGCTGAATTTCTGGCTCTGTCGGTAATGTCAGGTCGGGAATAAGATAATCCCCTTGTTTGGTGTATGTGATTTCGCTCATTATGATTACTCCTTTCGGCTTGTTCTCTGCCTACATCATAGCGTGTTTGAGATTGCGGCGCAAAGGTGCGATTTTGACTTTTCTCCGCAATTTGCACATCTCGGATAGTCTGAGAGATTTCTCTGAGTGCCATTTCAGAAATATCGCTTGTAGCAATACCGAGAGCGTTGATAGTGGCAGGAGTATTAAAGTTAATGATTTCCGCAAAATCCTCACGCTCAAATACCGCTTCGGTATCAACACCGCAACGGCTCATCAGCATATATGCTACGCTGTTGACCGCAAGCTGTCGGTAAATGACCTCGATATTATATTCGTCAAGTTCCTCTAACAAACTGTCCTGCGTACAGGATTTGAGCTGCGGCATATAATCCTGCAAATTGTCCTCAACTGCGTTTTTTGCCGTTTCCATCAGCACCGAAGCAAGGTCGGTGCTTTCTACATCGCCAAATCTGTCGGAAAGCCGTTCAATAACTGCCTGCTCGTATCGCTCACTCATCTGCCATATCGGAACAGGGCGGCTGCCGTAATAACCCTCGTGCGTGTCGGATATATCAAAATAGTATTTCAGCGTGTTCCTGCGACCTTTCGGGTCGAACACCGCAATGCCTTTGCTGTCTTTGTTTACCCAACGCTTAAACTGCTTGTTCCAAGTTTCAAGCTGTGCTACCGCAACAGCGTCAGGGCGTTGAGCGTAAATCAAGAGCTGTTCATCAAATCGGCATTTATAGTTGCGGCAAGCGGCAGACAAAAAGCTCTGCCACGCCTGCGGATTTTTAGCAACCGCCACGCCTGTGCGCCGATACAGCTCTGTAATTAGCTGATACTTCGCAGCCATTCTTTACACACCTCCTTATCGTTCTAAATCTCGGTTTTTGTGTTTACGGTCATACTCGCCGCATCGCTCGGCAATCTCAGCGTACATTTTGTTACGCATTTCACGCTCAAAGGCTCGATATTCCTTTGCCTTTTCTGTCGGCTTGTACCATACGCTGTCCTTATCCGCTTCGTCCATCTGTTCGTATTTGTCGTCAATTTGGTCGGTATATTTTTTATAGATGGCGTGAGCAGCAGGACTTTCAATCGCATAGCGATAACGGTCAAGGCTTTTATGACTGCCACGAAGCTGTGCGTATTCATACAGCATACAGACGATTTCTCGGTCAAGTCCTGCCTGTCCTTCGGCGGCATAGATTTCCGAAAGGCTGTTACACCGCCAAGCGTGAAAGGGGGCGGTATCATTTGAACTGTGTGAGGACAGATATACACCGTCTTTCTTTACTGTAATACGGTTGATAAGCTCTGTACTCATTCAGCATTACCCCCGAAAAAGGAAATGACCTTGTTTGCCTTGATACTCTTTTGCAGCTCATTGATAATGCCGATGTCGGCTATGGTGATACCCTGTATCGCAAGAATATCGTCCATTGTCATAGCGGCAATCGACTTTTCATCAGTAAAGCCTGCTTCAAAGACCTTACCAAGCACCTTGATTGCCTTTTGGTTGAGTGCCATTTTCAAAACCTCCTATCGTTCTAAATCTTTATGCTTTGGGGCTTTTGTTACCGTCTGCGGCTCTGTGGGCTTTGGCTCATAGGTCGCTCCGTTTTGTTCCATACGCTCGGCAAACTCGCAGATATGGAAAATGTTATTTCCAATCTCGGTATGATACTCGTCAATAAAACGGCAGGGGCGTTCGGTTTTTTCTCCCCACGATGATGTGATGATGATTTTGCCGCCGTCTGGGATACGAAACAGCTCTTTGTAATTTGGGTCGATAAATCGGATACCCTGTTCAGCTTTTTGGATATGCTTATCAAGCCATTCTTTCACAAAGCAATAGCAGTAAAAATTGTAATCGCCCTTAGTCGGATTGCACCGAAACAGAAAGGCGTGTTTTTCCGTATCCACACGGAAACCGTACTCGGTGCAATAGCTTCCTGCAAATGCGCTTTCGGGATAATGCTTTGCAAACGCACTCATATCATAGCGGTTGTGCAAAAGTCCCTTGTCCTCACGAAGCGAATTGATAACCTCGTCAAGCTCTTTCTTAAACTCGTCCGTTTTCCATTGTGGTCTTGTATCAAACCAAGTAGTGTAAAAGCCATACCCAGACGATGCAAAATCTCCACGCAAGTGTCCGATATTACTTGTCTGTCCCTCAAGCTGCATACTTTGAGCGTAGGTGTATTTCTGTTCGGCAGGGGTTAAAGCTCGTATCTCCATATCAGCGTTCCTCCCGATTTTTCTGTTTTTTCTCTTTCTGCTGCTCCTTGATTTTTGCAAGAGCGTCCTTTGCCCAAGCTGGCATACATTCAGGCTTGATTTCACCCAACACATCGTACCGTTCCCATCTGGATTTTTCGCCTGTAGCAAGGCAAGTACCAAAGACAGCGTTGCCTCTGCCGCCTGTTGCGCCATTGCCGCCCTCCGCTAAAACAAGCTGAAAAGCAGGGTGCTGATATTCATACCGTTTCGGCTCTGCATTGATAACGACAACCTTGCCGACAATACTGCTGCTGCGTTTGTCTGGAATACAATGCTCTTTCGTGAATACGGTATTGTCAAAAGCAAATTTGGATAACTCGGATTTGGTTTGCTCTATCTGGGACTGTACTCGCTGAATGAAAAGCTCCATCGCTTCCAGATAATCGTCACAGCCGACGCTTTCGGTTGCCCACGGCACACCAAGCGGATTATGGCAGTCGCAGTAGCTTACAAGAAAAGGGTATTTATCGCTTTTATCCACGCCGAAAACAACCTCTTTGTCGCCAATATAAATGCTGTTCACGACCTCATAATTGCCGAGCATTCGTTTTTCTTCACGCATTCGATTGCTCCTTTCGTTTCTTTTTCTCTTTCTGTTCGTCTAAAATCCTGCGGATACAGACATCGCAGAAAATAACAGACCCGTCCTTATATCGGGGATAAGGACAGGTCGTGCAGTCATATTTTCGTTTATCGCTCACGGTCATCACGGCTTTTCTGTTTTTTATCGGGCTGGTTGTAGGGCATACTGCACTCTCTTTGGTAGCGTTCATTCAGCTTTTCCCTCGCTTCCGATAACTGATTGCAGTAATATCCCCAAAAATAATCCGAGCCGTCCTTGCAGTACCAACACACATACGGGTTGGGGGCTTTGGCGTTATGACCGATGACAAGCTCGTTGTTCCCGATAGTACAGCTCTCAATAATCTCATAACCGCCGTTAATGCGCTTTTCGTCCATTTCACACCTCATTCCTTAGCGTATTTGCGGTATGCCTTTTCGCCCTCGGCACGAAGCCGCCTTACACGGGCGTTTCCCGCAAGCTCTGGATATTTTGCTTGCAGCTTGCGGCGTGTTCTTCCCACGCTTTCAAAGCTCGGCAGACCAAGATATTTATACTGTTCCATTACCTCTGCAAAAGACATCGCTCCCGCATCTTTCAAACAGGTGTTGCACACAATCAGATAGAGGGTCATATCATCGTTTCTTGCGTCCTCGTTCTTTTGCAGAATAGCCTTTACCTTAGCTTCAATGGTTTTCAGATTTTTCATAGATTGCCTCCATATATAGAAAGAGGGCGGCTTACTTTGATAAGCCGCCCCCATCTGTAAAATCGGGTTATTTCTTCTTTCTGTTTCGGATGTTAAGCCATATTGCCGCACCGACGATGAACACGACAAGCACAATGGCGATAATGGTTTTAGCGTCCATCAATTAGTCCTCCTTTTTCTTTTTCTTGAAGCCGACAAAGCCGAGAATGCCTGCGCCGATAACGGAAGCAGCCGCAAGGCTTACCCACAAGCCCAGATTGAAGTCATCGCCTGTTTTGGGCGTATCTCTGAACTCGTTGTGCATCTCAACAATGGTAGTAGCTCCCGTTTTGACCGTTGCCTGTTTGTCGGCGGGAAGGATATATCCTGCGGCAGCCGAGTCGCTGACTTCGGACACGGTGTATTCACCGATACGCAAGCCCTCGATGAAAATTTCTCCGTTTTTGTCGGTCTTAAAAGTTTGGTCGTAGCCGTCAGCACTTGTCACACGGAAAGAGAAGCCCTCAACTTTACCGTCAGAGGAAGTCTTTACGATTTTGAGAGAGCCTTTCTGTGCGTCATTGATAAAGCCAACGCCTGCTTTGTTTTCTACGGTATAGGTCTTGCCGTTTTCCTCGATGGAAACGCCGTACACGCCATCATCAAGCACAAAGCCGTCTGGAGCTGTTTTTTCACGGACGAAATACTTGCCGTAGCGCAGCTCGGTCATTTGATAAACGCCGCCCTCAAGCTCAGTCATTTCGCCGCACAGCTTATCGTCTTTATCAAATTCGCCGTTGCCGTTTGTATCGGCATACACCTCAAAGACCGCACCTGTGAGCTTATTGTCGGGATAATCTGCGTCAACCTTAGTCAGTTCAATATTCCCCTTGATAAAGTAGTTCACAAGCTCGATTTCCACGACCTCATCAACTTTGCCGACAGTTATGGCGATTTCTTCCTCGGAGAGTACAAAACCTGTGGGACTTTCAATTTCACGGATTACCCAAGTGCCATACGGCACTTTTTCAAAAGAAAAACTACCATCATCGGCTGATGTGGTAGTCTGGATAGCATTTTCTTTTGTAAACTCCTCTGTACCTGTCTTAAAGATACCGATAACCGCACCGCCCAGAGCATTTCCGTCCTCATCGGATTTCAGACCGCTTACCGAGCCGTAAATGATTTCATTCTCAATGGTTTCGCCGTCATTTACGGAAAGATGAACAACCGCCGTGTCCTGACCTGCGTACTCAAAGTGGACAGGGTATTTCTGCTCATTCAGCACATAGACGGAATTGGTTGACAGCTCTTTTACATAGTAGCTGCCGAACGGAAGGTCGCTATTGACCGTGCCTTTGCCGTTTTCGTCCAGAGAAATAATCTCAATCAGACCATCGGCGGGGATAACCGTACCGTCTGCGGCGGTAAGGTCTGTTTCTGCATACAATCCAAAGGTTACATCAAAGATTTCGCCGTTATTGCCAACACCGTAGGCTTCGTCTGTTTCAAGGCTCTTTACAAGGTCAATTTCCACACGCTGCCTTTCATTGTAAAAGCTCGTTTCGGTTTCGGTAACAGCAATATTCTGACCTGCATATACAAGCTCGACAGCGTGAATTTCGTCATTCAGCACCATTCCGTAAGGAGCTGTGATTTCCCTGACCTCATATTTGCCCAGATACAGCTCTTTGGATTTTGCAGTTCCATCCGTGCCTGTGGTAATAGTGTCAACAACCTCGCCCTTAGAAGCTCTCAGCGTTCCGTCCAGAGTAAAAATATCTTCGGCGGCGGTAATCTCATACACCGCACCTTCCAGCCCCTGTGCCGCAAATACGGGCTGATACATTCCGTTATTCTCTGAAACGGAAGTGAACACCTCGCCAGATTTGGAAACGGTAATCGTCCCTTTCTGCGCCATATTGGAGCGAACTACCTCAATGACCGTAATGCCGCTTTCTTCGCCAGAGCCGTCCTGTGTTACATCAAAATAGACAGGCTCGGAGTTCAGAACATAGCCATACGGAGCCTGCACCTCAACAATGGAGTATCCCTTGCCGTATTCCAAAGTCTGCGGCGTAATGAGGTCGCCGTCCGCTGTGGTATAAAAGGTGTCAATGGTCGTCACTTCGGGATAAGTGAAAGTCATTGTCACAAGCTCGCCGTTGGGGTCGTAAATCTGGAAGCCTGCACCTGCATACGGAATGGTAGCACCTGTTTCCGCATCTTTCTTTACGATTTTGATATAGCTTTCAAAATTAGCGTTATTGATAAGATAGCGGTAGGTCTGACCGTCCTTGCTGATAAATACCTCAAAAGGCTTCATCAGCTCTCGACCTTCCCACCCAGAGGTCTGCTCCACGACATAAATACCGTACACCAAGTCTTTTGTCTGAGCAAAGCCGTTTTCATCACAGGTGAGTATATCTCGCTCGGTTTCCTTTGCTGCATCATAGCTGCCTGCGGCTTTCAAATAAACCTCAAAGGTTGCTCCCGTTTCGGGTGTTTCAATCTGGGTTTCTCCATCATCGGTGTGCTTGATAATGGCGATATTGCCCTTGATAATCTGCTCGTTTACATCGTTTGCGGTGCTGTTGCGCTCTACGGTATAAAGCTCTGGCTCTGCGCCGATATGATGAATAGTGGTGTCGAGCAGATAGCCCTCGGACGGGCTGATTTCTCGGATAGTCCAGTCATCATCGCAGATATAATAGTCGGTGGTAAACTGCCCGTTCTCGTCCGTGGTGTAGGTGTCAATCAGTTCCTCGCCCTTATAGATGCCGTAAACCGCACCTGCAAGAGAAGCGTCGCCCTGCGCCGTGCCTGTTTCCGCATCGGATTTCGTCACGGTTACATTGAACTTTTTAAGAATGTTCGTAAAGCTGCGGCTTGTGACCTTTTCCCATTCAATCGGAGCTGTCTGGCTTTCAGGAACGACATAGCGGACAGCCGTATCCACTTCCTCAACGGTGTAAGGCGTATTGCCACTGATTAGGACATTCTCAAATCTCGCCACACCGTTTTCATCGGTTACAGCGTACTCGTCCACAGGCAAGCCGCTAAGGGAAGTGCCGTAGAGATGGAACTTCACGCCCTCCACAAGATTGTCCTCAGAGTTTTTGATAACCTCCAGACTTCCACGCTTTAGGGTATTGTTAAAGGTCACAGTAGAAGTATGACCGCTTACAATCGTTACCCTTTGAACACTCTGCGGCTCGTATCGGTCAATGGACTGCTCTGTGACGGTATAAGTCCCCGGCATTAGCTGAACATCTACCGTACCGTCTGCGCCCGTGGTAACGGTTTTGTTGACGCCGTTTCCAGAGATATTGAAGCTGATGCCAGATACAACACCGTCCTCAGAGGTCTTTTTAATCTGTCCTGTGCCGTAGGTTTCTGTATTGAGCTTAAAGTAGAAATACACAGGGTCGGAAGCTCCAGAAACCATTGTCTGCTTGCCGACACAGCCCCAGATGAGCATTTCGTCACAATCGAGATTGACATCTTTCTGCGCCGATACCGTTACAGGCGAGGTAATCATCTTATCGCTTGTAAAAGTATATTGGTTGCCGCTTCTTGTTACGGAAATACCGCTTGCGGAGAACTGAATATCAGACAATGTGTTGTTGGTGTCCTCCAGCGTCAGGCTGTATTTTTGCGTGTCAGGATTGTATTTCAGCGTGTAGGTGTCCGCACTGTTCTGGCTTCTCGCAGCAAAGCTCGGAATGGTATAATGCTTTGCCATCTGCGACAAAATCCAGTCGTAGCATTTCTCGGCGGGTCTGCCTTTCAGGGAATAGTAGTAGGTGTCCGCATCAATCCCGTTTGCGCTGTGCAGGTCGGTTGGGCTTGTACGGAGCTGCTGCTGGTATTCCCAGATAATCGTCTGGGTCGCAAAAGCGTAATCATCTGCGTTTGTGCCTGCAACGGGAGAGGACTTGCCCTCACGCCAGCCGTACATCAAAGCCATCATAATACCGAACTGAGCGTCAGTCGGCAGGTTTTGAAAATACGAGCTGTTCTTGCCGCTTTCAGACACATAGGAATTGCCTGTGTTGAAATCAACGCCAGACTCTACGCAGTAAACCTGATGCGTCCCGCTGTTATCTGTCATCAGATATTCCCGTTTCGCAGTTCCTCCGTTCGCCGTTCTTACAGAAATATCGCCGTTGCTGTCATAAACAATGAACGAATACGGGGCTTTGCTGCGGTAATACTCGCCGTCAGAGCCGACATAGTAATCGCCAAAGGAAGATGTGCAGCTTTTACCTTCCTCGCTCGTCCACGCAAAGGCGGACATCGGCAAAGCTGTTACCATCATCAGCAGGCAGAGAGCCGCCGACAGGATACGCCTGCCTTTCTTTGTAAACTTCGTTTTCATAGGCTGTTAAACCGTCCTTTCTTGATTTTGGGCATAAAAAAATCCCTCTGCTTTTAACAGAGGGAAAAGCCTGATAGCTGCTTACGCAAAGAGGAAATAAATCGAGTAGCTGCCGTTTCCTCTTGCTTCGCAGCAGATATTAAAAACTGTGATTTCATCAATTCCGTATGCGCCGAGATTTTCGACGGTATGGAATGTGACATAGCGTTCAAGGCTCTGCTTTAAGGCTTCGCCCTGATTGTTCTGTGACGCTGTTACGGGGTTCCACCAAGTGGAATTGCTCGGAGTGAGTGAGCTGTCTAAGGCAAGCCCCATACCAAGACCAATGCTGATGCAATCCGCTTTAACCGCTTCAATGTCAAATTCATAATCATAGGCGGTCTTAGGCTTTGTATCTTCGGGGACTGTCTGCGGCGGTATTACCACGGGCGGCTCTGTTTCCTCTGATTTCTCGGAAGGAGCAGAGCTGCTTTTCGTTACCGCAGGCTTGGTTTCAGACACATTGTTTTCCTCTTGCAGCACAGGCTCGGTCTGCTTTGGAGTTTCGCTTTCAACAGGCTCACACGCCGTAGCTTCTGCATCGCTTTCAAGCGCAGTATCCGTTTTCGCACTTTTGCTTTCTGTACTTTCCGAGAAAGAACTGCTTTCCGTGCTTTCTGTTTCGGCGGTGGCTTCTGTTCCCGTCACAAGCTCGTAATTATCACTTTCTTCGGGAGCTGTTGAAACATCGGCACAGCCGCTTAATGACAATATCAGCACAAAAAGCATTGCAATCATCTTTTTTCGCATAGCATAGACCTCCTTTGCGGCTTTATTATACGAAAAACCGCAGAAGCTCTCAAAGGTAGAAAATCTTTCAGGCAGAGTGATTTGCATATTCTCTTTTCGGATAGTCTTGGTAGTAGCAAAGGGGGTGAGGTGTGGAGAGGGGGAAAGCCGAAAAAGCGGCTATCCACGCAAACGGACAGACCTCGCCCTCGGTGTGCGGCTATCGTTCCTGTGCTTTCTGCCGTTGCAGGTGGCGGTTGTAAAACTCCAGCGCCTTTACAACAAAATCCGCTTCCTGTCCTTTGGGGACAGATTTGGGAATGAGCTTGGTTATCCTTTCGTCACGGAAAACAGGCTTTTCCCTTTGATTTGGTTTTTCTTCCTCCATAATGCTCTGGATAACCTCGTCTGTGAGCTTGCCGTCCTGCATAAACTTCTTCATTTTGATAGCCTGTGCAAGCGACGGGGTAGCATCATTGTAGCTCATAGCTTCAAGCAGGGTATATTGCTGTTCCTCGGTCAGATAAGAGATTTCAACGGCGGGGCGAAAAGCAATCTGCCTTTCATCTACCATTTGCAGGATTTCGGGTACAAGCTCGGTCAGACGGATAAAACGACGGATTTGCTCACGGCTTTCACCTACTTTATCGGCAAGTTCTTCATTTGACCTCGACTTCGACACCAATGGTGTCGAAGTTAAATCAGTCCTTTGTCCCTGTCTGTCCATCGCTTCAAGCCGCATTTTATAGGCAAAGGCTTTCTCGCTCGGCAAAATCGTTGACCTCTGTAAATTGCTTTCTACCATTACAATAATGGCTTCATCACGGGTCAGCTCTTTAACCTCGCATTTCAGCGTTTCAAGCCCTGCAAGCTCACAAGCCTTTTTTCTTCTGTGACCGCTTACAAGCTCATACCGTCCGTCCTCTTTGAGCCGAACAGTAGCAGGGGTCATTATGCCGTTTCGCTTAATGCTCTCGACAAGCTGCTGCATATCCTCGTCCATTAAAACCTTGAACGGGTGGTCTGGAAACTCGTCAATCTGCGATACGGGAATATCCCTGATTTTACTCAGCTTTGCTTCCGCACGGCTTTCATCTGTCTGAAACAGGTCATCGTAAGCGGTCAGCTCGATTTTGGGAGCGTTGTTTCTCGCCAAGCTCTGCCACCTCCTTTGAAAACTGCTTGTAGGCTTCGGCAACCTTACATTGTGGCTCGTAAGCAAAAATGCTTTTGCCTGCCGCTGCGGCTTCCACAGTACGAATTGAAAAAGGTATTTGAGAATGAAACACCTTTATTCGTTGACCGTAGGCATTTTGCACCGTTTCAATGACTTTTTTTGTAATCCTTGTACGGGGCATTACCATTGTCATAAGGATACCGTCAATTTTAAGCGCAGGGTTAATTTGTTGCCTGACTTTCGCTGCTGAGCGTAGTAACTGCTCCAGACCTTTTGCAGAAAAGTAATGCGGCTGTGTTGGGATAATCACGCTGTCAGCCGCAGCCATAGCATTGATAGGGAACATTCCAAGCGAAGGCATACAGTCGATAAGCACATAATCGTAATTCTTCCGTACCTTATCAATATAGGTTTTCAGAACACGCTCACGGTTTTTCGCTTTAATGATTTCTGCTTCATATCCACACAATTCAATGGTTGATGGCAGCAGGTCAACGCCTTCATCATTGTGCAGGATACAGCTTTCAGCATCAAAAGGTGTTTTATCGAGAATATCCTGCACAATGTTTGGAAGCGTAACGGGTATATCTTCTGGTCGGTAATATCCGAGCGACATTGTGACATTCGCTTGTGCATCGGCATCAACAAGCAGGACTTTCTTTCCCTGCTGTACCAGACCTACGCCCAGATTGACCGTTGTAGTGGTTTTTCCAACACCGCCTTTTTGGTTAATCAGAGCAATCACTTTGCAATTTGACATTTGTGCGTCCTCCTTTCGCATAAATTTAGCCGCTTTGTCAAGGCGGCTATGTAAAAAAGAGTGAGAGAACGCAAAAAAGCCGCTTACTCTTAGGGGAATAAGAATAAGCGGCTATGTGCGATATGTTTTAGATATGTTCAATTTTCATTTTCTTAACAGGCGCATTGACAACCCTGAAAATCAGCTCATCAACGCAGTCTGTGTATCTGCCCTCCTGTATCAGCCTGTTCTTCAGCTCTACAAGGCTATGTATTACCAACTGTCGCTCGTGGCTATCCAGATATGCGTGGTAGGTTTTATCTCTCATAACGAATACCTCCGTTTCATTTTCCATTATAGATATGTTTAAGAAATTACGCCATTGTGCCATCGCTGCCTGTACGCAATTTTCGTATTTGTTCATTAAACCTCTGGTGCTTGACAGACTTCACGGTAATTCCTATAAAATACCTGCTTACAAGGAAATCTAATAGATACTCTTTAGGAATTTGATAACGCTGCTTGATATAAAAGCATTTCAGCTCTTTTTTACTGCACCAGCGACTAACCGAGTTTTTATTGTAGCCCGTAAACTGAGCTACCTGCTCAACCGACATAACATCTGGGTTGTTTTTTAGCAGGCGTTCATAATACTGACGCATACGAATTAAATCCTCTTGCGTGAACACCTCATCAAAGGACGGAGCTTTTTTATCTCCGCCTTTTCCTTTGTAAAAACCGTCTGGGGCTTTGAATAGCTCTGGGTAATCATCTCTGTCTTTCAAATACTGAATAACATCAACCGTATTGATTTTGAAGCGGCGTGTTTTTTTGCCGCTATCTATGTTCGGCACAAGACCGCTTTCCAATAAAAATAAACAGGTCTTTTTGCTGATATGACAGATACGGTACATCTGGTCTTTGGTTATGTATTCGGGGTATTGCTGCAAAATCTCGTTGCAATATTTTTCTGTAATCATCACTTACACCTCTTTGCGCTTTTTGGTCAACAGCAGAAGAAAGGTGTAAAAGTTCTCTCCAATAGTATTTTGAGAGTGCCTGAAAAGCAGGTGGGAAAAGGGGTTTTGTTCTCTCCTGAGTTCTCTCCGTTCTCTCCAAGTTCTCTCTTTTTTGCTTTTTTTGAGCCTTTTTTGAAAGCTATTCGAACTCACGGCTTTTTGCCGCTTTTAGCCGCTTTCGGCTCGGATTTTACCTGTAAATACAGTAGTTTTTCTTGCATTATTTTCTGCCCCTTTCTAACACTTTCCATATCACATAACACATTCGAAATCGAATGACCTTATTGGCTGCCGTATTCCTCAAAACCATTGATTTTACGGGCTTTTTCGGTTATTATGTTTGATAGCAGTACGGTTAGTTCTCTCCGATAGTTCTCTCGCATTTCGAACTGTCGGAAGCAGCCGAAGCGGAGAGAAAATCATCTTTTTGCGGACAAGAGCATTTACCCTTAAAATGGGGCATTTTTTCTTAAAATCCGCTAAAGTGTGTTGGGAGTAAAACACTCGAAATCAGTTTGCGGGCAACCGCACGTGAGTTCGAATCTCACCGTCTGCGCCATCAAGAGGCTATAAAAAAGATATAGCCCGTGAAAACCCTGATTTTATCGGGGTTTTCACCGTTTTATACGGCAAAATTTCAGCGACCGTTTTTGTAGATATAAATCGGTCGTTTTCCCTTTATATAAGGTTTTTGAACTCTCACACAACCGAACACCCGATACGCAGGCAGATAGAAATCAAAAATCTATAAGTAAAACAACCTTTTTTGCAGCTAAAGCACACAATGAACGGGGGTGAAATACTGTGCAGCTTCTTTATGGCGTACCTGAAGATATTGAAAAATGGATGGACTTAATAACAGAGGTTCGATGGGATTTTCCGGGGCTTGAAACACAGGAAAAGCTAAATGAGCATAAAACCAGCGTCCTGAAATTTATGGATAAACGACAGGCTGTTTGTGTAAAAGAAGAAGCCGAAATTGCAGGAGTTATATTGTTTTCGAGGGAACACAACATGATCTGCTGTCTCGCAGTTGCACCCCGATACCGTCGCCGCAGTGTGGCTACAATGCTTATGGTTGAGGCGCTTGCCAATTTAGACAGGGCAAAAGAAATATCGGTTTCTACATTTCGGGCTGATGATGTAAAAGGAATTGCACCAAGAACATTGTATGAGAAATTCGGTTTTGTTGCAGATGAGCTTATAGAGGAATTCGATTACCCAAATCAAAAATTTGTCCTTTTCCCCGCCGGCGCAGAGCGAAAAGCCAGACAGATGTCTATTAACGGTATGGTTCGGGAAATCAGCCGTATTCTTGCGGACTGTGACCCTACAATATATTTGTACGGTTCGTCTGCATTGAATGATTTCAGATTGGGTTGGAGCGATATTGATATTTTAGTCCTGACGGAGAAGCAAATATCCGAGTCACAGGCAAATTTGCTTGTAAATCTCCGCCGGACTATGCTCGCAGATGAACCCGATAATCTTTATTACCGTTCTTTTGAGGGCGCTATGCTCACCAGAAGTGCCTTTCTCGCAAACGCTGATGACCGAGTGGTTTATTGGGGTACAAGCGGAGAGAGAATTACCGACAGGTATTTGCTAGATGGCTTTGGCAAAACAGAACTGATTGAGAGCAGCCTTCTTTTGTACGGGAAGGATATACGAAAAGAACTGAGATATCCGGATTTACATGAGTTGTATGCCGATGTAAATCGTCACTATAAGACTATAAGAAAGTACGCACAAAGCACCGGAAGAAATTTTTATTCTTTCGGTTGGCTGTTGGATATATCTCGTTGCATATACATACTTCGCACAGGCAAGATTATTTCTAAAACAAAAGCGGCAGAATGGGCGCTTCAAAACAATCTCTGCCCGGATGTGCACGCTCTAACAACCGCATTGAATGTCCGCAAATGCCCGTTAAAGTACCGATATGATAAAGATACATTCGACTATGCTGAAACACTTGGCGAGGTTGTTCAGCGTTTTGCAGATGTGTTAGAAAAAGAATTGAAAGCAATTGAATAAGAAAAGGCGAAAAAATCTATTTTATAGTCCTCCCACAACAAAACCCTTGAAGGCTGAGGCTTTCAAGGGTTTTATTTATGAGCATATTTATGGATAGCGAAAAGGCTCCGACAGTGCAAGTCGGAGCCTTTGCTGAAATTTATTTTGCCGGCGGATGTTATTCTATAAGGCCGCTCTCCTTTAAGAGCAGTTCGACATCGGTACCTTTGACTTTTTTCATTACGACTTTAAGCAGCATCTTTTCCTTGAATGAGAGCTTTATATCCGTTATCGGCTTCTTGTCTATAGCATAGTAGCAAGCACGCAGAAGCTCACGGACATCATATTTGCTTCCCCATACCTCAGGAACGCCACGGTCAATGTCAAGCAAGGTGTAGACAGATTCCATACCGGTACGCATAGAATACTCGGTAGTGAAGATGGTGTCACGGGGCGTTTCGGCAAACTGACCGATGAAAGCGAAGTTTACTGCGCCGTCCGGCACTACCTTAGGTCTGTCGGATTCCTTTCTCGGCTGGAAAAATGCGTTTATATAAGGCATATAGCACGTTGTGGTGTTGCAGGAGTTTTTGGCAAGCGCATTGATTCTTTCTGTCGGTACACCGATGTGGTAGAGCCACTCACGGCAGATCTCCTCGCCTGTGCAATCACGCATGGCTTTCTTTACATAGTTGCCTTCCTTGTTTGTGTTAAGGGAATACAGCCATACGAGAACCATATTCTTATCCTGCGACTTGAACTGAGGCTGGCGGTTTATCGTCCACGAAAGATACCAGTTTTCCGTGCTGTCCTTTACGGTGACAATGCCGCCTGTTGTTACCTTACCCATGCGTGGGTCACGCTTGCAGATATTCATAATATATCTGATTATCTCATCGTCCGAGGTCGCTACTGTGGCGCTCATCCAGTTCGTAGCGTCAACATCGCTGCAGAACTTGTCGGGGTTGCCGTATTCGCCGTTCTTCGCCTGTGCCGCAATAGCCTTCCACATATCCCACGATTCACCGAATCCGTTCTTTACACCGGATAAATCGGGGGCGTGGGTCTGATCGCCGTAGCAGGATGTGTCGGTACAGCAACCATTTGTGATGAACACGAGGTCATCCTCGATAAGATCTATCGTTTGCTGCTTTCCGTCCTTTATATAGACTATCTGCTTTGCAATCTTTCTGCCGCCGTCATCCTTGATGATGACATTCTTCACGTCCATTCCGTACTCGATGCGAACGCCGTGAGCCTCAAGATATTTTACAAGCGGAAGTATCATACTCTCATACTGATTGTACTTTGTGAAGCGCAGCGCGCTGAAGTCCGGAAGTCCGTCTATATGATGAACGTAGCGGCAGAGATAACGCTTCATTTCAAGAGCGCTCGACCAGCGCTGGAAAGCAAACATCGTCTGCCAATAAAGCCAGAAATTCGTACTCCAGAAGCTGTCGGGAAGAACCTCCGATATCTTCTTGTCCTCAAGATCCTTTTCGGGTGTCAAGAAGAGCTTTGAGAGTGCCATTGCCGATTCCTTGTCAAGCTCGAACTTCTTGTCTGTGTGTGCGTCCTTGCCGCAGTTTACCGTTGCACGACAGAGAGAATAGTTGGGGTCATGCTTGTTGAGCCAATAGTATTCGTCAAGCACCGATACACCGGGCGTTTCAATAGAGGGAACGTCACGGAACGTATCCCACATTACCTCGAAATGATTATCCATTTCACGACCGCCACGCATATAGAAACCCTTTGTAATATCCTTGCGTCCGTCACAGCTTCCGCCTGCAAGCTCCAGTTTCTCAAGAAGGTGAATATGCTCGCCCTTCATCTGTCCGTCTCTTACAAGATAGAAGGCTGCCGTAAGTCCGGCAAGTCCCGTGCCAATGATATAAGCTGATTTTTTGTCGACATCCTTCGGCTTTTCGGGATGTGCGAATGCTTCATAAGTTCCTGCTGAGTAATACATAAAAACCTCCTGAAAATTTATTTTCTGTCCTTATTATATCCACATTTCCGACTTCTTTCAATAAACAAAAAAAGCGCCGTGCTAAAATCTTTAGCACAGCACTGTAAATTGTATAAATTTTTATCAAAACGGGCATTTTGATTAAAACGACTCACAGCTTGAAACGATTCAACGCATCGGAAACGGAATCTTTTATAAGCAATGCGAGCTTATCTATTATCAGCCTCGGGTCGTCCTTCATATCGCCTTTTATCCAGTCAAGCATTATCCCTATGAACACATACGAATATATCCGCGCGATAAATTCCTTGTCCTCATCACGCACGGTGATCCTTGTTGACTGCTCATCTATTACGCCCATCAGCAGACCGTCTGTCAGCGGTTTCAGATATTTTTCCACCTGCTCACGATCGACACAGCGGTAGACATTCATAACAAACGGTTTATTTGCAAGCACAGCCTCAAATATATTCAGAAAACCCTCCTGCCAGGTATCGTGGGTCTTCTTTTCTTCAAGCGCTTTTCTTGCGTCTTCAAGGCACGACCATTCCACAAGGTCGTAAATATCCTTAAAATGATAATAGAAGGTCATCCGGTTTATGCCGCAATCCTCGGTAATATCGTTTATAGTTATCTTGGTAAGCGGTTTTTTCAGAAGAAGATTTTTAAGCGACTGCTCGAGTGCCCTTTTAGTTACCTCAGACATTTTACCCTGTTTGCAAAGTAGGTGGTAACTTTTTATTATTTCTCTAATTTGTATCCATATACATATTTTCAAATGCCATTTTCAAACTTGTAGGATAATTTTCGGTCTTGTATCTGATTAATTGTGCTTCTAATTTTTCTATCTCAACTCTTAATTCTTTTTTCTTAGCGAAAGATAAAAAGCCAAGATTTTTTAATTCATTACGTTTAAGTTCGATTGCATAGTATTGTTTTTTTATTTCAGAATTGAATGTTTGTTTAGCTTCTTCAAAGGATTTTTTCCTTTCGTTAGCTTCGGAAATATACATTCCAACGCATTTATTAATTTCTTTTTCATATTCTTTATTTATACTAGGCAAATCTGTTTCTTTGCTTTCTTCTAATCGTATTTGCTCGATGCGCAACGCTCCTATATTTATTAATTTTTCAATTTTTTGTTCAGTGACAATTTTATTAATCGTCATATTGATTATATCGTTAATTTCATCTTGTGATTTTCGTATTAGATCTTCCGTGTTGCTAGAAATTGTTTTTCGCATCCATTCATCTAAAGCTTTTTTATCTTTCAACTTCGTCAAACTGCTCGGTATCGATTAAGCATCTTACTCGAAGTATCATTGCATTGATGTCTGTCGGATCCTTCAGAATATTATTTCTCAGCTTTTTAATAACTGAGCCATACTGATCTTGCCAACCATCCAAGTTAAGATCACGCATTGCTCTCGCTTCCGTGTACCAGCCGAGTTCAACCATAGAGGGCTCTTTGCTCTTTTGGAGTTCTAACGCATAGTACATTATCTTTCGTTGATCATCAAGCAGTGTATATGCACCAATGTACATACGATTGATTCTGTCTCTGTCCTCAGCAGAAATATCAAACGTTTCATCAGTGAGTTTGTATTCTCCACTGTCAGATTTTGATTCCTCAGTCGGAGTGATATATGTACCGCTATTTCTCATTGCTTCCAGTTGCTCAACACTCAACTGTTCGTAGCGATAAAGATTAGCGTTCATCTCATTTAAGATTGAGTTAGGATCTATCTGTTGAGGTGTATACTCTCCAAACAGAACGCCGTTGTTATAGGAGAACATTGGTTTTTCTGTCGCAGTCAAGCACTCTATGACCTTATCCGCATCTTCAAGCTGAAGGTAGAGATCGGCGGCAGTTAAATAGCACTCGACAACATCAGCAATACTCGGTTTCTCTTTTTTCAGGAAGTGCTTAATATAAGCTAATTGCTCATTGACTTCAATCATAATTTTATCTCCTAAAATTTATCAATGACTTATATTTTTTCGCATTCATTAAACCATTCTTCGACTAACTCAATTACATCCTTATCATAAACATCGGTTGCATTTTCATAATTGTAATTTGAGTCAAATGACTTAGAGTTAACATTGTATACTAATTTGAATTCGTGTGGACACTTTGCATTATAGGTATCACAAAGCTCAACAATGCTTTCTATATCTTCTATTCCACAATGAAAGAATTCCTTAATTTGAGCATCTGAACACCAATCATTGGTTGTGAACAACTTGCCATCTTTCTCAAAAAATGCGTCAATATACTCTTCGTCATCATTTTGTAATATGTATACATATATAACGTCTGCACTCTTTTCAGAATTCTTAAGTAATTCAAGGCAAAGCGAAATAACATTAGCTTGTGCATCAACAAATGCATCTTCAAAACCTTTTAACATAACAGATCTCCTTATTGTTAGATTTTAATTATTTGTTTTTATTATTAGTTTTTATTATTTTCATAAGCGAATACTCGTTTAATATGTCATTGATATCTTTAGAATATAAAAACTTAATAGTCTCAATTTCTGTTTCATCTCGTAATAATGCAAGTATTTTTAACAACTCCGGATTTTTTTCTATGTTTTCCAATCGTTTTTTGCACAAATCTATGACTAGTGGATTAAGAAAGGTTTCTAATCCGAATTCTTTTGCAGTAGCAAAAGAATCAACATCATAAATACCAAACTCGAGCAATTTTGCATAAATATCAGGATTATATGGACAACTTTTGAAAGAAAGCTCTAAAACTGGAATTTTATCTTCTACCATATCTAAATTTTTAAGAAGTTCATTTGATCTTTGAATATTAAACATTCTAACTTTAGAATAGTCAAATATCCCCTTAGAGTCAAGCTTTAATAGAAAAATTTGAAGCAATTCTGATACATATTCTCCAAATGCTTCTGCAATTTCTTCATATGTTTTAGCCATTACAGCAACATCTTTTTTGCCTCTTACAGATGAATTTCTGGTAGTCATTTCATCAAATGCTCTTTCGAAATCTTTGTCAGCATTTTTAAGCTGTTTTTTTAAGTATTAGCTTCAAGTGCCGCTAAGGTCATATGTGCAACTAAACTACTTGAATACATAGAAATTCCTGTTCCTGTTACTTGGGAGTACGCAGAACGTTGCACATTATCATATCCATCTATAAACGATTGTATTTCCTCTGCAAGATTGCTACTTAACCCTTTCATCATATTTTTGTATGCGTCAACGTATTTTAAGTATCCTTTATTATTTTCGAATATATCACTATCGGTTATGTCGTATACGCCGTATTCCGATAGCATCGATATAATCTTTTTGCCCTCATTGTGCATTTTTTCTTTTAATTCATTCTCAATCGCACCAACCTGACAGGGCTTCCCATCTATAATAGAAGATATTTGCATTGTTTCCAATAGCGCATTTGATAAAAACTGACTAATTTGACTGAATTTATCGCATATTTTGAGATACTCTTTTAACTCACTGGGTAGTGCGTATTCTCCGCCTATAAACTTAACCGAAAAATCTGACATTCAAATTTTACCTCCCAACACCTTGTAAGCATAGAAACTAGATTATAATAATCAACTTCTAATTCCGTTATTAATTATAGCACATCAGCATTAGTTTTTCAATATTAAAAAATGTAATTTATTTCAGACGTTAACCGTTTTAGTTATAGTACCTTGAAATCACAGCCCCACTGTGCTATAATATTAGTCCTATCCCATAAACAAGCTTAAAACAAGCCGTTTTGCGAAAGGGGAAAATTATGAAGATCTATGCTGTGTCGGATACTCACAACTTGAAACGATTCAACGCATCGGAAACGGAATCTTTTATAAGCAATGCGAGCTTATCTATTATCAGCCTCGGGTCGTCCTTCATATCGCCTTTTATCCAGTCAAGCATTATCCCTATGAACACATACGAATATATCCGCGCGATAAATTCCTTGTCCTCATCACGCACGGTGATCCTTGTTGACTGCTCATCTATTACGCCCATCAGCAGACCGTCTGTCAGCGGTTTCAGATATTTTTCCACCTGCTCACGATCGACACAGCGGTAGACATTCATAACAAACGGTTTATTTGCAAGCACAGCCTCAAATATATTCAGAAAACCCTCCTGCCAGGTATCGTGGGTCTTCTTTTCTTCAAGCGCTTTTCTTGCGTCTTCAAGGCACGACCATTCCACAAGGTCGTAAATATCCTTAAAATGATAATAGAAGGTCATCCGGTTTATGCCGCAATCCTCGGTAATATCGTTTATAGTAATCTTGGTAAGCGGTTTTTTCAGAAGAAGATTTTTAAGCGACTGCTCGAGTGCCTTTTTAGTTACCTCAGACATTTTACCCTCCGGAGTATTACTTTTTGGCGCATTATACCGACAGTGAAATCTGTTCGTATCACGCAATTCTGTCTGATTATATTTTAGCACATTTTCATAAAATTTCAAGTAAAAGCTGAGCTATGGTTTATAATACGCTGTTATTTATACTGCGTCTTGCGGTGCGGATACTGTTTTGTACGGATTGCACCGGGTAAACCGAAACGGACAGCCGTGAAGCTGTCCGTAAATCTTATCTGTAATTTTTAACGCTTATCGTCCTTTGACTTTCTGTTGCTGATGACCGAGCCTGCAATAATTCCTCCTACAAGGACTGCCGCACCTGCTGTGCTTAACACTATCCAGCCGGGGAATGCGTTGCTTTCCGCTGTCTGCCCTGCAATAAGTCCGTTCTGTGCCATTTCTGCTCTTGCATTACTGCCGTTGTCAACGGGCGATTGAGCGGACGCATAAATGCTTACCGTTATTAATGTAGTTGCAAGTGCAGCTATTGTTGTGATTGTTTTTAATAGTTTTGTCATAATTTTCAGTCCTTTCATAGTTTTACGTTTCATTGATGTAATGTAAGGTGTATTTTCTTTCCTGATTTTAGTATATCACATAAAAACTGCAAGTCAATATTTATGACAAAACTGTAACTATTTTGTTACCGGTTTGTAACCTTTTTCGTTTTGGTTACCGGTTTATCTCTTCAATAACGCATTTGCCGCTTGAAACTAAAGCTGTAATATATGTATCGCAAGCACCGTTTGTATCCGTGCCGTAATACCTTGTACCGCTTTTGGTCAGCGTTTCCGCATTACCGCCAAGTTCTACATCCATAGAGCCTGATGAAACGCTGTAGTCGACTTTGGCTGATGAGATTTTCGGCAATGTGATATATGTTGTTCCGCTTGACTGGTCAAGTTCAGCTTTTTCAACATTTCCGGTGCAGTGCATTTCAAGACTTCCTGAATATATTTTTGCCTTGATTTTACCCATATTTCCTGTAGCTGTGACATTTCCTGAGCCTAACTTGAACTCGGCGTTCTTTGCATTGAAGTTGTTCAGTGCAACGCTTCCGCTCCTGCATTCCACATTCAGCGTTTCTGCAGTTACGGTATTTTCGCCGCCACGACCTGAAACCTCCGCCTTACCCGATCCGATGTCGATCTTCATATCTCCCGTCATAGCTGTAACATTAACCTTTCCGCTTGAAAGCAGGATTTCCGTTGTTTCGGTATACGGAATGTCACCGCTGACAGAGCCTGCACCTGAATATATCCGCAGACCGCTCAGCTTGTCGGTATCTCTGTATCTTTCGGGGAGCGATATTTCTATACGGGTCAGCACATCGCCGAACATAAGCATGGAAAAAAGTAACGGCTCACGACTTTCGTATATATGAAGCTTTCCGTTATCCACAAAGCAGGTCAGTTTCTTGTTCTTATCCGGTGTGCTGTAATTCACGGTCGTCTTATCTTCTTTGTTGAAGCGGAAAACCACATTTGCTCTTTGTATATCCAGATTTATTTGCGTAAAGTTATTTTGCTGTCCGTTCTCATTGTTTTTGTCAAAAACGAATGTTGTGGTTTCCATTTTCGACTCCATTTTATCATTCATATACTGCTCGCCCTTTGCCACAACCGGAACAGCTAAAATTGCGCATCCGATAATTCCAGCAGCCAGAAGTGCGGCTGATATTATAAGTATTATCTTTTTCATCAGAATTCTTCCTCCCTGTCGGCGAATGTATTTTTGCTTATTTGTACTGCCTTTTTGAATATTTCGATACATTTTTTAACAGCTGTCGGTATGAGTGCAGTCATAAAGCCGCTTATACCGATAATTGCAAGTCCTGCAAACACGTTGAATTCTTTGCCGAAAAGAAGCGTAGCCGCACTTTCGGGAGCTGATGATAAAAATGCAGAAGCAATGCCGATTATTCCCGTCAGCATAAAACACGCTGTTATTATAATGTACCCAAGTGTAAATATCACAACGAAGATAAACGATAAATCAACAACAAACGCATCGAGCATTAAATACTTTGAAACAGACGTTTTCTTACTGCCGGGAAAACGTAAGATGCGCTCTGCTGTGTCGCCTTTGTCAAACGTGCCTTCGGCTTCTTCTCCGGCATAATCCTTTACTATCTCAACGGGATCTCCAAGCTTTGCGCATATCTCGCTTTCGGTTTCGCCGTTTTCCTCTCCCTCCGAGAAATGACGTTCAAAATCCTCTGCCATTTCCCCGAACGATAATGAATATTTCTCAGCCTGTGATTTCAGAGCCGCCATAAACTCTGCTTTAGTGTTGTAAGTCATAATTCGATTCCTTTCTTCAATCTATACCGAGTATCTTATTGACGGACTTATAGAAATCCGACCATTCGCTTATCTGTACCGACAGCTTCTTTCTGCCGATATCGGTCAGCGAATAATACTTTCTTGAAGGACCCTCGCTTGATTCTACAAGATAGGAGGTGATGCACCCCTCGTCTTTAAGCCGTTTCATAAGCGGATAAATTGTTCCCTCTGTGATATGGATGCTCTCCGAAATTGCATTTACAAGCTCATAACCGTAGCAATCACGGTCTGACAGCAGAGCCAGTACGCACAGTTCCAGCGTTCCTCTTTTAAGTTGTGGATTCATACACCGCTCCTTTCTGTTTCGTTGTACTAAGTATAACACAATGTACCTTGCATTGCAAGGTAGCAAGCGTTAAATTATAGCCGAAATTATCGGCGGGATTTTGTGTATTCTGTACATAAGCATAAAAATTTGTTTAATGTGCTTCTGTTATATCATTCAGCTTTGGCTACGATAGTAGACTACCGATAGTTCTTTTTGTCGGATAGCACTTCTCGGGTTCGCTATTCGAGTGGGTACACTTGTCGATATGAAAGAGGGAGACAACCAAAGGGATCAGGGAGAGTCTGAGCCTCGCTTACGCAAGGCTCGTGCGCTCCGCTAAAGCTCTGCTGGACTGCCGCAGTGAAGCAAAGCAAAACGATTGAGCACTTGCCAAAGGTTAGTGCTCAGCCCTATACCCTGTCCCTTAGGTTTTCTCCCAAATCAGTTATTCCTCTTGAGTGACGTGAGGAGCGGGAGCATTGCTAAAGCAATGCTCAGCTTGGCATCCCTCTTTCCTTACCCATACCCTTACCCCGCTGGGGTGTTGGCTAAACTCGAATAACCACCTGAACATTGTATGACCTGTTAATGCAGGGACGCTTAACGCTACACGTCCGCAGGTTAGTACATATATCTTAGGTTAGTGGCGTTTTTTTGAAGAGTCAATGTCAGTGCAGTTGCACCGGTATACTCACGAAATTATTAATACCTTGTCGGTACGGAAACTGTTTTAAGCAGTGTTGGCGAAACATTTCATTATACTGTTTTAATAATCGGTTTTTCGACAGACTGAAGCGGAGCCGTGTGGTTCCGCTTTTGCTTTGAAAAGAAGATAAAAAAAATATCCGCACTGCCGTGCAGCATCTGTGGCAGTGCGGATAAATTTATCTGTTTATTTCAGCTTTTCGGCATCGGGTATGGCATCTGTTACCTCTACCTCAGCCTTCTGCTTGTAGCAGGAGAATATCTCGTCAAGTTCTAACTTTTTCATCTTAGGTGTGACAAGGCTCACAAGCGGTACGATTATAAGTCCTGCGACCATAAGGAACATACCGAAGTTTACGGGAGATGCAACGTTGAAGCCGAGTATAGTACCTGCAGGCTTGATTATCATATGCAGTACGGTGCCGATAACGCCTACGCCGAAGCTGACGTAAACGCTTATCTTGGTAACACCCTTCCAGAAAAGTCCGTACATAAACGGCGCTAAGAACGCACCTGCAAGCGCACCCCACGAATAGCCCATAAGGTCTGAGATAAGAGCGTTCTTGTTGAGGGCGATTATTACCGATATTGCAAGGAAGATTGCTATGAAAGCTCGCATTACTATAAGCGACTTCTTTTCGTCAAGCTTATTCTTGCACAGCGGATTTATAAGGTCGAGCGTCAGCGTTGAGCTTGATGTAAGCACAAGTGAGGACAGCGTTGACATTGATGCGGAAAGAACGAGGATAACGACAATACCGATAAGTATTTCCGGGAGCGATTCGAGCATCTTCGGGATAATTCCGTCCGAACCTATCTGCGTAAGCTCCTCATCGGATACGAATATTCTGCCGAAGCCGCCGAGGAAGTAGCTTCCGCCTGCAACTACAAGTGCGAAAAATGTTGATACTATCGTACCTGTTCTGATAGAACGCTCGTCCTTTATCGTATAGAACTTATGTACCATCTGAGGAAGTCCCCACGTTCCGAGCGATGTGAGTATAATTACGCCGAGCAGGTTTATCGGGTCCGGTCCGAAGAACGAAACGAATCCGCCGTTGAGACCGGGAGAAGCCGTGCCCTCCGTGCTGATATGTGACAGCTGATTTACAGCCTCGCTGAAGCCGCCCTTTGATGCAAGTGTAGCCGCAATTACCGCAACTATGCCGACAAGCATTATAATTCCCTGCACGAAGTCGTTGAGCGCCGTAGCCTTATAGCCGCCGACAATAACGTATACTGCGGTAATTACCGCCATACCGACAACGCAGAACGAATAATCAATATTGAACGCCATTCCGAACAGTCTTGACAGGCCGTTATAAACGCTGGCTGTGTACGGGATAAGGAATACGAACACGATTATCGCCGAGATTATCTTCATAGCCTTGCTGTTGAAGCGTCTGCCGAAAAATTCGGGCATTGTGGCTGATTCAAGATGCTTTGACATTACTCTTGTCCGTCTGCCTAAGATAAGCCAAGGCAGAAGCGAGCCGAGTATGGCGTTTCCTATGCCTATCCAGGTTGAAGCAAGTCCGAAGTTCCAGCCGAATTTGCCTGCATAGCCGACAAAAATTACGGCCGAAAAATAAGATGTACCGTATGCAAAAGCCGTGAACCACGGTCCGACGCTTCTGCCGCCGAGTACGAAGTCATTAACTGTGGAAGTCTTTTTACGGCAGTATATGCCTATGCCGACTACCGACAGAATGTACAGGATGAGTATTGCTAATATCATTTTCTGTCCCCTTATAAAAGAAATAATTATGACCGTTTAAAGTGTTATCGCTTTCAAGTTACGTCACTTTAAACGGCTAAAATGATTATATACGAAAAAACCCTCTTTGTCAAGCGAATGACAGGAGGGTTTTAAATAATCGTTATTTGTTACAAAAGAGGTAGGGGGAAATTATGCAAGATTACATCTTGCTTCAGTCTGTCGATAAACCTTTGTGTTTTCTGAAAATGGGGTCGCAGGGGCGTAGCCCTCGACAGGGTCTAGGGGCGGTAGCCCCAGCAAAATAGCCCCTTCCCACTGGGAAGGGGTTTGGGGTTAGGGATAGAGAATTCGCATTATCTTATAAAAAACAGACTTTTTCTACAAGCTGATGCAAGATTACATCTTGCTTAGCCGTCTTCCCTTGATACCTTATCAAGAGCGATTGATGTTATGATCTTTTTATCTCCGCTCTTTGTGACAACATAAGTCATAGACTTGCTTGAAACCTGCTCATTAACAAGACCGGGTATAGATACCGTAGGCGGATAATAATCAACGGTGAGCGTGTATGTTTCGCCGACATTGCTTATTTTCGAAACTACGGGGTAGTAATTCGGGATACGGTTTGTGTCTGCCACGATGTATACCTTTTTCTCGGAATTGTAGGTTGCGAGATCCTGCACATGACCTACTGTCTGGTGCTTTACCTCTATACTGCTTCCGAAAACATTCTTTGCCGCAGTTTCAACGTCAAATTCGGGGATATACATTACGCCCGTGTCCGTTTCATAGTTGGACGTATCGCCCGTGAGAAGTATCTTTGAAACGGCTATCTTTATTATAGTGGATTGTGTAAGCGTTGACGCATCCTCAAAGCTGGGGGGATCGGTTGCGACAACGGGATAAAGGTAAAGGGCGAACTCTTCCTTAAGGTCGGTCTGATTGGCTATCCTGCCTATCCCGCCGCTGATCGCTATTACGGTATTTACCGCACCGACTACAGCGAACACGATAATGAGAAGTCCGACAACAAAGTATGCTATCTTCTTTGCAAGCCCTTTGTGACGGTGTTCGGGAACATCGACAACGATGACCTCGTCCTGCTCGATCTCGCTCGGATCCTCCGACAGTGCCTCCTCAATAGAGCCTGCAAGTCCGTGAAGAACCTTGTTCTCGCTTTTTGCCTCTATACGATTTTTATTCTTAATCCTCTTTTTTGCCATTTATAAGCGTTCCTCCTACCCTCTTGTCTGACCGTTTCCGTTGACAAGATATTTGAACGTTGTCAGAGCCTCAAGGCCCATAGGTCCTCGTACATGGAGCTTCTGCGTTGATATGCCTATCTCTGCTCCCAGTCCGAATTCAAAGCCGTCCGTAAAGCGTGTGCTGGCATTTACATATACAGCCGCCGCATCGACTTCACGCTGGAACTTCTCTGCATTACGCAGATACTCGGTCACTATACACTCGCTGTGGCCTGTGCCGAAGCGGTTGATATGAGCTATAGCCTCATCTATATCATCTACAATCTTTACGGCAATCTTAAGGTCGAGGAACTCTCTGCGGTAATCTTCGTCATCGGCTATCTTTTCAAGCGTGATGTATGCACTGCTTGCTTCATCGCCGACAAAGGTCACCTTTCCGTTCCACCTTTCAGCGAGCTTCTTCAAAAAGCCCTCCGCTATATTCTTATGCACAAGTACGTTTTCGATGGCGTTGCATACAGACGGACGCTGTGTTTTTGCGTTATCTACTATATCCACTGCCATATCAATGTCGGCAAAGCGGTCAACATAAACGTGGCAGTTGCCCTCGCCTGTCTGTATTACGGGAACTGTAGCATTCTTTATTACGGCGTTTATAAGTCCGCCGCCGCCTCTTGGGATAAGCACGTCAACATATTCGTTTGCTTTCATAAGCTCGGTTGCGGTATCTCTTGATGTGTCCTCTACAAGCTGTACGATGTCAGGATTGACACCGTGCTTTTCAGCCGCCGCTCTCATAATACCGACAAGGCACTTGTTTGAATTTATAGCATCACTGCCGCCACGCAGAATTACAGTATTGCCGGCTTTAAGGCAAAGGCATCCTGCGTCTACCGTAACATTGGGGCGTGACTCGAAAATAATTCCGATAACGCCGAGCGGTACAGATTTTTTTATTACGGTAAGGCCGTTAGGCAAGGTGTTTCCGCCGAGAATTTTTCCTACGGGGTCGGGCAATGCCGCAACCTGTCTTACACCCTCAGCCATACCGTCTATTCTGGCATCGGTAAGGGTAAGACGATCCACCATAGAAGCCGCCATGTTATTTTCGTGCGCCGCAGTTATATCAAGCTCGTTTGCCTTTTTTATTTCATCTCTGCCGTTTTCAAGCATTGCGGCGATAGTGGCGAGTATATCGTTTTTAAGCGACTGCGACAGCATAGCTGAGTTTTTAGCCGCCGATTTTGCCTTTTTTCCGAGTTCGTCTATGTAGCTCATATTTTTCCTTTCAGTCCTCGTCTGCGGTGAATACTGTGCAGACAGCCTTATTTTCAAACAGATCGTAAAGTATCTCGGGACGCTGACCGTTTATTATTACAGTCGGTATGCCGTGCTCCTTTGCGATAGTAGCCGCCTCGAGCTTTGTTATCATACCGCCGCTTGCAAACTCACTGCCCTTGTCCTTTGCCGAGCTTATCATCTCGCTTGTTATCTGCTTTACCTCAGGAATCAGCTTTGCGCCGGGAAGCTTAGGGTTCTTGTCGTATAAGCCGTCAACATCGGTAAGGATTATCAGCAGGTCGGCACTGCACAGCGCCGCTACTATTGCGGATAACGTATCATTCTCGTCAAAGTCAAGCTCCTGTATCGAAACCGTATCGTTTGCGTTGATTATAGGCACTATGCCCATATCAAGAAGCGTATTGAACGTGTTTATAACGTTCTCTTTTCTTGTCTTGTTGCTGATAACGTCACGGGTAAGAAGCACCTGTGCGACCGTATGATTGTAGTTTGCAAATTCACGGTCATAAATGTGCATAAGCTCACACTGACCTATAGCGGCGCAAGCCTGCTTTTTCGGCATCTCCTTAGGCTTCGAGTGAAGTCCTGCCTTTGCCGCACCTACGCCCTGTGCGCCGGATGTAACAAATATCACGTCCTTGCCGGAATTTTTCAGATCCGACATTACCTCTATCAGCTTTGAAACACGTCTTATATTAAGATTGCCTGTGTTATGGGCAAGCGTGCTTGTGCCTACCTTTATAACAATTCTCTTTACGCTTGAAAAATCCATCATATATTTCCTCTTGCTTAGTCGAGCAGAATACGCTCGTCACAATATTCACATTCGCATATATCGCCCTGTACCTTGAAGCTGTGGGGGAGATAATGCTCAGTCTTTGTAATGCACTTGGGGTTTGTGCATTCAACATCGTTCTTTATCGTACCTGTCAGCAGCTTAGGCGCACCGAGCCTGCCCTCAAGCACGGACATTATAAGTGCCATACGCACGAACATTCCGTTCTTTGCCTGAGTAAAGTACATCGCTCTCGGATCGTCATCCACATCCATTGCTATCTCGTCTACTCTGGGGAGCGGATGCATAACTATCATATCCTTTGGCGCTTTCTTCATTTTTTCGGTATCAAGACGGAATACGTCCTTCTGCCTGTTGTATTCTTCCTCGCTTGAAAAACGCTCCTTCTGTATTCTTGTCATATAGAGCATATCAAGCGATTCGCCTGTTATCGCCTCGTCAAGAGAATATATCTCCTTATAAGTACAGCCTCTTGCGTTAAGCACGTCCTTGATATATGACGGCAGAGCAAGCTCGGGTGTTGATATAAGTATGAACTCGTTGCCCTCATAGCGTGACAGCGCCTTAAGCTGTGAGTGTACCGTTCTTCCGTAACGCAAATCGCCGCATAGACCTATCTTCAAATGGTCAAGCCTGCCCTTTTCGTTTTTCAGCGTCAGCATATCGGTAAGCGTCTGCGTAGGGTGCAGATGTCCGCCGTCGCCTGCATTTATAACAGGGCAATCGGCTGTGAGTGCCGCCGCTTTTGCACTGCCCTCGTATGGATTTCTCATTACAAGAATATCGGCATAGCTGCTGACTATTTTCGTTGTATCCTTGATATTTTCGCCTTTGGAAACAGAGGATGTTGACGGATTATCAAATCCTATTATCGTACCGCCGAGCCTCAGCATTGCAGTCTGAAAGCTCATCTGCGTTCTTGTTGACGGCTCGTAGAACAGAGTACCCATTATCTTTCCGCTGCATCTTGAACGGTAAAGTGCGGGGTTCTTCTGAATCTGCTGTGCCAGTTCAACTATCATATTCCACTCATCAGGTGAATATGAATCGAGGTCGATAAGATTACTGAATGTTTCCATTGTTGTCATTTCCTTCCTTGCTTTGCGCATCCTCGCCTTTTTGGAGGGGAGTTATATATCCTTCCTTTATGCCCTCTGTGCTTTCTTCGGGCATAAAGATAATCTTGACGGTTTTAAGTATAAGCAGAATATCTTTGGCAAGTGTATATTTTTCAATATACATAAGATCGAGCTTCAGCTTATCGTAAGGTGTTGTGTTATACTTGCCGACAACCTGTGCGTTACCGGTAAGTCCTGCCTTGACTTTAAGGCGGAATGCAAACTCGGGCATTTCCTTTTCGTACTCACGGCTGATCTCGGGTCGCTCGGGACGGGGTCCTACGACCGACATATCGCCCTTGAAGATATTGAACAACTGCGGAAGCTCATCGAGTCTTACTTTTCTTATGAACTTTCCGACAGGAGTCACTCGTTTATCGCCGTCGCTTGCAAGCCGTGCCACGCCGTCGCTTTCGGCATTTACAACCATGCTCCTGAATTTCAAAAGTTTGAATTCTTTACCGTCCTTGGTAAGACGCACCTGCTTATACAGCACCGGACCATGATCGCACAGCTTTATAGCAATAGCTGTTATCAGCATAAACGGAGAAGCAATAATAATACCTATCGAGGACAGGAGAATGTCAAAGCAACGCTTGAAGAAACGCTGTTCAATACCCAGTCCGTAATTTTTGGAAATGATAAGCGGAGTGTCGAACAATTCCATATTATCGCCGCCTCTTACGATAATATCGCTTATCTTAGGTACAAGGTAAGTCCTTATCGATGTCTTGAAGCAGTATTTGAGTATGTCGTTCCTGATCTCGTTCGGAGTATCGCATATCACCACGCCGTCATAATTCGGTATCTCCGCAGTAATAGCCTCCAGCCCCTCGGAAACATTCATCATACGAGTGATATTGTACTTATCGCGACGACTGCTCATTTTTTCCACCAGCATTCTGGCAGGCTGTTCAAGTCCGTATATCATTATCACGTTCTTTGCAGGGTATAAGGCACGGAATATCTTTCCGCTTATAAACGCCCACAAAGCTATGACCACCGCCTGATACAGCGTGCCGACAAGAAGCGGTCGGGGGTCAAGCATAGATCGTGATATAAGGCATATCTGGATATAGGTTATGAAGTTTGTGCAAAGTGTAGCAAGAATCTGCGACACTATAATATCGGTCGTCTTATGAAAGCCGATCTTAAGTCCCTTGTATATTCTTGAGAAAACATAAAGAATTGCAAAGTACAATCCGAATAACAGCCAGTTTCCTTTTCTAAAGAAGCTGAAAGCCATCTCGCTGTTATAGTAATTCAGCCATATAATGCCGAAGGTGGAGGTTTCCCATGTAAGAAGTACCAGAGCATCTACTATAAGAGCGGTACGTTTGTATTTTTCTTTATCCTTATTCAATACGACACATCCTTGAAACCGCTTTTGAGCGGAAGTAGTTTATAATCGAATTTAGTATAGCACAATTTGTCGTAATAATCAAGACTTTTGCCGTTATATCACAAAACGCTCATCTTATATATTTCGGAAAACAATGACAGCCCACTGTAAAACAGCAGGCTGTCACCGGGAAATAAGGAAATAAGGAAAATACAAAAGAAAGTGTCGCTTTCTTTTTGTATTGTCTTGAGTATATCATAGCAGGTGTACTATAAAAAGGACAGACTTGTTCCGAGTGTAAAAAGCAAGCAGGCTTACCGGTAAGGGTAAGCCTGTCAGACTGTCGATAAACCTATATAATTTTTGAAAATGGGGTTTGGGGCGTAGCCCCAAGCGGGGTGAGGGCGGCAGCCCCACACTCAGCCCCTTCCCGAGGGGAAGGGGTTTGGGGATAGGGATAGAGAATTTGCTCTATTTTTATAAATACAGACTTTTTCTACAAACTGAATCCGACAGGGTGTTCCTGTCGGATTTGTTTTTATATGCCTTCAAAATCCCATTCGGGAGTGTACTCGAATGTCGCACTTTCTTTATCCTGCGTGTATCCGTCAAAGCCAAGCTGAGCGGCGTAATCGGTAACCGAGTTATATTCAAAAGTGGTAAGTTTTCTTGAAAGATTCTTTATTTCAAGGGCTTTTCCGCAAGGTGTGTACTGGCGCATAAGGCTTATCCTTATATCGCTTACAGGAACGGTGGCTTTAAGTATATCAAGCACCTTCATACTGTCGTGACGGCAACCGGGAAGTACGAGGTGGCGGACAAGAACGCCCTTTTTCATCATACCGTTTTCGAAAACCTGCACCTTTCCTGTCTGTCTGTACATTTCTGCAATCGCCTTTACCGCAACGGAAGGGTAGTTGGGTGCGGAGGAATATTCACCGGCAAGGTCGGGCGAGGCATACTTGAAATCGGGCAGGTAAATGTCAATCAGCCCGTCAAGCATTTTCAGCGTTTCTACCTTTTCGTATCCGCCGCAGTTATAAACTACCGGTATATGAAGCCGTGGCTTTATGCTTGTCAGCACTCCGGCTATAATATCGGCATAATGAGTGGGCGTTACAAGGTCGATGTTATGCGCACCTTTTTCCTGAAGCTCGAGCATTATTTCACCGAGCCTTTCCGGTGTTATTTCCTTGCCGTAGCCGTCACGGCTTATGGGCATATTCTGGCAGAATATACATTTCAGCGAACAGCCGGAAAAGAATATAGTTCCTGCGCCTCTGCCGTCCGTTCCGGAAATGCACGGCTCTTCTCCGAAGTGGAGTGACGCTTTGGCTGTTTTAAGTCCTTTTACGGAGCAGGCACCTGTTGTTTTACTGCGGTCTATACGGCAGTTGCGTGGGCAAAGTGTACATAGTGGCATATTGTTCTCCTTTAAAAAACCGCTCCTGTTACGGAGCGGTCAATTATCTGCATATTATTCCGATGTTGTGGTACCGGAGGATGCTGCGGAGGAGGTTTCATTATCGGCTTTACTGTCGGCTGAAGAAGCGGAAGCATCGGACGATGTTTCTTCTTCCTTGGTGATGTTCAGCTTTTCGTAATCATATTCGTAATTTACGGCACTGCGCCATTCCTCAAGTATAGCGTTGGTCTTTTCGCTCTGACGTGAGGTTAAAAGCTCTTGCCTTACGGTCTTCCTGTAATCGCTTAAGTCGCTGTCTGTGACCTTTGCATCGCTTACATACTTTACGATATAATATCCGCTGTCGGTGGGGATAAGTCCGCTTATATCGCCCGGCTTTTCAAGGGCGAAAACTGCATCGTAAAGCGCATCGGAAATAAGTCCCTTTGAGTTCAGCACGAGTATCTGTTCGCCTGCGGTAGATTCGGAATATGCACTGCTGTATTCCTTTACCACTGCGTCAAAGTCTGCGCCCTCTGCGGTAGCCTTTTTAAGTGCGGCATCAGCCTTTTCCTTTATCTCAGCTAACTTTTCGTCACGCTTCTTGTCGATCTCTGCGTCATCTGCGCCGCTCTCGTTTCTTGCGGCATTTATCTCGGCATAATCCGAAGATGCAATGCCTACGGCTATATATTTGATATAACGTGCGTCTTCGGGTATCCATACCTTTTTGTACTCGGAGTCGGTGGCATAGCTTGAAGCGCTCTTTTCGTACGCCTGCTTAGCCTCTGCCTTAAGCTTTGTGATATAATCATCGACCTCTGAGTCGGATACGGTAACATCTTTAAGAACGTAGTCGTTGACTTTTTTCTGTATTGCCGTGTTGGTCTGCCACATCAGGAATGTATCCTCGGTAAGACCGAAGCCTGCGATATATTCATTGAAAAGCTCTTTTTCCTTTTCGAGAATCTTTTCATCGTTGGCACTGTCCTCTGTGCCGGAGGTATCATCGGTGCTTATGCCGAGTGCGGTCTTCGCCTTTTTCTCGAATGAGGCGTACCAGTCGCTGAGATTCTTTGTATAGGTCTTTTCGACCTCAGCCATTTCTTCTTCGGAAAGCTGATCAAGTCCCAGCTCCTTGGCTTTTCTGAGTATCAGCTTTTCGTTGGTCAGCATATCTATTATATTCTTTCTGTACGACTGAGCGTAGGAGGCATAAGCGGAATTTGTTTCGTCAAGGCCGTAATTTGCTATGGTGAAGGAATACTCGGAATAGAAATCCTTGAATTTGACCTGATAATATTCCTTTTCTTCATCCGAAAGCGAGTCTGAGGTGGCCCATGCCACGATGTCGTCGTCTTTTGCCGTCCAGATATTTTCAACACTTGTTGTGCCGCTGTCAGTACCTGATGTAAGAATGCTGTCGCTGCAGCCGGAGAACATCATTGTACAGGCGAGTATTGCGGCTGTCGCCGCTGTTTTTTTCTTCATTTTTATTAGATCCTTCCTTAAAATGTGCAGTAGGATATTTGTGTAAATTGCATAACATACTGCTGTGACTATATAAGTATATCACAAATTTTCAAAAAATCAAAACAAATTTTCGAAAAAGAGGGTGAATTTTTTGTGAAAATGTGTTATAATTATATCCGTTATAATAAGATAGCTGTGAAATCGGATTTTATTGCTGTCTTTTCTGATTTTTCCGGAGGTAGATTTAAGTTGAAAAAGCTATCAAGATATATAAAAATACTGGCGCTTGCCTTGTCGGCGGTACTGACGCTCTGCGCCTGCTCGGGCGACGGTGCAAGCTCGGGTGAAAGCTCATCGGCACCTGACTATTCGCTTGATACATCCGCCAAGGTCGGATATGTATACAATGAAGAGATTTCAAGGGACAACATGACATATATGTTTGAGAAAAGCCGTAAGGATATTGAAACGGCGCTCGGTCTTGAAACCTGTTATGTTGACGGCGTTGCGGTGTCGCAGTTTGAAAATGCCGTAAAAGCGCTCAAAAACGAGGGCTGCAGTATCATAGTATCGGCATCGCACGTTTTTGCAAACTCGGCGCTCAGCTATGCGAAAAAGGATAAGGACATATATATACTGAGCTACGGCGGCACGGCATCGCTCACGAACCTTACAACGTTCCGTCCGAAGCTGTATCAGCCTGCGTTCGTCTGCGGAACGGTAGCTGCGTGGAATTCGGCATCTCACAAGATAGGAATAGTCGCAGACGATCTTATGTATTGCTCGAATGGTGTTATAAACGCATTTATCCTCGGCATACAGCAGATATACAAGGAACGTGAAACGGATGTCGAAATAATCTATGCGGAAACCAAAGCACAGACGGAAACTGCGGTAAATACGCTTGAGGGCAAGGGCTGTGATGTTATATTCTCGTATCAGTCGGATGATTACTGTATGTACTACTGCGATTCAATCGGAATGAAGTCGATAGGCTTTACAAACGATATGGCTTATTCGGCTCCGAAATACGGGCTTGTAGGGTATTATCTCAACTGGGCTACGTTTATCACGGACACGGTGAGAACCTGCATAAACGATAACTTTATGGCGGAGGTTTATGTCGGAGGCTTCAGTGAAGCGTTTGTGAAGCTGACACCTTATTCTGCCGCCTGCAAGAAGGAAACGCTCACCATAGCGGATACTCTTTATGACTATGTAAAGAAAGGCAAGGCAAAGATATTCGAGGGCGAGATCCGTGACAAGGACGGCCTTGCAAGAGTGGGTGCGGGAGCAACGCTTGACGATATGCAGGTGCTGGCGATGGATTATCTTGTTTACGGAGTAACGTATATAGATAATATTATCGACCCTGTGCCGAATCCCACGACATCAGACCTTATAGTGAAGAAGGAGTATGTTTCGTAAGGAGGAGGGTGATGTTACAGAAAGCCGATAAGGGCTGAGGCGGTGCGGATGCCGGAGATTTTGATAAAGTACGCCGATGAGATGATTGTCGGCGTTTTTTGTTTGTGGGGAGGGCGACAGGACATAGGATGCAATTGCCAAAGTATCGCAGGGCAACGTTCTTATATGAACAATATGCGTGATATTGCACAAAATATTAAACATAAATACGGCAGAAGTGGTTGATTTTTTCTAAAAATGTGATATAATAATATAAAAATATAATAAAATCATCGGAGGGAAAAATGAACGATAAAGTCATTAACGAAATCAAACTGATCAGTTTCTTTCAGTCGCTTCCGGACGAATTGCTCGGAAAAGCAATTGCAAATCTGGATGCAAACAGACATTACAGGCGGGGTCTCTCAAAAATAAAAAATAATGCAGAAAAAGTAAGTATGATTATGAGAGAGCCGGCTCTGAGAAAGAGCATGACATATAATGTTTATGATTTGGTTAAAGAACAAATTCCGCTTTCGATTGAAAACGCAGATTATGACACTATTGTAAGCTCGATAAACGAGGAAAATAAAAATTTGTATTGCATTTTCTTTTTCAGATGGTGCTATGAATATGATAAAAACGGAGAAAGCAATGATAGATATTTCGGGCAGTTCGTTAATTCGGAATTACCCGATGTTTCGCCCGACAAAATTCCGATGAAGCATTTCGTAATCAATAAAAACCCGATAAAGAACAATATGCCTGAAAGCACGACTGTCGATAAAAATGAATCCGTAAGCGAAGTGCTTTCCGAAAATGAAGATAACGTATATATACAAACAAATAAAACCGACGATGCCGACGATGCCAACGATGCCGATGCCGATACCGATAAAACTGAGCTTGGCGATGATGCTTCTGTCGATAAAACGGACAAAGCTGATGAAGATACGGTAAACCGGAAGAAAAATACAATGGTACTGATAGGTCATATAGAAAAAAGGAATACTTTTTATAACTTTTTCCCCCAGTTCGAACTGAAAGACGGAAAAATAGAAGAAATCTCGCCTGCTGCATTAAGGCGTGATTATCCGGATATCGGCGGAATCAATCTGTCTATATCCTACTCTGACAGCACAGCTAAGTATTTTCAGGACAAGAAGATCGATAACGATGACGACACTGTCATAACTAATGCTTATATCGTAAAAATAGACAGCTATTATCTTGATGACAATAACAACGATATATATAAAGTCAAGCTTAATTTATCAAGAATCGTGCATGACGGCATAGCGCTTGACAAAATTATCATTCCTGCTTGCAAAAACGATATATATAAAGTGGTTAATTGCGAATATACCAATAAACCGTTGGTTGAAATGATGGACGGGAACGTGACGCTGACTAATACTAATATTGCCGAAAACGAAAATGTGGTTATGCTCTACAACGGAAAATACTATGGTCCTTACAAAGCAAAACGCAGAATAGGTGACGGTAAATACTACATAAAGCCCGATATTACCAATTACCTTGTTCCTTTTTATCCGAACGAGCAAGTTCAGTGTTTTGAGCTTGAAAAGCAGTCGTATTATGATGATCCGACAGAGACACAGTTTATATATGCGACAGGTTCCCGGCAACAGGCTGACATTATTCCGGACGAGGTCCTGCTGAAAAGTGTATCTGAGAATATTTCATTGGAATCAGCAACCGAAAGCCCGGACGAATTTATCAACAGCTATATGAATATGCCTTTTGTATCCACACTTCCTGACAGCGTTGCACAGGAAAGACTGGAAAGGTTGCAAAGGATCATTTCTGACACAGAGGCTTTTTCTGATATAAAGCAGGAGTTGTTGAGCAGTTTGCTGAAATCACTTCCGGATACGGCAAGCAATCTGTCTAATCAGATGGCTACGGAATCGCAGGAATATAAGGATCTTCAATCTCAGTATCTGGATGAAAGAAACAAGAACGAAGAAAACGAAAAGCTGATCCAGAAGCTGAGAAAGGATAATCAGGAAAAGGAACAGAAAATAACCGAGCTTGACAGCGGTGATTTTAAAATTTCGTCCGACGAAGCCGAAAAGCTGAAGGAGGAATTGAATGAATATAAAAGAATGGTTACAGATATAACCGAAGCCGAACAAAAAATCAAGAAATTGCGAGATGAACAGTCAACTCTTGAAACGAATAATGAATATCTGAGAAAGAAGTCACTGGAATATAATGACGAACTGCTTTCAGCGCAGGATAAAGTCAGCAATGCGATTAAAACAGGTATAGAAAATGTTGCATCAAGAGCATTTGATCCGTTTTTATCAAACAGAATGATGAGAGAAGCCGCATCGTGGGACGCAAAAGAAGAAAAAGATATTTATGCTTTACGTTCGAACGAATTATCGAAAGTACAGCCGTCATCGTTATACGGTGATGACCTGATTGATTATATTGTTGATTATGTAAGTGCCAAAAGGGATTACAGCCGAAACGATATAATTAATATTTTCACATGTGTTACGCAGAATTTCCTCACCGTTTTTTCCGGAGAACCCGGAACAGGCAAAACGTCTATGTGCAATATAATAGGTGACATACTTGGTCTGAATCAGTTTGGTAAGGATATAAACAGATTCGTTTCGGTTTCGGTAGAAAGAGGCTGGTCTTCGAAACGTGATTTTATAGGATACTACAATCCGCTTACAAAAAAGTATGATAAAAACAACAGTAAGGTTTTTGACGCTCTGCAGACGTTGGATCTCGAAAGAGATAATTCACAATACCCATATCTCATTACCCTGGATGAAGCAAACCTCAGCCAGATGGAATACTACTGGTCTGATTTCATGCGCCTTGCAGACAGGACATCCGAGCTTGATTCATATATCAACATAGGCACTGAAAACGACCTTTTTGTTCCCAGAACATTACGCTTTCTGGCAACTATCAATACCGATCAGACGACAGAATCGCTTTCGCCCAGACTTATTGACAGAGCGTGTATAATAAAGCTGCCTGAAGCAAAGCTGAAAAAGAACACAAACACAGATATGCCGGGTGAGCATATAACCTGGGATGCATTATATAACGCATTTGCAAAGGACGATGAACTCAGCACTTCGACTGAAACCGCTCTTGAAAGCATATATGGCACATTTAAAACGTTCGGTATGAGTGTAAGTCCGAGAATAATGCTCAGCATAGAACAATACATCAAGACAGCCCAGAGTCTTATGACAGGCGGCGATAACGCACTGGCCAGAGAGATTGCAATAGATTATGCGGTTGTTCAGAAATTACTTCCGAAAATCAACGGATATTATTCTGACTATGAGCAATTCTTCAAATCGATCAAACAGCTTTGTGAAAAATATAATCTCAATAAGACATCATCCGCAATAGAGAAAATAGAAGAAGCGCAAGGTCACAATATGGGATACTGCCAGTATCTTATATGAGGTATGATTCATATGGACAGTATTGAAATCACTCTTATCACAGAAGAGCACGGTTCTGTGATTATCCCTTTGTATCTCGGTGAAGAAGAAACATTTTCGGGTGGTGATTGCGTATTTAATGATGAAGTTTACACGTTTTCGATTTCTTCGGGATACGGTTTTCCGACAAAACTTTTTGTCAATGAGGATTGTTTTGAAACAGAAATATATAAAATGACATCGAATACGTTTTCGTTTCGTCCTTTGTTGAAAAGTCAGAAGAATTCGCTTTTTCGTGAATGCTTCGGTACGGTATGCATTAAATTAGAGATACAAGGCAGGATATACAGCTCAAAAAGCATAGCTGTCATGGTTACTGACACTTTGAAGGGCAGAAGTATGCTTAAAATGGTTGAATATATTTCTGAGAACAGTCGTGGCTTTCTTTACAATGAAACCGAATATGCATCGCTCGGTGACGAATTTACACATTACAATAATATTTCAATGGCCACAAAAATTCAATTATTGAACGAGATCAGGGATATATACAGACAATCGTACAGATACCTTCAGAACAATCCGTATACCAAGCTGCGTAAAGAAGAAAAAATTGTGCCGTTTGCAAAAGTTACTTCATTCAATCCTTGCACGGTGCAATACATCGCCACTCATACAGACGAGCTGGATGCAGTAAATTATAATACAGGAATACAATTCAACAAGCAATTTTATCAGCCTGTTCGCACCAAAGCAGTGTTAAACGTTTATTCGTATGATACATATGAAAACAGTGTTTTGCTTGGATTTCTTCAGACAATTGTAATTGATATTTCGAAAACCGTAGATCTGCTCAAGAAGAAATATACTGTCAAGAATAAGTCTGCAGCGCCTGTAGGGTATATTGATTCTATGTACGAAATCTACCACAGTACCATAAAAGTAATAGCGCACTATATAGATACGCTTGTGGAATTGAAAGATGAATATCAGAAACTGTATTTATATTATGTTCGTCTGTTTGATTTTAAAGCGTCACCTGTTAACGCCACACCTGTATTCACCCCGGTTTTTCGCTCGGTGAATGCTTACAGACAACTGTATCGGGTAATCCATAAATGGTTTACCTGCAACAGTTCTGAATTCAGTCATGAAGATCTTGTGCTCAGCTTTATTTCTTCAAGCAAGATTTATGAGTATTACTGCCTTGTCAAGATGTTGACGTATATAAAATCGGCTTACGATTTCAAAATACAGAATTCATACAATGCTCATTACATGACAAAGAGCAAATTCAATTTAAACACAAAATACAACAATACATTTGTTTTTCAGAATAATGAAATACGACTGACCGTTTATTTTCAGCCTGTTATCAGCGGAAATGATTTAGCGGAAAATGAGATAGGCTTGTTCCGGAACACTTCTACAACTGTTAAAAACGATACGGCCGACAAAGGTTATATCTATACTCCGGATTATATTATAAAAACAGAAAGCAAAGGTATATCGCAATATCTGATACTAGATGCTAAATTCAGTACGACGGATATGATCAGACGGCAACAGCTTCAGGAACTGGTGTATAAATATTTGTTTTCTATCAGTACGCTCAATTCCAAAGATATTGTCAGGGGGCTATATATTATTTGCGGAAAATCAGATTCAGCCGACAGCGACAGCACTGTTCACGATCTTGCAAAAAATATCGGCATTAAAATTGAACCGTTTGCGGAAATCATCACAATGTCGGGAAACGACACAACGGATTATTATGCTCCTTCAAAAATTCTTGAAAGTATAATCAACGGGTGAAAAAGAAGCGGAAAAGTCAGTTTCATAAATATATCCGGAGATTTTTCTCGAGTGTTGTAATTATATAACGGTTATAGAGCGAAAGCTCCCTTATGCGAAAAAACGCATAAGGGAGCTTTTTGTTATGCTTATTCGCCGTTGTAAAGCTCGTAGTAGGTCAGGGCATCTTTCATAAAATGCTCGGTCACGTTGAAGTGATCGGCTAATTGCCAAAGCTCTGTAAGGCCGCTTCTGATCGCTTTTATAAGCGTTCTTCTGGTGAACGTGTGGGTCACAGCCCACGCTGTAGCACGGTGTTCACATCTGCCACGGGGGATGACGGGGCAGGTTGCGTCATAGAAGGCGCCGGTCATGCAGTGTCCGAGCTCGTGAACGGTTTTTTCTTTTCGGTCGGCTATACTTTTCACTTTATGAGGGTCTATGGCGATAATGCACATACCGTCGGTGCATTGGCTCATAGCACCCTGCTTGCCCTTCATACGCATATCTACAATAAGTATATCGTTATCCTGTGCGGTTTTTATAAGCTGTTCCAATTATCATTGCCCTCCCTTCAGAGCATTGCATCGGTTTACTTCTTTCCGTCCTTTTCTTTGCTGCGGCGAAGCTCAAGCTGGAGCATAGCAAGACGTTTTACATCGTCGAGTACATCGTCGTCTATTTCGGTTTCACCGAAAAGTGCGAATTTAAGGCGAGGGTCGGATACTCTTGCGGTATCGCCGCTCATAAGAAGTGTGTCTGTGTCTGTACCGAAATATTCGGCTATTTTCAATAACGTGGCGAACGGCGGCTCACGCTTTCCTGTTTCGTAAAGGCTGTATGCCTGCTTGGTCACGCCGAGATATTCGGCTACCTGCGCCTGCGACGCACCTTTTGCTTTACGAAGCTGTTTTATCCTTTCGGAAAATGCGCCTGAAACTGTGCCGGAGTTTTTGCTCATTTAAGGTTCATCCTTTCGTATTGACGTTCTGTTGTCTGAGATAATTATAACAACATTGTGTTGAATTGTCAATAAAAGAAACAAAGTGTTGTCAAAGATTGTTGCAGTTCAACGAAAATGAAGAATTTACGCTACAAACAGTTGACAAATGACCTTGCGTGTGCTATCATTATGACAACGGAAAGTTGCAGCAGCTTTCACGGTTATCATTTTTGATACGTTTGATAATTCCTTTAAAGGCTATTATAGCGTATTTTGTGTACTAAAAAACGTACACGATTTCGAAAATGAAGAAAAAATCAGAAAAACGGAGGGGATATATGTACAGATGTTTAAGATGCGGAGGAACGTATGACAGCAATGAGTTGACGCGGACGCTTCAGTACCGTGGAGAATATCAGGGAACGGCTGCATATGAAACCGAGAGGAGCTGTCCTGCCTGCGGGTACGATGTTGAGTATTGCGGAGAGTGGAGTGACGACGTGTACGATTATGACGAACTGTTATAATCAAGGCGAAAACGGTCAGGAAGGGGGTGAATATACACGGAAAGAAGAAGGGGCATAGAAATCACGCAGGAAATTCTTGATAAAATCAGCCACTGTATCGAGCTTGGGTACAGCGATGTGCAGACAGCGGAATTGCTCGGCATACATCGCACAACGCTGAGAAACTGGAAGCTGACGCACGATGAAATAAGGAGATTATATCAAAGTGACGGACAAGACTGTGACGAGGAGAGAAAAAAGCAGGTCGAGGAGGCATTGCTGAAGCGTGCGATAGGATACACGCAGACGGAAATCACAAGGCAGGTCGGAAAGGACGGGAAGCTGGGAGTTGTCAAAACGGTTGAAAAGCAGGTGATGCCAAGCACAACGGCGCAAATCTTCTGGCTGAAGAACAGATGCGGTTATGAGTGGGACGGCGGCGTGGTTGACGATGAGGAAAACGAAGGAGGAGTTGTGGTGATACCCGAGGCGAGAACGGAGAATGAGGGTGAGTTCTGATGAGGGGGGATGGGGGCTTGAGAGGGTTGTGGGGATGGCAGATGTGTGGGGATGTTGGGAAGTTGGAATGTTGGGCAGGTGGGATGGCGGTGGATTTACAGAAAAACGGGAGGTGTTGCTGAGATGAAAGATAACGATGTAAAAGGCGGAAGGAGGGTGGTATGGTCGCCGCAGGAACGGCAGGCGGAGTTTATGCAAAGGGGAGAGTATGAGGCTTTGTACGGGGGTGCCGCCGGCGGAGGTAAGTCTGACGCACTTTTAGCGGAGGCGCTCAGGCAGGCGGATAAGGCTTGCTACAGGGGGATAATTTTCAGAAAAACGTATCCGCAGCTGACGGAGCTTGAGGACAGGTCGCAGACGCTTTATAAAGGTGCATATCCTGCGGCGAGGTACAACAAGACCAAGCACTGCTGGAGCTTTCCGTCCGGGGCTAAAATCTATTTCGGGGCGATGCAGCATAAGAAAGACAGGCTTAACTATCAGGGCAAGCATTATGACTTTGTGGGGTTCGATGAACTGACGCAGTTTTCCTTTGACGAATACAGTTATATGTTTTCGAGAAACAGGCCGGGCGGAAAAGGCACGAGGGTGTACATCAGAGCCACGGCGAATCCGGGTGGTCCGGGTCATTCGTGGGTAAAGCAAAGGTTTATAACGGCAGGCGAGCCGATGAAACCGATAATAGAAGAACATAAGGTGAAAAAGCCCGACGGGGCGGAGATAATCATAAGAAAATCGAGAGTGTTCATCCCGGCAAGTGTATTTGACAATAAGGAGCTGTTGCGAAACGACCCTGAATATCTTGCGAGCCTGTCTATGCTTCCGACCGCCGAGAGAAAGGCGCTTCTGTACGGGGATTGGAACAGCTTTACGGGGCAGGTTTTCACCGAATGGAGAGATGACCCGGAGCATTATTGCGACAGAAGATGGACGCACGTCATAGCACCGTTTGAGATACCTCGCCACTGGGAGATAGTTAGGGGATTTGATTTCGGGTATACAAGGCCGTTTTCGGTAGGGTGGTATGCGGTGGATACCAAAGGGTGCATCTACAGGATAAGGGAATACTACGGCTGTACGGATAAGGCAAATGAGGGCATAAGGCTTGAGCCGTCGGTAATTGCCGAGAATATCAGAAAAATAGAGCGTGACGATCCGAATATAAAAGGGAGAAATGTGTACGGGGTCGCAGATCCTTCAATATTCGATAAAAGCCGTGGAGAAAGCGTCGCCGACCTTATGGCACGGTCGCCTAACTTTATAATCTGGTCGCCGGGGGATAACGCAAGAATATCGGGTAAGATGCAGTACCACAACAGGCTGGCGTTCAACAGTGACGGGGAGGCGATGTTCTATTGCTTCAACACCTGCAGAGAGTTTATCAGGACTATTCCTGCGCTTATGTATGACGAAAAGAACGTGGAGGATATTGACACAACGATGGAGGATCACATATATGACGAATGCAGGTATGTTCTTATGGAGCATCCTATCGCCGCACCGGTAAAGCGTGGTGAGGTTCCTGCAGGCGACGATCCTCTCGAACAGAGAAAGCCCGAAAGGGCGGAATCGTTCTATATGATGTGATTATGAAAGGAGAAATATGAAGAAAATCGGTAAGGAGCAGGTGCGTAAGGCAAGGCAGACGCTTGCAAAGTATAAGGAGGGGAAGGCGGTACTCGACAAGAGAATCGTGTCAAACGAGCAGTGGTGGAAATTAAGGCACTGGGGCGAAATCGGCTATGACAAGGACGATACAAGGCCTATGCCGGCATCGGCGTGGCTGTTCAACTCGTTGGCAAATAAGCACGCAGACGCTATGGACAATATACCTGAGCCTGCGGTGCTTCCGAGAGAAAAAAGCGACGAGGAGGTCGCAAAGCAGTTATCGCTGATACTTCCTGCGATACTTGAACGCTGTGGTTACGAAAAGCTGTACAGCGACGGCTGGTGGTACAAGCTCAAGAACGGCAGTATGTGTACGGCTGTTGTATGGGACCCTGACGCTGACGGCGGTATGGGGGATATAGCGATAAGAAACGCAGATATTCTGAATCTGTTCTGGGAGCCGGGCATAAAGGATATTGAGGAGAGCACAAACCTTTTCTATGTGACGCTTGTTGACCGTGAGCGGCTGAATCTGATGTACCCTGAACTTTTGGGGGAAGATACCGAAAGCGTTGCGGGCGGTACTGAAAACGTGGAAAAGTACAAAACGGAGGATAAGACGGACGACAGTGCGAAGGTCGAAGTCGTCGACTGGTACTACAAGAAAACGATAAACGGCAGAAAACAACTCTGCTACTGTAAATTCTGCGGCGACAGGGTGATATATTCGAGCGAGGACGATGAAAGCTGTGCCGACGGATTCTATAAACACAGCCGTTATCCCTTTGTTATGGATACACTGTTTGTGCAGGAGGGAACTCCGTGCGGATTCGGCTACATAGATGTTATGCGTGACGCACAGATGTATATAGATAAGCTGTCGCAGGTCGTTCTTGAGCATACGGTGATGATGAGCAGAAAGAGATATTTTATCCGACAGAACAGTGCTGTGAACGAAGCCGAATTTGCCGACTTGAAAAACAGGTTCGTTCACGTTGCGGGAAATCTCGGTGAAGAGGATATAAGGGAAATTAAGGCAGAGCCGCTGGACAGCTCGGTGATGAATGCGCTGAGTTTTAAAATAGATGAACTGAAGGAGACGAGCGGAAACAGGGATTTTTCTCAGGGGTCGGTTTCAAACGGCGTTACGGCGGCAAGCGCCATTGCGGCTTTACAGGAGGCAGGAAGCAAGCTGTCGAGGGATATGATAAAGGGAACGTATTTTGCGTTCCAGCAGGTGTGCTATCTGATAATAGAGTTGATAAGACAGTTCTATGATACGCCGAGGAGCTTCAGGATAACCGGGGGATATGACGCTTTTGACAACTCAGCCATAAAGGAGCAGAGCAGAGAACTTTTCGGGGTACAGCTTGGGATGAAGAAGCCTGTCTTCGATATAGTATGTACGGCATCGAAGAAATCGCCGTTTTCCAAAGCTTCGCAGAATGAACTTGCAAAGCAGCTTTTTCAGCTTGGATTTTTTAATCCGGAAACGGCGGTGCAGGCACTGGGCTGTCTTGCGATGATGGACTTTGAGGGAAAAGAAGAAATTGAGCGTGTGATAAGGGATAACGCAGGAATGAACGAGGTGAAGATATGACAAGAGTAAGAATAGACAAGTCGGGTCTTGGCAGGGATATATATATCACGGGACACTGTGCGAATGAAAACAGCGGATCGACAGAGGCTACGCTTGTATGTGCGGCAATGACAACGCTTGCACAGACGATAGCGCAGAATGTTTTTGACAGCGAGGACACGGGGGATACCGATATTATTGACGTTACGCTGAGAAGCGGTCAGGCGGTCATAAGCTATGTGACGGACGATGACGGACTGAACACGGCGGTTGACGGGATATGCAAGGGGTTTGATATGCTGGAGGAAAACTATCCGGAATATGTATCCTGCTACAGAAGTGAGAGGTAAATATGGAAGCAACAGAGAATGTGCAGGCGACAGAAGGCGGTATAGAAAACGCTGAAACAAGCGAAGAAGTAAAGGCGCAAAAGAGTGAAGAAAGCCTGAGCGAAAACAATAAACCGGATAAAGCAGAGGGAGAGCAAAACGAGGATAAGGCGGAGCTTTTCAGGCAGGCGGTGCTTAAGTCAAAGCGTGAGAGGGCGGCAAGGGCAGAGCAGATATTGGACCTTGTGGCGCAGTTTTGCGGAGCGGATAAATGCGACTATGACGGAATAGAAAATGCGGTATCTGAGACGAACTTTGAGCGTTGCAGAAGAAACAATATGGAGTACAGGCTGGAGCGGTGGCAAAAGGAAAGCGAGGAGGTAAAGCAGACATATCCTCAGTTTGACCTTGCGAAAGAAATGAGTGACAGAAGATTCTTTTCGCTGTGCTATAAGGGCGTGGGGCTTGAGGAGGCTTATCTTATCGTGCATAAGGACGAGCTTTTTACCGCCGCAATGGAATATGCGGCATCTGAACTTATGAGAAGCGGTGCGTTCTGTAAAAGCGACAGAATTAAGGAAGGTGCGCTGTCACCTGCGGGTGAGGTTACGAAAAGTGAGAAAAGCCTGTCTAAAAATGAGCGGAAGGAGCTTATCAGACGGACGGAGAGAGGGGAAAGAGTGGTGCTTTGATCGTTTATGAATGAGAAGGAAGGGGGTGAGATATGAATATTGCAACGGGAGGGCAGGCGGGAATTTAAAAAAGCCGCAGCCGCACGGGGAAAAGTTTTGCGGCAGAAAAAACGACAAGAAAAAACGATAAGAAAAAAGAAAGATGACGGTATCTGCCGTCGGGAAAGGAAATCTATATGAAGATGAGAGAAGTTAAATTAAATCTGTTCGATGTACAGACAACAGGACAGGCAAGTCTGTCCGCCGAGATGAAAACGTTCTATGAGAACACGCTGATAGATATGGCAGAGCCTAAGCTGGTGCATGACCGTTTTGCAGACAAGTATCCGATACCCAAGAATAACGGCAAGACGATAGAACTGAGAAAGTACAGCTCGCTTGCAAAGGCGACAACGCCGCTTGTTGAGGGCGTTACACCTGCAGGAAATATGCTGTCGGTAACAGCTAAGACGGCAACGGTGAATCAGTACGGCGACTATATCAAGCTGTCGGATATGCTGGAACTTACCGCAATAGACAACAATGTAGTGCAGTCAACAAAGCTGCTCGGCAGTCAGTCGGGAAGAACGCTTGACACGATAACAAGAGAGATAGTTAACGCAGGAACGAATGTTATATATGCCTGCGGTAAGGACGGGGGCGAGGTGCTGTCAAGAGATGAACTCGGCAAGGACTGCGTTTTATCGGTGGATACGGTATTCCGTGCCGCCGCACAGCTTGAGAGCATGAATGCAGACGGAATAGACGGGGAGAGCTATGTTGCGATAATACACCCTTATGCCGCATATGACCTTATGAGAAGTGCGGAGTGGGTCGATGTGCATAAGTATGCCGACCCTGAAAGCATATTCAAGGGGGAGATAGGCTCGCTCGGCAATGTGAGATTTGTAAAAAGCACGGAGGCGAAGATATTTGCCGATGAAAGCTGTCCGCAGTTCTATCAGCTGACCTCCGACGCAAATTTCCTTGAGGGAAAGGACTATTATACAAAGTCGGGCGACAGCTATCAGAAGGCAAGCGTTACGGCAGGCGGACAGGTCACAGCCTCGACATATTATGAGAAGAAGGCGCTTGCGGTGTTCTCTACTCTGGTTATAGGAGCGCACGCTTATGCGGTGACGGACGTTGCCGGCGGCGGTCTTCAGCACATAGTAAAGCAGCTCGGCTACGGTGACGATCCTCTGAACCAGAGAGCGAGCGTGGGCTGGAAGGCGGTACGCACAGCCGAGATACTTACAGACGAGTATATGGTGAGAATAGAAAGCTGTTCTCCTGTTTATTCGGAAAAGACGAGCGCAAATTAAAGCCGGTAAAGGACAACCGGAATAAGCGGCACAGGGTCACTGCAAGGCGTGGTGACAGCAACGGCAGTGCGGGAGGGTAAGGGGAATAATATTGTAAAGGAGAAATATATGAAAGAAAATTTAACTGAACTTGTGGCGGTAAGGCTGTTCAAGGACAACGACAAGTACAACTCGGATGTGTTTGTATCGGTGAACTGCAACAATTATCTTATACGCAGAGGTGAAACGGTGATGGTGCCGTTGTTCATAAAAAAGGAACTGGACAGAGCTGAGCTTCAGAGAAAGAGAGCGGAGTACTACCGTGATGAAGGCTGGAAGCAGTCGCTGATAGTGCAGGAGGGCAAGTGATGACGGTAAAGGAAGTCATTGAAACGGTTGACGCACTGCGACCGAATGAGATTGCCGCAGAGGACAAGAGAAGGTGGCTTTATGAGCTTGAAAGCAGGATATATGAGGATCTGTATGTTACGCACGAGCATGAGGGAATCGGATTTACCGAAACGGAAAAGATCACGAGCGATGACACAACGGAGCTTTTCATAAAGGCTCCGCACGATGAGATATACATTCTTTATCTTTGCTCGCTGATAGATTTTTACCATGCGGAGTATGAGAGATATGCCAATGACAACGCTCTGTTTGAGGCTTTATATGAAAGCTGCTGTCGTTTCTGGAACAGCAGGCATATTTCGTGCGTGAGAACCGAAATTACGGGATAGGAGGAAGAACTTGGCGGTAAGAGAAATAACGGGTGGTACGGAAAGTGCCGTAAAGTTCGGCGGTATCGATCGCTCGAACGGAACGCCGCTTGGATGCTGGCAGGAGCTGTACGGTATGGATTTTACCGCTTTTCCTGCGCTTAAAACGGTAAAGCCGTTTTCGTACAAGGCGTTGGCTGACGGTATAACGGGGTATATCATAAAAAACGGAGAGATAGTATACACAAAGGCGGACGGTATATATATTTCGGGAGTGAAAACGGCGGTGAATCTCTGTGCAGGGGAAAAACAGCTTGTGTCACTTGGAGCATACATACTGATAATGCCGGACGAGGTGCTTGTAAATACCGCAGACACGCCTGTAAGCGTGCGGTATACTGCGAAGCCGGCGCTTTCAGGCACACTGCTTGAATATAACCAGAATCAGACACGGCCTACGGTTTCTATATACAAGCTGTTGTATCTTGATGTGCCGGAGGAAAGCGTAGCACTGTCAAGCTACAGCGTTGGCGATATGGTCAGGATAGATTATGAATACGGCGGAAAGAAACAGTACCTGTCTGCATTGATAAGCTCGGTGGGAAAGGAAAGCTACAGCAAGAGCGGTTGCGTGTCGATCAATTTCGACACGAGTGCGTACAGCGATACCCACTATTTCTATACGGAAAAGCGGAAGATGGACAAATTCAGAGTGCCTAGTATAAAGAATGCGGTCATAAGCTGTCCGATACCGAAGATGGATTTTATAACAGAGCATAACAACAGGCTGTGGGGGTGTTCATCGGCAAATCGTGAAATATACTGTTCAAAGCTCGGAAGTGCTACGGAGTGGGGAAGCTATGACGGCATCTCAACTGACGCATGGGCGGCAACGGTAGGGTCTGACGGGGATTTCACCGGAGTATGCGTGTACGGGGGTGGCGTACTGTTCTTTAAGGAAAATGTCGTCCATATTGTCTATGGCACAAGAGCGTCAAACTTTACGCTAAGCACTGTAAAGCTGAGAGGCGTTCAGAAGGGCAGTGCCGGCTCGCTGTGCATATCGGACGGACTGCTTTATTATAAGGCACCTGAGGGTATATTCAGCTTTAACGGCTCTGCATCGGTGAGGATCGACGCAAAGCTGGGTGATGATATTACCGATACGGCGGTGATGACGGCAAACGGAAGATATGTCGTTATGTGTGCGGCTGACAAAACGGTGTATTATTATGACAAGCGTTACTCGGCGTGGTACACAAGACAGCTTGCGGATGTAATCTCGGCACACGAGATAAACGGCAGGCTGTATGCCGTTACCCGTGACAGCAATAAAAAGATGAGACTTGTAATGCTTGTCGGAAACGACAGCAGCTATACGGACAGTGACAGGAGTGAATTTTCTGCGGTCAGCGGCGAACTTGGCAGGGGAAGCATATTCAGAATATACAAAAAGTTGAGAATGTCGCTGTATCACAAAAAGCAGGACGGCGAAATGCTTGAGCTGTCGGCATATATAAGCGCTGACGGCGGAGAATGGAAGAAGGTATATGAACTTTGGGGTGAAAAGGGTAATGGCGAAGAAATAGCTGTCGCTCCGGTAATACCGCTCAGAAGCAGAAAGATAAGAATAAAGATATGCGGTGAAGTAAGCGGTGACGCTTGTGCAACGCTGTACGGCATATATCTTGACAGTGAAAAGGGAAGTGAGATAAGTGGATAATCTGAATATAAGCTTTGCTCCCGATAAATCTGCGGAAGACAAAGGGCGGATAAATGCGGTTGAGGATTATCTGTCACTACTTACCGAAAGGATAAAATTCTGTCTTAACGGCATAGATGAGAATATTGCGCAGAAGTCGGACGGCGAAGAGGAAAAACAGCTTATTTACAGTACGATTGCGGACGAAGTGGGGCAGTTCACTGATACCGACAGAAATTGCGAGGTGTTCAACGACTACGAAAACAATGTTGCATCAGCGTACTATTCTCACGCAGAAGGGTATATGACTACGGCTAACGCTCCGTACAGCCATGCGGAAGGGAGCAACACTGTAGCGTCAAATCTGTCCTGCCATGCAGAAGGCAGTGGAACGACCGCTTCGGGAAATTGTTCTCACGCTGAAAATACGGGTTGTATCGCAAGCGGCAGTAACTCACACGCAGAGGGGTATCATACTATAGCACGGGGAGAGCATTCGCACGCATCGGGAAGTCACACAATTGCGGGGTTGGAGGTCTTTGCACTCGGAAGGTATAACAAAAAGGCTGAAGATGTGGCACTTGTTGTCGGTAACGGCTGGGGAAATGAAAGCAATGAGTGGAGAAGCGATGCACTGACGCTTGATTATAGCGGTAATCTGAAACTTGCCGGAAATCTGACAGCGAATAGTCCCGGATGGGATTATTTAGGCGCTGAAATACACGGTGCAGCCAGATTCGGAAACAACTGGACGAGCGACAGCACGAATATTTTACTTGCGGTCGGCAACGGGGCTGACAGCAATAATCTGAGGGATGCCTTAACGCTTGACAGTGATGGTAATCTTCATATTTCGGGAAAGTTTACAGCTGACGGGGGTGTTAGCTATGTGCTTCCCTCTGCAACTGCCGACACGCTCGGTGGGGTGATGATTGGCGATAACATTAATGTATCGGACAGCGGTACAATATCGGTGAATCTGTCGGCGTACCTGAAAAACTCGGATATAGCGGACTGGGCAAAAGCTGAAAGCAAGCCTGCGTATACGGCGGAGGAAGTAGGAGCGGCAGAGAAGAATCATACACATAATATGTCGGATATTACGGATATGCCCGAATGGACGAAAACCGAGAATAAGCCTGTATATACGGCAAGCGAGGTCGGAGCGGCGACAGCGGCAGATATTACTGCGGCGGTGAATGCTATCGAGATTGGTGGCAGAAATCTGCTGTATGACAGCACGGGGAACATCAAAGACGGCTGGAGCAGTAACACGGTCGTAAATGTCGGGGGCGGAATATCGGGTAACAGTCTTGCGGTTTCAAGAACTGGGTATTCCGGAAATGCAAGATATTTCGGCTTAAGCAAGCGGCACTTTCTGACGGATTTCAATGTCGGCACAAGCTACACTCTGTCGGCGTGGATAAAGGTCAGAAGCGATGTCGGGCTTGACGCAAGCGGGTATGTAATGGCACGATTTCGCTCGGCAGATGATAAAAAGCTGTATGCCCTGTCGCTGACAGTGAGCAGTCAGACAGAAAAAGACAAGTGGCTCTACTACGAAAAGACGTGGACGATAAACGACAGCGACATAGCAAAACTCGAATGCGTTGCTCTTGCGCTTGATAAAAACGGCATGATCGAGGCTTGCAACATCAAGCTCGAAAAAGGCACTAAGGCTACAGACTGGTCGCCTGCGGTCGAAGAGGACACGGAGCGTATCGCAAGCCTTGAAGCAAGGGTTGCGGCACTTGAGGCTATGGCGGTATCGGGAGGTGAGGTATAATGTTGGATTTTGGAAAGTGGATAGTCGAGGTCGCTGTGAACGGCGTTAAGAGCGGCAGCTTTGACAGGGCTTGGGCGGCTATGCAGCTTGGCAATCATTACAGCCGTGACAAGATAACGGCGGAGGATATTGCGAGGTTTGATGAGGAGATGAATGAGTATGAGGCAAAGATGAACGAGGCGGATAATACGGGAATTTATGAGGAGGTTATATGAGCGAAAAACAGAAAAACAAGGATAAGGACAGCGCTCCGGTATACAAGAGCGGATACGGCGACGCACTGAAAAACAATCTTGCAAAGGTTATGGAAAAGAAGAATTTCAGCTATGACGCAGATAAGGACAAGCTGTTCTCACAGTATAAGAACAGCTATGAAAAATCTGGCAGAACGGCTATGCGTGACACGATGGGAAATGCGGCATCGCTTACGGGCGGATACGGCAATAGCTATGCGGTTACGGCAGGTCAGCAGGCGTATAACAGCTATATGTCAAAGCTCAGCGATAAGATCCCCGAACTTGAACAGAGAGCATATGAACGCTACAAGGATGATGAGGAAAGTGCGTATAAGCGGCTTAATACGCTTATAGGGCTTGAGAAGTCGGACTACGGAAGATACCGTGACAGCGTTGACGATTATAACACAAACAGGGATTTTGAATATAATAAAAGTAAGGACGCTCTGGCACAGCGTAATTTGCAGGCGCAGTTTGAACGGGATAATTACGAGAATGACAGGGATTACAACCGCAGGGTATATGAAAATGACAGAGATTATGACCGTAGGGTAAACGAAAATGACAGGGACTATGCTCAGAAGGTGTATGACAGCGACCGCAATTATCAGATAAAACTGAACAGCTCGCTGAAAGACGCTGTGGAGAATGAGGAAACCGACAGTACGAAATTTTCGCCGGTTGACGCTTATGATTTTATCAGCAAGTACGGGGATAAAATCTATACGGATGAAGAGTATATCGAGGCGCTTTATCAGCTTTACGGTGATAAGGAGGGCTTCTTTGACTGGGTGGAGCAGATGGAGATACCCGGTGACACAAGGGGTACAACGTATCTTGAACTGCTGTATGATATACATCCGGAGATCAGGCCGTCAACGTTTAAGAAAATGGGTATGCCCGATGACGAACTTATAAGAAGAACCGCAACAGGCGGCGGAGCTACGCCTCCTCATTCTCAGAGCTTCTGGTGGTTAAATCAGGGGATGACCAAAAAGTAAAAAAGTCAAAGCAAAGGAGGGGGAAATATGAGCAGGATACAGATAATTATTGACAGCATAGCAGGTGCTGTCGGGGCGGTGCTGGGATTTATGTACGGCGAGGTAAACGGCTTGTTCCGTGCGCTTATCGCTTTTATGATTCTGGACTATGTGAGCGGTGTGCTTGTGGCGATAGCGGAGAAGAAGCTGTCAAGTGCGGTAGGCTTCAAGGGGATAGCAAAAAAGCTGCTGATACTTGTGTTCCTGTCGGTAGGTCATATCGCAGACACCTATGTGCTTGGCGGTGTGCCTGTCGCTATGACGGCGGTAATGCTTTTCTATATCGCTAACGAGGGAATCAGCATTGTCGAAAACGCATCGGCACTGGGACTGCCGGTGCCACAGAAAATAAAGAATGTATTAAGGCAGATAAAAAGTAAAAGCGGGGAGGACGACAGTGAGAACAAAAGGAATTGACATCAGCAGGGCACAGGAGCAGTTCGATTTTACGGCGGCTGTGTCGGCAGGCGTGAAGTTTGTAATTATCCGTGCCGGTATAGGCAGGGACGAGGACACTTATTTCAGTCGCAATATCGAGCAGTGCAGAAAGCTCGGTATAGACTTCGGCTGTTACTGGTATGTTACGGCGACAGACACAGCGGAGCTTGACAGGCAGATAAATGCGTGCGTCAAGACGATAGGTGATGAAAAACCGTCATATCCCGTGTTCTGCGACATGGAGGAACAGCGTCAGATCGACAACCTCACAAGCAAGGAAAGAACCGATATGGCGCTTGAGTTCTGCGACAGGCTGAATAAGGCAGGACTTCCCTCGGGAGTGTATGCAAATCCTGCGTGGCTTGAAAGCTACTATCAGAAGGAACGTATTGTTGGAAAGCGTGATATATGGCTTGCACACTGGACAGAAAGCCCGGATTATGCAAGCAGATACGATTACGGGCAGAAAATGTGGCAGTGGGGTGTTGACAGCATCGGAAATACCGACGTTGACGGGGATATTTGCTTTGTGGATTATCCTGCGATAACAGCTAAGTGGTACAGGGAAAATTGCGGCGGTAAGCCCGAAATGCCGGAAAAGCCCGATAAGCCCGTGAATCTGTTCAAAAAGGGCGACAGCGTGAGGGTAAAGCGTGGTGCAAGGTTTACAAACGGGGTTGAGCCGTATTCTTATGTGTATGATACGGTCTATACCGTTCAGCAGGTGTCGGCAAGCGGTAAGGAAACGCTTATAGGCATCGGCTCGGTGCCTACCGGCTGGCTTTATACAGAGAATCTGTACAAGGCGGAAAGTGACGAGATAACGCAGAAATTTGCTGTAGGCGATAAAGTCAAGGTGAATTACGGCGCAAAGACGTATAACGGTGGTTCGCTTGCACTGTTTGTGTACACAAATGTATACGAGGTTATGCAGGCAGGCTCGGGTGACAGAGAGGACTATATCGTTATCGGTCAGGGCGGGCAGGTCACTGCAGCGGTAAGAGCGGAGGACATTACGAAAATATAGCATAAAAATAACGCACAGGCGAACAGCCTGTGCGTTTGTGCTTTTAAAAAGTGCTATTATGCTTATCTGTAGGTCGTGAATTCCTGTACCCAGTAATACTTATAAGCATCGTTATATGTGCCGAATGCTACGGCGAGATTTTCAAAATCGGGATTGAGAATATTTTCACGGTGACCCTTGGTGGAGGCCATCCAGCTGTCGACTACTCTCTGTGCGGTGGGCTGACCTGAGCCGAGATTTTCTCCGACGGAGCAGAACTTATACCATAGTTCATCATCACTGTAGCCGTATATGGTTTTGAAGTTTGAGCCGTCAGGCCGCAGATGGCTGAACTTCTGCTCAATTTCACTGCAACGTGCCTTCGCCGCCTTGTATGCGTTTGTATCCCACTTATAAGGCTTAAGTCCGTAGGAAACACGGATCTCATTCACGATACGGAAAACCTCCGCCTCTTCTGCGGAGCAGTTTACGGGACTGTCGGTTATTACCGGTGCGGGAGTTGCATTATCCTGCACGGTGGGTTTTGCTGTTGCAGGAACGGTAGTTGCGACAGGCTTGCTTTCGGAAAGATAGTCGCTGTGGATATATGTGCCGTCATCAAGCTTATAGTAGCCGGTGTCTGTCAGTGCGGCGATATTTACCGCATCTCCGTAATATTTATAGGAAACGACCTCAGCGCCTTGTAAGCCCTCTTTTCTTGCGGAACAGCTTGAAATGTTTATGTACATTGTGCCGCTACACTTCTTTTCTGTCCATGCAGGCTTTGGTGCGGCGGTTGTAGCTTTGGTTGTCGCCACTGTGGTCCGGGTGGTTTTTGCTGTTGTGGTTGCCGATGTAGTTGTCGATGTTGCAACGGTGGTTTCCTGTGCCTCGTTATGCTTGTTGGCTTTGGTGGGAACCTTTTGTTCCTCGACAGGCGCAGTAGTGGAATATGATAACTCTGAACCGTTGTTGTAGCTGATACCCTCGTCATCGGCTTTGACTCCGAACCATGAGTAACGGCTTGACAGAACGCAAAGAGCGACTACGGCGACAAAACCGCATGACGCACAGCCGATTTTAAGAAAATTGCCGTGAGACTTCTTTTTCCTGTCGTATGTCTGAATCCCGCTTTCACGGTCTTCGGTTTTATTTTCTTCGTTCGTGTTCATGGGTATCACCTGCCTTTCGCCTGAACTTAACGGTAAGCATAATTTCACATCTATATTTTAGCACAAATGCGTTGAGCGTGTCAACAGATACTGAAATTGCCCAAAAATATTTGTAAGGGTTGCACAAATTAATGTGTATCGTTTATGTAAAATCACAATAAAATAAGTCTGTTAAAAATGCACTGTTACAAAAGCGAAAGTAGATGTATTTTTGTACAAAAGGGCGAAATGGTTACAAAACGGTAACAAAATAGTTACAAATTGTTGCGGGTTTGTAATCTTTTATGTTATAATGGCGGTGACGGAAAAGATTTGCTGTCTTTCATGACGGAAGGAAAAGCAACCTTAAAGGTGTGGAGCGGGCATTATGCCCGTTCCTGCTTTTAACGGAAAAAGCGTTGATTTATCACCTGCCGTTCACAACGGCGGGTTATTATATATATTGATTGTTTGGGGCGTATGCCCGTTTGATTTGGTTTATACGGAAAAGGATTGATAATGGGAAAACTGATGATGCCCGATTATCGTGACGATATTGAGGAAACTATACTTCCTGACAGCGACAGTGAAAAGGAAGCACAGGAGGCTGATGTAAAGCCTGCGGTTGACGATACGTCGGAGAATCGGAATGAAGAAAGCAACGAAGAAAAAGATAAAGGCAAAACCGGTATTTCGGTTGTTGCCGACAGGATCTTTGATTTTCTGGTTATGGCAGGGCAGTATTTCTGTCATATCATAGCCGATGTATTTTCAAAGCCTGCTGTATATGTGGCTTATGCCGCCGTGTTTATATGGAAGCATACGGCGCTGTTCAGGGACGCAGTAAAGAGGACGTTCTGCGAAATAGGCAGCTTCTTCTTTGCGCCTTTGTTAAAGTCAAAGCGTGTGCTTCAGCGTACAAACAGGCAGATAAGGACCGCAAAGGAGCAGGGCGACAACAAGAAAGCGGCAAAGCTGTACGGAAGTATAGCGAAGGACGCAGTATTCGGCAAGCAGGGTCTTGCGGTAACGCTGTTCAACTATGCCGCACCGATCATCGCAATAGTTTTTCTTATGAGCGTTGTCGGATATGCGACGGGTACGGACTATGCGATAAAGCTGACGGTTGACGGAAAGTTTGTAGGATATGTCGAAAGCGAGCAGGTGTTCAATGACGCAGAGCGCATAATGCAGGAGCGTATCACATATATCGGCAACGAGAAGAAGATAAGCATGGAGCCGGGATATTCGCTCGAAATGCTCGGCGACCAGGAATATCTGACGAAATATCAGCTTGCAAACAAGCTGCTTGAGCTGAGCGATACTCCTATTGAGTATGCATACGGAATGTACATAGGCGGAAAGTTCTACGGTGCACTTGTTGACAATACAGCGGTCGAAGCGGAGCTTCAGAAGATACTTGACGGCTACCGCACAAATGCAAAGGACGAGGACGTTGCCTTTGAGAAGGATATAGAGTATGTTCCCGGTCTTTATCTGTCGGACAGTATTGTGTCGAGTGATGAGATCATCAAGCTGATAAATTCCAAAAAGGAAGAAGCGTCCTATTACACTGTGGTTGACGGCGACAGCCATTCGGGAATATGCTCAAAGCTCGGAATAAGCATGGAAGAGCTTGAGGCGTTGAATCCCGGTATTATGGACGAGGACTATGTGCTGAGAGCCGGTGAAAAGCTGCTTAAAACGCAGGAGGTGCCTTTCCTGTCGGTAAGTATTTCAAGAACGGAAACATACAACGTTGAAGTTCCGTATGAAACGAAATATGAGGACGATGATACACGCTATGAGGGCGTTGAAACGGTTTACCAGGAGGGTGAGACCGGTACGAACAAAATCACGGCAAAGGTGTATTATGTAAACGGCGAAGAGGTCAAGCGTACCATAAAGAAAACCGAAAGAGTGAAAGAGCCTGTAACGGAGATTATCCTTCAGGGTACTCTGCCTCCGCAGTCATCGCATTATTCAGATGCTTCTGCCGATACGGGCAAGAAGTATATATGGCCTGTTGACGGCGGCACATTCTGGGAGTGGGGCTGGTGGGACGGCGGTTATGCCGGACACAGAGGCGTTGATATAGGCGCACCTTACGGTACGGATGTATATGCCGGAGCAAGCGGTACTGTAATATTTGCAGGATGGGACAACGGCGGACTCGGTAATGCCGTGATGATACTTCATCCCGACGGATACACAACGGTATATGCCCACAACAGTGAGATATTCGTCAGTGCAGGTCAGGAGGTAAATCAGGGCGAGTGCATAGCCGCAGTAGGCGAAACCGGACTTGCATACGGCTGTCACTGCCACTTTGAAGTAAGATACGGTTCGGAAAGGCTGAACCCGAGATATTATCTCAGCGGTCTGCCGGATCCCGGATATTATTAATATGAAATTTAACGGATAACAGGAAACAACCGCTGTGCTGAGGCATGGCGGTTGTTTGGCTATCGGAATGCACCTTGACAATTTATTGAAAGTGTGATAGAATACAAATAAAGAGGGAACGACAGACGACCGCTCCCGTGTTGGCTAAGAAATAACCGTCGTAGTTGGAAGCTGTGGGCGGTTATTTCTTTTTATTTGAAGAACTGATAGTAAATATCATAACCGTGAACGCAGTAAGGAAAATACCTATCTGTGTTAAATCGCTTGAAATCAACCGCTGTGCTGAGGCATGGCGGTTGTGTTTTATTGCGAAACGGTCATAAATTTTCTTTTCCTCTCATAGATTTACTGTAGAGTACCCGAAAGGAAAGGACGTGCAGTATGAACGAAATTATGACAAGGGAAGAATTTTTAAAGGAACGAAATGCGGTATACGAGCCTGACGCTGCGGCGGGCGGGGATGATGTTTGCAAGGGGCAGGATGCGGATACGGCGGTTATGACGGAGGAAAACGGGAAGCTGAGTGCTGACGGTATAACCGTATCGGAAGTAGTGGTTAAAGGCAGGCGCAACAGGCAGTATGCAGGGCTGATACTCTTTATAACGGCGGTTGCCGGGGCTGTTGTCGGGGCGGTGTTTTACGGGAAGGCAACGGTGACAGTGCCTGACGAGATGCTGGAGGGCTTTCTCGAAGGAAGGATACACGGCGGATTTTTCGGGAATGCCGCCGCTTCGTTCATATCGGCGCTTATATGGTGCATTGTGCCGTTTTTAGCAGGGCTTTGCGCTGTGGGACAGCCTGTGGGTGCGCTTATACCGGCATTCAAGGGTATAGGCGTGGGAATGACGTTTGCGGCGCTTGTGAATACATACGGGGCAAACGGGATACCGGCTTTTGCGGTGTTTGTTCTTCCGTCTGCATTTATAGGAACGGTAATCTGCTGTTATCAGTGCCGTCTGTCCGTGTTATGCTCAAACAGTGTGCTGGCTGTGCTTAAAGGCAGGCGTGACGAGGCTCCGCACTATTATAAGATATATCTTGAGCGGTTTGCGGTGTGCTGTATCGGGTGCTTTCTGCTGGGGATAGCGGACGCTGTTATAACTTTTTTGTTCCGCCCGATATTCGTTATATGAAACACTTGAAATTTTCGTTTCACGGGTGTATAATGTTAACAGTAAAAATTGCCTTTGGCATGAAAGAAGGATAACATTATGGAAAAAATGGAAGTATTACTGGAAACCTCCGCACGTCACATCCACGTTACGCAGGAGGCTCTCGAAACACTGTTCGGCAAGGGTCACGAGCTTACAAAGAAGAAGGATCTTTCTCAGCCCGGTCAGTTCGCCTGCGAGGAAAGAGTTACTATAACAGGCCCCAAGAGATCGCTTACAAACGTATCTATTTTAGGCCCTGTTCGTCCTGCTACACAGGTTGAGCTTTCCGCTACAGACGCACGTTCTATCGGATGTCCTATATTCGTAAGAGAATCGGGCGATATTGCAGGTACACCCGGCTGTAAGATAACAGGTCCTGAGGGCGAGATCGAAATCAGCGAGGGCGTTATCGTTGCAAAGCGTCACATCCACCTTGTTCCCGAAACCGCTGAAAAGTGGGGCGTAAAGAACAAGGACGTTGTAAGCGTAAAGGTTGATTCTGACGGAAGAAAGGCAATTCTCGGTGATGTTGTTATCAGAGTAAGCGAGAATTTTGCAGACGCTATGCACATTGATACAGACGAATCAAACGCTGTAATGGCCGCTCCCGGCATGATGGTCGAAGTAATCAAGTAATACGGCGTTACATATTGACGGTTTTATCTCCGTGGCTTTGGGCTGCGGAGATTTTTTTGTAAAATATATTGAAACTTCACAAAAAATACTGTATAATACTATTATTACA